>JGI24159J19872_10008816_pt1 | contig 13212 bp, 9 predicted proteins | sample Ectturendosymbi4_FD_19872 | JGI IMG/M metagenome (IMG submission 19872) | reverse complement strand
GTTACAGGCTGAGTCTAAGTGCAAGCGTGCATTCTCAAACCTGACCGGTGATAGTCACTGTAACGAAACGGGCATTATTAAGTAGCAGTTTACCCGTGCCAGAAGTACAGCTGACAAAAATTCCAATCACAATCATTTCATTATAGAGGAGGACAGTTTTACTGTGCAGCTTACCTTTAGTGATGGAAACTGCAGTTCATCAAGTTATCTCCTAGCATTTCATCTCTGTTTTGTTTCCAAAACGCTAAGTTTTTCTTTACAAATTACATGCATACACGTTTGTTGATCATACTGTTTTTTTATGACGCTTGGTCACTCAAAGTTTGTAAGAAAACATATGTAATATTAACTGGTTCTCCTATCGCCCCCCAACCACCCATTTCTGCTTCACCGCCCCAGCGGGGCAGTACTGCCCACTTTGGGAACCACTGCTTTAAACCAAGCGTGTGTGGCAGTAAAAAATGAACAGAGTAATCTGTAATAATACAAAATCATGCCCTGTCTAGTGCAGGCAAACAACTGTCTGGTCTCTAGTCCACATATGGCCTGTTGAACTCTTCAATCTAGCCAGCTGAATTTGACTAATTTATCTTAACCTAATTCATTTTTCGCATGAGCTGACAATTCTCATATTTTTCAGGCGTAAAGTGCACTCCATGCTAGTTACTTGGCTCAACATTTTGACTTTGATCTTTAATGCAAATTTACTGCGTGTGGTTTTGCTAAAAACCTTTGTGTGACTCAAACTGACAAAGGCTATTATTGCATGACCAAAATAATCAACAGCTGCTTGCTCTACATTGGTTTGCAACGATTTTGAAAACTTGGAAAAGCAGTAGAATTGTAAGTCTGTCAATAGAGATGAGTGACCATGGAAAAGTGAATTTGGAGAGCCAAGAATTTAATAAGTAGTGAACAGCTATATCTTTTTTGCTTAAGTTGTATCAATGGCTAATATCACACAATAGTGGTTACAGATTTTAAAATAGCAGCCATCACTTTGCTGTGAAGCATGCTTACTAGTAAGTACAAGAACATAATGTTACTGCTCAAAGGACAGTAGCTCATTCACAGACACAGCAAATTTGTTTCCTTCTACAAACTGCAATTTCAATGGTCAAGTTGAAAAGGTTTTATGCTGTTGCTGGTGTTCATATCAGCATCAGTAGCTTCTCCACAAATGGAAGTTTTGAAAAGAGTTCATGTTAGAGGCAGGAGTAGTGGCCTGAGAGCAAATGTAAGTTTTTAAAAATCAGTGTATCACATACAACAGTTGGCTGCAGTAAGGAACTAACTGACCGATGAAGATGGAGCCAGCATTATGTAGAAAATGTACAATCTTTAAACTTAATTCATTAGCACTAGATGAAAGTAACAACTTACAAGACACTGCTCAGCATCTATATTTTTGTGAAGGATTTAAATCGCCAACTGGACAACTGCCAACTAGGACAGCAATTTGGCATGGTCCAAAATTGCTCCATTTGTTCCTGTAGTAAAGTACCCTTTTTCATAAACTCAAAACTCTGCTTAATAAGCTGTTTTCATAGCATAATTGCATAGTATTGAGCTCAGAGATGTGATAATGAAGTAAGTATGCTTCACGCCAAATGCAGCCAAGCCACTTGTATGACCTCCTTTCACTTTTTCAAACCCTCCCTGACAATTTGTTCTGGGTGGCAAACTCGTGTTTTTGATGTACCTGTTCGTTCACAAGCTCTATGTATGGGTTGCTTGTTACTGCAAAGTGTCTGTAGTTGTGCTGTGACAGTGCTTACCTGCTACCCTCTTAATGTATGCAGTTATGTAAAGGGACTGGAGCAACTAAAACTCACTTCTTGCTTTATAAGACCATAGTGGTCCAGTCTGAAGGTGGGCTCAAGTTTTTATTGGAAACTAGGAGGCTGTAATCCGAGTCTTTGATGGACTTTCTAGTGTTTCTGGTTCAAAAGTTATTGCCTAAAAACAACACAAATTGATAATTAGGTAATTCTTTGATTAGGGGATTAATTAATTTGTTGTTTTTAGGCCATAACTTTTGAACCAGAAATGCTAAAAAAACAAAGGCTCAAAAGACTCAGATTCTAGCCTAGTTTCCAATAAAAACTTGAGTCACAAAATTCCCTCTTGCAGTTGGTGCCCAGGCCAGGTAACCTGAACCAAAATGGTCTAAAACCTACCCCACTCATGATGTCACCTACAAAAAAACAAAATCCAAAACTTTGCATTTTTGTATCCAAACTAGAAGACTTGCCACATCTTTCGAGCATTTGAACAGCTCTCTAGCGCAGGTTTTGTTAAGAAAAATGTTAGGTACCTGGTAGGGACCCGATTTTTTCTGATTCTAAGAACCCGATGATAATTTTTCGCTGATTCTAGGGACCTGAATCAGGTCCCTAAAACACTTTTTAAAAAACCCTGCTCTAGCGCAATCAGAAGGCAAGTTATGGAGTTACAAAGTGACGGTAAAAAAGTGTCTCACACATGCCTCAAAGGTAAACACAACCCAGAGCCGAAGGTGTTAAGTGGCGACTAATATAATGATAATATTTTGTAATAATATTGGTGTGGTGATGAATTCTGTTTCCACGCATATAACCCATTAAGCACTAACACATAACTCAGTACAGTGCATGTCTGACATTCAATCAATGCAAACATGGATTTGTGTTTCCTGCAAATGAATAGTAATTCCAGTGGCATGGTCTGCAGTGGCGAAACTGAAACCTCTATCAAATGGTGTTGGTGTTATATAGCGGACTTCGCAAATATACTGACTGGATAAATTACACATTCTCGTAACTATTTCTAAATGATGTAATTGCTGCAGTTCAGTGCTGTGCATAGTGTTGCGATTGGAAAAGCCTGAGCGGCCTGTGCGCAAAGCTTCGCACTGTGGCAGCAAGCAACAATAGAGATCATGCGCCGCAATCACTCTATTATTGCTTGTTCACGCCACGTATATATATATTGTTGTTCTTCACACACATCCCATTCGTGGTGAATCACACATTCAACGCAACACCACCAGAGAGGTTGCAACAATAATATAAGTAACAGTTGCATTGTCAATTTTAACGTCAGCTGTTTATGAGCTACTGCTAGTTATGTAACGTTGTTTTTGATGCTTTGTCAGGGATGGGTAATTTATTTGGCCCAGGGGTCACTTTGAGAAGGCCACATTTAGTGGAGGTCCATACCTTCAAATGGAAATAGAAGCAAGTCTTGGCGAGTTGGCCTCAGCACTAACATTTACTGTGATAATTATGAGGAAATTTCAAATTTAAAGATTTCTGCTGCATACTGCCGCAGGCCACTGAAAACATTGTCGTAGGCCACTAATTGCCCACCCCTGCTTCGTGTATTGATCACACGTTTTTATCGTTGCTCTGATTTTTTGTCAGGAAATCTACTATTAGAAGTAATCCACTAATGATGGAAGATGTAAAACTGTGCTGATTTTTCATAGGCGACACAGCCAACATCATCAGGGTTTATCAATAGTGTTCCAAGGCCTAATTGCCATGGAGAAGCTACAACATTTTTTTATTCAAAATTAGTGAAACAGCTGAAATATATACTTGTTTTGCAGGTTTGACTAAGCTTTTGAATGAAGAGAAAGCAATAGAACACTCTGTAGAAGATATTTCAAGTGATGATACTGAAGAATCATCATCAGACGAGTATTTAGTTCGTATAATGTGAAGAAATGGCTGTTGGCAATGTGTTTGATGCTTGCAAGCAAACATGAATTGTGTGTTTCTCACTAAAGCCCAAGTACAACAGAAATTATTTTTAGCGAAGATACATTATGCTTCCAAAAGGTCGTTGAATTTTGTATGACCATGCCATGTCATGTAGTAGCGTTGTGTGTTTATCTCCATTAATATTGCATGCATTTTCCACTTGACTTCATACTACAAATGTACAATATTTTTCCGGATAGTTTTGACCAAAGGGTCATTCGGAATAAGTGTAGTGCTCTGCATGATCCGAAGTCCAAAATAATGAAATATTAACTCTTCCAGTTGCAACATTTGGTTGATTTGTAGCCTGCTTTCAGTTTCTTTAGTAAACAACCTCTAGTAAGATGCTCTTTTAGGTGAATACTTTGCAAGGTTTAGGAAATTTTTCATAGAAGAAATATGAGGCAACTGCTTAGAAACTTCATGAGACGAGTTTTTTACAATCCGTTTTGTGCCAAAATTAAACTTGCATGACTCCGCTGTATCAATAAATTACGTTTGTATGTCATTAGTATAATTTTGTATTGATATGGTATTCTAATCCCTGTAATCAGTGGTGTCACGTTGTGCTTGTCTCATCTGTGTTTTGCTAAAAACCCTGCAAAAAAGCGTAACAGCAGTCAGTCTTCTGTATGTACCATCATTGCTTTAAAGTTGATGTGATGGAATATTATGGTTCCTAATTTGATGAAGCCAAATCAAGGACGTAGTTTACAACACTGGGCCCGAAATAAACATGACCCATGTGCTTCGATATTTAACAAGGCGCGATTATGGTGTAAGGCGATTTGCAACTGCCATATCGATTGGATTCAAAATTACAACTCGGCTAATTAATATTTTTGATTGACTTTATTACAAAATGTTAAATGGTAATTTCTATATCTGTATCTGCTAAATGCAGCAAAATCCTGCCAAAAATATGGTTTATGAGGAATAAATACTTAATCTTGCAAGCTTTAGCGAATACACATTACATGTTGAATTAAAGGATTTCGTGTTTAACATTATTAGAAGTGAATTTCGCAATAGACCATCAGATTATAGCTTGCATATGAAAAATATCCAGTAGTTTAATAACTCCCTGGGCGCCGAATCGCTATGGGCCGCCAAGCCACTGCGGGGACCGCCGAAAATTCCCTATTTACATGGTCGTGCTAGCAAGTGCGGTCGAAGGGAGTTTTGACGTCAAAAGAGCTCAGTGCAATTGAACCAAAACGAGAACGTTGGAGCTGTGTGTTTACATGCGCTTCTGAACGACTGGGTTGGGTGTTCTGTGCTGCGGTCCTTAGGCTAGCGGCGCCAGCTTCACGAGTAAACTTTTTGGTTGTTGTAGCGCTATAGATTTTCCAGTTACAAATGACAAGTGGAGATACAGTCTTCTGCGACAGCACTTAAGAGGCACAGTAGTCCTTACTTTTCACAAAACCCAGCTTGCTTAAGGTTGATGAAAGGCAAAAACATTAGGCCAGGATTACAAGTCATTTGTTTGCACAGGTTACTGCAACATTTCAGCATGCATCAGACAGCACAAAGGGATTATCACAATCCTACAGATCTTACTATAACACGCAATTTTCTGCAGTTGAAATACGATTAGATTGTGGTGTCCTACAGTACATTTTGGAGGCCAAGCACCATCAGCAATTAGCCTATATAGGCCACTAGGCCGTTAATTTTGTATTTAAATTGCAACAACATTTTTCTGTGGATAATATTGACATCCAAATAGTGCAGTAAAACAGCAGTCTAGCGCACTACAAACAATAGAGCCAGGCCATGTTACGTAGCCTACAGAATTTCACTACACTCCACAGTAACACAGCGGTTTGATGTCGTTATTACTGCAATATGGATTGCAAAACTAAGTTAAAACCAATCCCGTTCGTGGTGAATCACATAATCAACGCAACGCCACCGGAGAGGTTGCAACAGTACCATTTCAAAACTACAGACGTGATTTAAATTCAACCATGCATCATCCAACCAATGCAGGCGTTGTAGCGACAGCCAAACCTAAGGCAGCTGCTTCGCGAACACACTTTTACCAGGAAGCTCGCTTACGAACCATGGAACCAAGCAACTACGAGCGTGCTGTGCTCACTTTCCCGAGAGCTCATTCGATCACTCAAACAGTTGGTGATTCAGCAGTAATCGTGTCACGTGACCAGGAAATTGAGCTAATAAGCTCGCTTAAAGCGCAATGTAAAAAGCCCTAATGTTGCAAGTACTTTCTTCAATGCAGTACATTTGCTTCCGACAAACCGTACAGGTTGGAACATGGGAGCGCCAAACTTGTTTCTTGCCCATGGCGCCGTCTAACCTCGTTACGCCCCTGATTATGTCAGTCGAGATCTAAGGCGAAGGAATCCAAATCAAGCAAAATTCTTATTAAAGGTTTTACTAATGCAGAATGGCAATACCTATTTGTTTGGGTATTTTGAGCCAATAATGTTTTGTTAGTAAACGTTGCAGTTAATATGCTTTTTGGGTGCCAGGTCAGATGGTGAAGCGTCATCAGAAACCGAACCTGATCTTGCTCGCGGCGACGGAAATGTTGAGTCCAGCACAGACGAAGAAAATTCGGATGAAGAAGAAAGCAATAGCGAGCAAACTCTAAGTCATGACTGGGGTGAACTTGATGCTGACGCTCCTCGGTCAGAAGATATAAGTCGACGTCTAGCTCTGTGCAATCTGGATTGGGACAAAGTGAAGTATGTTTCCTTGCATAGAAAAAAGCAATTGCGTGGTAATAGACCAATGTAACTCCATTAGCTTGATTTATTACTCCAATCTCTTCTGAAAACCAATTTGCGTTACGCTTGTGTTAATTCATCGAGTCCTAGCACAATAATGGAATCTTACACCTATGTGCCCTTCTTTCATACGAAATCGCGTTAAGACGCGAAAGGTGTAAACTCACGAATTTCGGAAAAGTTATCAAAATACTTATTTTGGTGCATAATAACAGTAAAACAGCTCTGTTGGTCTTGTCTTTGCAAACGCGGATGTACCTGTACATCGACCTGACCGATCAGTCAGGGAAGTCGCGACACACGGAGAGCGACCAGCGGGGAAATCCCGAACTTGCGAGCAATTTGCGCCAAAATTGTTTTTTATGCCCTCGATTAATCCTTGTGAAGTTTATAAACTCATTTGCTGACTAGTTTCGTTCTCCCTTAAAATTTTCTTCAACTATTTTTTATTTGTGGCAGCCATTATTTCGTCGATTTTTGTGACAGTGAACATTTGTTACATCCAGAGCGGTAGATCTCCTTGTTCTGCTAAACTCATTCAAACCGCCAAGAGGCACGGTAAAAAGGGTGACTATTTATCCTTCCGAATATGGCGCCAAGAGGCTTGCCGAAGAAACCAAGCAAGGTCCAGCGGAATTTCGTAGCAATAATGGTGACGTTGACGAAGATAGCGATGAAAAAAACGCGATGCGCAAAAATGAGGACGCAAAGTAAGTGCTTTTCTGTTTGTGTAGGTTCCAAATAAAGTTTTTTTACTTAAAATACCGTTCATGTAATTCGATTTAAGTTAATGTATGAAAGCGTTTCACTTCAAGCCGCTAACCTTGCACCAGCAACAAGAAACGTTCGAACGTAGTCCATCGTTGCTCGCCAAGTTTCTGTGATTGTTGTGTTTGCCCAGGTATCAAATGGAGAAACTACGCGAATATCAGCTCAACAGACTAAAGTACTACTATGCTGTGGTTGAGTGCGATTCTCCTGGAACTGCTGACGCAATTTATCAGGTATTGTACTTACCACCATTTAATAAAGAACTTTTACCTGGCTTAGCATCTACTTATTTCGATGAATTTTTCGAAACAAAACTTGTGATGAATAAATTCACACGAAAGACGAGTTACCATTTTTGCATTGTTTATGTGGGCTGTACAGTACACAAGTAATGTTGCTGTGAAACGTAGTTTTGAAATGTCATGAAACGTGGTGACAAATTTTACCGGTTTTCTGGTCTTCGTTCTTTTTTAGGAATCGATTATATTCACCAAATGCAAATGACTGGAAATACTAAAACAGTTTGGAAGAACAGCAACGAAATTGTATCTGTGTGACAAGATAGTCAATAAACACGTCATTTGGTTTCGTTTTGTATCTGGCCAAATATAGTTTGACCTGATATTTCATCAAAGTTTTTTTTTTTTTGTACAGGAGTGTGATGGAATGGAATATGAATCCAGCGCTACTAAGCTAGACATACGGTTTGTGCCTGACGACATAACATTTGACGAAAAACCGAAGGACTCGGCAGATCGCATGCCTGACAAGGATCAGTACACACCCCCAGAGTTCGTCACTACTGCTCTTACCCAATCAAAGGTTAGCTGTGACGTGCAATGTTGCATTTTGTGGCAGGACTTTGGTCTAATTGACCCATAGGACTTGGCATGGGAAGAAAGGCCACCACGCATTATAAACAAGCGCTATTTATCAAACTTAGAGGAAATATTCGTTTCTCGAAGTTTTTAGTACAAACTTCAGTAAAAAGTACAAGCACCAGTAAATAACTTTCTGGGCAGAATGTTCGTCCTGAAACTCTCAGAAGAAAATCTGTTTTGCTACCGCCATCAATCGCGTTTAAACTCCAGCCGTTTTGTGGTAAAAAATAAAAGTGGATAACTAAGACTCAATGAGACCAGCATAGTATATCTTCTTCACCGTCAGATCTAAAGCCGCAGAGGGCAGAAAGTTAAGACAAGAGATTGTCAGGAACCATCAAACAGATTTTTGCTTAATTTTGGCCATTTGTCAAAAGTGTTTGTTTGGCGAAATTGGTCATTGCACAGATGAAAAATAGATGCAAATTGCTCCTAGTAAGTTAATGTATGAAGGTGTTTCACTTCAAGCCGCTAACCTTGCACCATCTTTTTGAATAAGAGCTGATGCCTGCTTTGTCGACGAAATATATACTCTGTGAGATCTTAGTGTCTGATTCTGTGCTGAGAAAGGATTTCTTTCAATAGACTTCGTTCCTAGTGCTTTTTTAATGCAAATGGTGCAATTTTTTTTAATTGTGTAAAAATAAATGTAAATTGTTTTTCTTAGTTCTTTGTTTGTGCATAAACTTCAGATTGATAATTTTTTTCTTTTGTTAATAACTTTCGGAAAATTTTCCTTTTTTTTCTTAAAATCGGTTGACATGGGTAGCTTCAAACGCTGGTATTTTCATAATAATACCTTGAAAAACAGTGCGTCAGCAAACCTACTGTTCCTACTGAAGTTAAATCAAGTGGAACTAAATGCGATCAATGAAAAGCAATAGGTTTGTTTTGTGATACAAGGTCGATCTCACATGGGATGAAACCGATCACAAGAGACTCGCAGTGACAATGCGCAAGTTCACAGAGAAGGAATTGGAGAACCTGGATTTGAAGGAGTTCCTGGCATCTTCCAGCGGATCGGATGAAGAACTTGAAGATTGCAATTCGAAAGCACCTATAAGTATGTCCGCCAGAAAAAGCCGTTGGCCGTTCGCAATTTACCCCGAGTATGCAAATCGTACGATTAAAAAATGTCGGTTACATGTTGGGAAAATGGAAAGACTGCATCTTGAGGCAGTGCAGATGTAATCTGTTTTCATGTATGAACCAAGATTGAAAAACAAATGGATTGGCAATCAGCTTGTGTGGGCAATGATAAATTGCAAAAGTTAAATGAGTTTATTTGCTATTTTGTACCGGAGATAGTAGTGTTATTATTTATTTCGGAATAGTATAAATATACGTTTTGCACATGCGTTAAAAAAGCACATATGACAAGCTTAAGCTTCACACTAAGCGACTACGACTAAGATGCGCCCCGTTTCCGTTGCAAACTAATCCCTAACGAAAAACGCATTCTCGCTGCTCTTACAATTTTTTTTAATCCACTTCTAGCTGACTTGGCAGCAGAGAGTACGCAGCTTGACCTAATTTCGAGGTAGTGAAAGCATCGTAATGCGCACATCTGCTATGCTATTAAGCAAGTTTCAACTAAAAAAAAGCATCTATACGCATGTCCGTTTCCAGAAGTAAGCATGCTGAAGTCAGCAGCAAATATTCCGAGGCCCGTGGTTAACAGATTGCATCTTTTAGATAAATTCAGCTGTTTGCATGCGAATCATCTCAGTATTTCTAGTCACAATGGTCTTTTGTATCCTTTGCCACTCAATAGTAAAAATAGTGAGAAATTGTGAACGCATTCCAAAAATATGTGTGGTACATAGGATTTCGTTTCAGGCTTACTAGCGATCTTCAGATTATCGCGCAAACGAATAAGTACTAAATATGCTCGTAAAATTTCCTTGCAAAAAATCAATTCAAACATGAAAAAAATCATTAAATACTTCGGTTTTGTTAATAATAATTTTCCGAAATTGCGATTTACAATTTTTTTGTCAGTTTAACCAGGTTTTTTTTAAGGAAAATGTTAGGTACCCGGTATTGATTTGCAGGGACCCGATTTCTCTGCTTCTAGGGACCCGATTTTCTCTGATTCTAGGTACCCGATGATAATTTTCGCTGATTCTAGGGACCAGATTTTAAATTCTAGGGACCCGAATCGGGTCCCTAAAATACCTAAAAAAACCTGGTTTAACTCTAAGTCTGCTTTTGGGTCATGAACCTAATTTTTCCGGCAAAACGCTGAAGCGCTCCAGATTTTTCTGCCCCGGCGCCTATGATTACAATACCTGAAAGTGGGCCGTTGCAATAATTGAAAAAAGGTAATCTTGAAATGTCCAATTACTTCACAATACAAAATAATTGTTGCTTGAAGTATTTGGATAGCAAACCAGTGCCAGTTGATCTACATCGAAGATGGTCTACTCTGTATTTTGAAATCGTCCAAAGTAAAAGGTGGCTGTATTGCAATCGCACTGTGTGTGAGCGATCACTTTAAAACCTGTCCCTATCATGCGTTGAATGCTCAGTGATCTTCCCATTCGACCACTTAATTTTTTCGCATACTCCCGGTTTGAAATGCGACATTTTCTTATTTAAAAAAAGCGTACATTCAACCCTTCCCACCTGACGTACGGTTGCAGAAGTGTTGATGAAAATGTTGACGACTGTCTTGTGAGCTAGTTAACAACATCTTGTGGCAACTCCTCCGGTCACGTGACATATTGCAGTGTCATTGTCGCGAGCAACCACGGAAGACCAGATTGCCCGCTACAGAAGCCTCCTTCTCGGAGATGACGAGCTTGCTGATGATAAAGCCAGTGACGTTGATATGGAAATGACGTGGGTGCCCGATCCCAGCGAACTAAAGGTTAGCGTATGGGGCCCGAGGTGTTTTCTTATTATTGGGTTTTCAGGGTGGACAGGTAGAGGTTTTAAACTGTAAAGCAATCTGCGCCATGCTTTTCCATTACCTGCGGAATCACTCCATATGGTTTCCGTGTTGATTATCATACGTGCATTATATGATCCCCGCAAATCACTCGGCAGGTACAGAGGCATGTTGGAAGACTACTGGTTGTTCTGGGAGAATGTATGCTCTGGACCTTAATCTACCCAACTTCTTTCCATTGTTGATAGACTCCAATGCTCAGTGCGAAAGTAGTTGACTTGTAATCGCGGATAACCTCTAATGTAAATTTGGAAACAGGACCTATGAGAGGGGGTACAAGAGGTGCATCGTACCCGGGCCCTGTACGTACCTGGAGGATAAAAATACGCACGCTAAGTTTTTCTGTAACCAAGCCCACAATTACTAGTGCAAGCCTGTTACCAATATAGCAATCAACCTATTTCTAAATCTTAGCAGGGTAGCTGTTTTATCTATATTCTGATTACTATGCAAACAAGTTATACCAGTTTCGACGAGGGTCCCTATGGAAATGGAGTAAGGTGATCAGCGTCCGATAAAAATTTAATGCGCAAATCGCGCGTACTTGTTTTCTGGTCAGGACATGTTCACAAAGCGGTCGTTCACTGTTGCTGAACGCATTAGCTGCAGCGTAAAGTATTCTTTTAAATTGGCATATGATGATATAGGATGTCAAGGATGCTGATGATGATGATGATGATGATGATGATGATGACGATGACGATGTACCATCGGAAGATGAAACCGAAAAGCTACCTGTCAAAAAATCTCGTAAACGTTCTTTAACAAATGAAGAAAGCTTCGAGGTCGATGAAAAGCAGAAAGCCGAATTGGAAATGATCATGATGGACAATGAAGACTCTAAAAAGAAACATTTTAACATGGACGAACTGATAAAACAAGAGCAGAAATCTAAAAGGAAGAGAAAACGACAAGACGAAGACGATAAACAAGAAGACAACTTTCAAATAGATTTAAGCGATTCTAGGTAAGATGCATATAAACCTAGACTTGCGAGTGCTTAGAGTTACTCTTCAGTGCACAGGGGCGTGGGCGGGGCGAAAGGCGGCATCGCTTTCCCCAAGTTTTGAACGGCAATTATTAGGTAAAAATTGTCACGAACGAGTAAACCCAATTGTTTTTTCGAGTTGTCAATGCTTGTCTCCCCCAAAGCAATTTTTCTGGCTCCACGTCTGTCAATTCAAATTACATTTACCCAACCTTCCGCCAACTCCGCTTATTTCGTGTGCTTCCATTTGATTGTTGTGAAAATCATAATCTTCGGAGTGTGTCAGGCCCTGCATTCATTAGACTGCTGTGCGGTAATGCTTTTGCTGCGATTGTTGTTTAGGATTACGTCGCGCCGTAGCTTCGCACAACCTGCGACAATGTTCTGATCTTTACAACGCTTTATTGTAGATTTTCTGCTCTCTACACGTCTCCCGAGTTCGCCTTGGACCCTAATAACCCAGCTTTCAAAGATACGAAAGCCATGAAAATGTTAATACATGAACGACAGAGCAGATTAAACAGCACCGTTGCACCCGACGACCACAACTCGGCGAAGAAGCAGCTTTCCGAAGAAGACGGTAACGACGCGGGGCTCTCGGCTTTGATCAGTTCAATCAAAGCAAAAACGAAAATTCGATTGTCTAAAAGAAATAAAAAGGCATAACGACGTGGAGTTGGTGTTGTTGATCAAATATTTCGAGTGCAGTAACTGGATTATCGTAGGAATGTAGAAATTATAAAACAATTTAGACAGTCAATCTGATCCACACTTGAGCATTTGAAAATTTTCTGCCAAAAACTTTCTTTCTCAATCCGTCATCGGCATCTTTCTCAATCCGTCATCGGCATCTCCGCAATCCGTCATCGGCATTCTCAATCCGTCATCGGCATCTCCGCAAATTAGTACAGTAGAACTCGTCTAATTTGTCAGTTTTTCGTCGGTCCCGGCAGAATACCTATCTTTTGTGTACATTTTTGTTCGTCAATTTGCTCAATTCGTCACCTCTTTCTATCCCTACGTTTTGTTCGTCATTTGCAATTTCGCTTTAGGTGTCTAAGCAACTAGTACAGTACGTGGGGGAATTCAAACAAATTTGGGATCTTTATCTGAGAAT
>JGI24159J19872_10008815_pt1 | contig 13212 bp, 7 predicted proteins | sample Ectturendosymbi4_FD_19872 | JGI IMG/M metagenome (IMG submission 19872) | reverse complement strand
AAAACAATTATTGCTGGCATGTTGCAAAGTTACGTTCTTGTGTTGCAAGAAGAGGGCCTTATACAGCTGCTGAAGAATTTGTGACACCATGTGAACTTCGTTGGTAACAGTTACTACTTGCCTTCAGACAAGGGGTACGAGAGAATTTTATGAAAGCTCAGGGTACGAGTGCGTAGAAAGGTTAAGAACCACTGCTCTATGCAGATACGTAAGTGCCCTAATATGATTATATCAATACTGTGGTGATAGCATTGTAAAAAAAACGTCTGGAAATAGCTTGGACTGTCATGAGTTTTTGAAATGAAAGTTCTGCCCTTCAGTTAGATCGTAACCATGCGACTTGCCAATGGCGAAGACGATGAAAACGTAGAACTAATGAGAATTCAACAATTTTCTGATTTTTACAGAGCTGAAAATAATGATGGCACAACTAAGCATTTCTTTCAGGGAAGTACCTTTATGCTGCGCAATGAGTTGTGAAACATTTTTGTACTGTTACTTTAAAAATAAATTCCACGAAATACCACAAAACGTGGACAAGTCTATGGTCTATCAAAGTGTGTGCCTGGAGAAGGCGCCACATACGAACACAGTGTTCACCAGCAGAAGGTGCTCAAAAGTAATAAGTCACTGTGATCGACATCACAAGCGAAAGATCGAAACTCATTTATCCATATATATTCGCATAGGCAACCTAGCATCAGACGACTCGAGGGATGTCAGCTGCCAGTCCCTATTGTTTTGGTTGCTTTCATGTTCGGTTCAAGGCGACACAGATAACTGTAACAAAAGTCAATGCCCACGAGATTGTCTCCAAGGTAGGGAGGAACTACAACCACCATGATGCCCGCGCTTTCCCGTACTCACCATTTGAAAGGAGAATTTCATCCCATTAGAGTTTCTTCATACATACGTCGTGCAAAATCTTATGGGCTGGGAGAAGGAAGCTTGAAAACCTAGTGGGTTGTAGGGTTGTAGGTGTGGCTTATGACAGATAGGAGTCCGCGGCATGACAATGTTTTGTTCTGAATATTGACTTTCACCTCCAAACAATCTGACTCGGCATTCCAGTAAACACCTAAAGCCTTATAAGTGGATGCTTGTCGTAGACTTAGGTTGACCCCGATGGGTCTTTCTGCGGAATACAACTAAACAGGGCCGCAACCAGCTGAAATTTTCGGTGAAGCAAAATGATTGTAAGTTTTTGTACAAAGTTATTTTATTTGAAAATTTTGGGGGAGAGAATTTCCCGGTTTGTCCTCCCCTGTTTGTGGGCCTGCAATTCAATGCCTGCTTGATCTGCTTGATATTGCAGAGAAAAGTGGGTAGTTTGAAGCCACTACTACCAAGCAAATCACAAAGCTTTCTTACCAGGTCAACAGCACAGTCAGTTTTGGAACACGACACACACAGGTCATCAATATAAAAACTCCTGATTACCGTGTTCACAACCTCAAGACAAGCATTGGTTAAATTATGGAGTTCATTCTTGCGCAGAGAAAAGGCTGCAACTGACGGCGGTGACGCCGTTCGAAACGTATTGGCACACATCTGATAATCTACTGGTGGCTGCGACAGGTAGTGATCTGGATACCACAAGAATCTGATGGCGCCAAGGTTTTTCTCATCTATTCGAACTATAAAAAAATTGACTTGATGTCCACCACCAGGGTAATCGGTCCTGCCTGAAACGAATAAGAACTCCAACATGGTAATTGTCAAATCCTTGACGGTGACGGTCATTCAATGAAATGCCATTTGATTTAGCTGAACAGTCGAACACAACACAGGCCCGTAGTCAAAGGGGGGCATTCGGGGGCAATGCCCTCGCAATTGTTTGCGCCCCCCAGATTTTGTCGTGCTCAGAAAAATTTGTTTTAAACATATAGTACTAGCAAAAATCTTTCCCCTTAAAAATGTACTTCCCCCCAAAACTTAAAACCTGGCTACGGGCCTGATAAACAATCGAACAGGTTTTCAGTAATTTTAGCACAGTGTCTGACTCACAAATCACGATCATACAGTCATTTTTTCTTTGGCCACGGACCCTCCTTTCAGCTTTTCCTTTCCTCCAAGGCCACTGAGCATTCTTTCAGCTATTGAGTAATTATTTGGCAACCCAGATGTATTATTTTCCATGTTAAAGCAACTTGGCGGAGATCATTTACTTTATCGTCGACTCTTCAATAATTTTCAGTGCAGGCTTACGTTCTTGTGACATGCAAGTTGATTGTGGTAGACTGAAGTCCCGAAAATCATGAGCAATTTCCTGTAAAACTTGCCTGCAGGAAGTCTCCGTCGTGTCCAGTTCGCGAATAAATTTTACACACACTATGTTGTTAGTGAGTTCATCTTAGGTCAACCCACTGTTACCCTACAGAGCCCATCCAAGGACACGTGTGAAAGGCAAAAGGCTGGTCATTTTCCATAGCGCAATTAACTCATACGAAATGATTTCTGCACATTAAGATCAGGCAAAAGTTCGAATTGGGTTTCAAGCCCTGCAAATGTGGGAACAGACTGGCCAACTCATGTGTTGGTATCCTTGAATCAACATTAACAATGGAATCTTGGGGACGTTTTTGCACTTGGAAAATACCTGGTTCATCCACGCCTTCAATGCGCACACAGTCTATTTTCCAAATCACTTTAACATTGCATTGTTGGTGCACATTGCAACATTTGCACTAGTGAGTTTTACACCAAGTTGTCTTGCAAATGCCTCTGTGCACAGATTAAACTCTGAACCCTCGTCAAGGTACGCCCAAGTAATATGATTTGTGAGGTGTTGGTACAATTTTATACATTTTTGCCGTCAACATTTTTTGGAACGTCACAAACATTACATGCAACATTGACGTTATAGCTCTTAGTTGTCTCAATAGACTGGAGAACAAGACCTTTCCCAGCTTGGGACATAGACTTTTCTCCTTTTTATTTAAAATGCTGCAAAGTGTTATACTTTTTACCGCATTCATGGCACTTGCGATGCATAGCACCATCACCAACCCTATGACCAGGTTGTAAACAATTCAAACATAGTCTGTTTGTGTCTACTGTATTTGTTTTCGCATATTCAAATCAAAATTTTTGTGATTTTTCCTTGAAGGAAGCATTGCCACAGCTTATGATCACCTCGACACAAGTCACGTTGGACAGGTTTAGCATTTAAAAAACACCTTCTTCCATAGCATTAACAAACACTGAATGGCAATAATGGGTTTCTTCGGGGGTGAATTCCTAGAGTTTCTTTAAATGCGATTTGCGATTCTCATGCATTTCTTTACCAAAGTGTCATTTAGCATTCACCGCCGCTGCATCAACTAGTTCTCTTAATTTAACAAAGCTTTACAGGCAAGCGCCTGAAGACTTGTAAAGCAAATCTGAACTATTAAGTTCACGTAAGTGGCTACATCCGGCATACGTGGAATCAACTTCAAACATTCGATCCCTGAGCGTTGCAAGACTAACGGCCTCGTGTAAATCAGTTGGGTCCACCTAGTAACTGATACTGAACCCGTTGATTTCAACTTACAGTCACCAAATATCTACTCTAAATGTTTCCAAGCAATTTGGTGTGCTACGGTTCGGTCCATATACCCACTGAGGCCCTTGCTGAATATGCTGCTCGGCCAACACGCAGCGACTGCAAAAATGACAACCTTACATCATCATCTAAGCATACAGCCTCAACAAACTTTTTTAAAGTTTCTCTTAAATTATTAATAAACCATTACGTCATTTACAAACTTATTAGTCAATACAAAAGGCATGGCACCCTTTCCTGAATATGTCACAGGAGAATTCATATGAAAATGTGCTCAGCATTTTGTGGTGAATTGACACTGGGCATTGCTGGTCAGATTGTCAAAATTGCTCAAACCCAGCTTGTGTAGAACGTAGATTTGTAAATGCATTAGGACCAGGGGCATCATATTTAGAGAATTGAGTTGCAGTATACGCCCTCAAATAGATTTAGACTGGAGCTAGGGCTAGGTAATTTCAGTGACGTTGCTTCCACAGGCATTTGTTTCATAGATTTGTGATAACCTTGTATCTCGCTCAGTCTCTCCTGAACAAAACGCTAAATTCTTTTTCCACGTACCTTATATTTGTCCATAAGGCTTTTGTTAGATTGAATCATCTAAACATGTAACTTTGGATTTTCGCACAATGAGTGGGCACTGCTCCAGCAAGCAAGCTACCATACCATTTTCTGCTTTTGGGTACTTAAATAACTCCAATAAATCCACGTGTAAATTATCCAATTTCTTTTCAGGAGAGGTAGAACATTTAATAAGATGAATTAAACCTTCAGACAGGCCCGTCGCCAGGATTTCGCAGCAGGGCGGCCAAAAATCACAAAGGGGGGCACACATTTAAATACAATATTGGATATATGCAGCAACCGCCACGAAAAGTCGTCTGCGACATGTAAATTTTATTCACATTTAACTCGACCCAGAAAATTACACAGATACGAACCGGCCGAGCACGGTCATCTGCTCTTGTGCACTTGGGCAAGAGAAGAGACAAGAAACAGCTTATTTTGCACATCGTTAAAACTGCTATCTCCNTGTAGACTGTCCTCGCGTTTCACATTTGCCCCTCGCCTCCACTTTCATGCTGCACGAGCTACAGTATATCAAGCAGTTCGTTATACAGCAGAAAAATCCAATTAGGCCATACAACATAGCAATTGAAGCATAAAAGCAGAAAGAATGTCACCCTATAAACCTCCCAGATTAAAACAAACTTCGTCAAAGAATGGTATCAACATACCTCTGTTACACCTAAATCCTTTCGGTAAACCCAGGGCCGGATTTAGCTGATGCGGGCCCACTGGTAAGGAGGCGGGTGTGCAGGGGTTGCAGACGCACCTCCAAAAGTTTTGATTCGGTGAAAATCCGAGCAAAATCTGTGGAAATTTGGGCAAAAATGGCGCCCAACGTGCTTGATTTGAAGAACATGCCGCCCAAAATCACATGAAGACCTGTTTGTGGAGGTCATCCGAAATACGGTCTTATGAGAAATTTTCGCACAAAAAGTGGCCCAAACACTTTTCGGGCAAGTTTGGGGAAATTCGGGCAAAAAATCATTCGTACAATCAAAAATTTGCTTGCTCCTACACCTATGTGCCCCTACGCTAATCCACTTGTTGGCCCCATCTCCCACTGTTACTAAGGAAAAATGGAAAAGCGCTAAGCCAAAAATGACGATACTGGCGTTCTGAAAGTACCATCAACAAATACTGGAGTGCCCCGCGATCACTGCGCTTGTTGCCACTTTCGACGCAAAAGCGTTCAATGACACGGAAGCGTGTAATGTGTGCTTGGCTGGCGGGAACACTATCATAATTTCCACAGGCGAACCACACAAAAATTTTACGGTTAAATTTTAGACAAAACTCATGGGCTAAGTTAAGTTTCACATCTCTTTTGCTTATCTGTGCTCAACAGTAGCATCCAAAATATACAATTTCCTAAAAGCCAAACACACTACACATATGTGTGGCCGCCTTAGGGTCTACGGCTGTAAAAATCTCGCACACATGAGCAAAACACGTCAAGTAAAACGACCCAAACGCTTGCAACTGCTAGGTTCACGATTCGCCTGTTTATTACTTTTTCAGACTGCAAAAAGCGAAAGCAACGAAACCGCCGCGCGAAAGGATGTGAGGTGTCGTTGTTGAAATACGTATTAATAAATAAAAAGTTACGGTCATGAAATCAAGTAAGGCTGAACAGAGCACAGTAAGCAGTTAAAAACGTTTTGTCCTGGCCTTCTTCATAACAAATCATCTAGGAATGCATTAAAATTTGTTTGCCTAAGTTTGTCACTTTTAATGCACCGAATGCTTAGTGTGGACAACCTATCCTGGAAAATTGTGATCCTTCAGTTTTAATTCTTTTGAATCTTGAAAAATACCTTTCTCATGAGCAGTTAGTGACCATCAAACTAAGAAATAAGGCTGCGCGTGGTTGGATAGACCAAGAACCACTAATCTAAGGCATCAGACCCAAACGTTGCTTTGTCATTTTCTTGCTGTTTGCTTACTGTTTGTCTCATTAAGGGTAGAGTTCTGTGGCTGCCATTTAGCAAAGTGACTTTTGTTGGTTATTTAAGCTTATCAAAATCTTCTCTGATTTGATCAGCATGGGAGCAGTACAAACTTGCGCAAGTACTCAACAGCAATCTGATTTCTGAATGACTTTAAGAGAAACGCTAACAAAACAACTGTATTGCTCAAAATCAGAAGAAGCAATTGTGTTTTTATTGTGGGATAATGCTAGCCTTAAACATACTGTATCTCTTATCTGCAGTATAACCTTTAAGCTTTGATCAGGTGCATATCAAACACGATCAAACACACGATCTTTCGCCTAATTCATACCCAACAATAGACACGATTTACCAAACGCAGGACGCACCAAATGTCATATTGAATTTCATGAAAACTCGTTGGAAGACCCTGGCGTTATCAACACAAGATCTGATTAGATCAGGGGTGGGCAATTAATTTGGCTCGGGGGACACTTTGAGAAGACCGTACTTAGAGGAGGGCCGTACTTTATACTCTAATGCAGTGTTTCTCAACCTTTTTCGGTTTTTGACACCTTTGTTATTTTACATACCCTGTGCCCCTTCCTACTCTTTTTTCAATACATATTATGTTACAACCATTATGATTACAACAAAATGCTGTTCTAGAAAAATGCAACAAACTACCACAAGATATTTACCACAAAAATGCATTTCATAACATTTAATTTCAAACGGCAATTGACTTCCACAAACATTTTCAATGCGACGGTTGACTTTTCAACCGTATGGCCAACTTCGAAATTCGTGGTTGAGTGTTTGACAGTGCTAATCTTTTATCATGCTCGACTATCCTTTGATTTCCTGCCTCCGTTTTGATGTGAGCTAGAACTGAAAAACCATGGACTCTCGCAGAGATATATTGTGGCGGCGAAAGCAATATTCCGAAAGTCAGTTCAGACCGTTGTGGATATGATTCACGCACAGTTCACAAAAACCGAGAAAATGGCATTTCTTGAAAAATATCATGTGCTGATGAATAATTCAGAAAATCACAAAATTAGTCCTGTACTTCATCAAGGATATTTGCTATAGCCAGAGAGGTAGAGAGCGAATTTCGTAAAAATGCATCTCCTTCCTCTTTGAGCTCAGAGAAATATCATTGGAATTCAATTTCAAGAGATTGAAGGTGGTCTATTATAGATGTCTTCAAATTCTTAGCATGTTCTTCAGTTTTTTCAACAACACTTGACAATTTCTTAAGCATACGTTCCTTGCATTACTTTACGAAGTCAGTTTCGCAGCTTCGAATAAAGCGCTTGCAGATTCGTCGCGAAGCTGAGTTATGTTTGTAAATCTTTCCCTTCAGCTTTAAACCTTTCAAAAATTTCAGCCAAATAAGCAAGACCTTTTGAACCTAATCTTATCACTAATGTAAGACAACAACTCGTTTACTTTCAGTTCTGAGAATGACTTTATTTCATCCACCACAAAAACGCGGTTTAGAGTGTTTCTTTTCGATAGCCAGCGTACAGACGTGTGGAATAGAAAAATTCATGTGTCGAAATCATGTCTTTGCCGAATTCTTTAAACAGGCAAGTGTTAAGGCTTCCAGATTTGATGTAATTGATAACTTTTATCGTGGAATCCAGCACATTTTACAGAGGAGTAACAATCATAAGAGTATTTCCACTGCAACTCTGCAGAATCAAACGATTTTTACATCTCTCGAACATCTGCACTTGCTGTAGTTTGCAGTTCCTCACAAAACAGGAACTCCTCTTTTAATGTCTCCTGAATGAAATCTCACGAAAACAAGCAACTGAGCACATGAATTAACATCTGTTGACTCATCCACTTGAAAGAAAGCATTAGAGTTGGAGATTCTATCATTTCATTTATCACCTGGTCTTTCACATCTTCCGACATTCTGAAATGTGCTTCTGAATAGTATCGCTGGAAAAGATATTCGTTTTATGTTTGCCTCACTTAGTTCTCCAAGACGTTGTTTTGCTGTTTTCAACAAACAGGGCTTCACAATCGTTTTTCCAATAGTGTGCGTTTTTTTACTTGGTAATTTCAAGTGCGACTTAATATGATGCCTGTCTTCTTGGGGAAACTTCCGGCAAGATAAGTCTTTGACGTTTCAAACTTGCTTCATGGCGTCGGAAGAATTCTAAACTTTTTGTGGCATGGTTGAGATGCTTTGTTTCTAAATGCCGTATCAACTTCGAAGGTTTCATATACTTAGCACTGAGAGTCTTTATACCACTGCAATACGCTTCGTCCTGAATACTGACTGCAACTTCACAAATCAACAACTTGTTTAAAACTAAAATAAATTCTTTGTGACATGTTGGAAGGCTTTGGCTCTAAATGCTGCATGAACTTCGAAGGTTTCACAAACCCAGCATCAGCACAGAGAACAACNTTGCACAAAACGCACTATGGCTTCACTCTGTTTTTTCCAACTATGGAGGAAAACACAAATTTCAAATAGCCTACTCTTCAAAATACTTGCGTTACTTGTCCATGACAACAATAGAAATGAAAGTAATACTATTGGAGGTAGAATATTTTTCTACCTGACTTCTGGCTGCAATTTCACAATGATGAGTTGCTGGTATCAAAGACTACAACTGTTTTAGAACAAGAACAACCAAATACACCTCCTGACACAAGCAGTATACCGTTTGTGGTTTACTTCACCTCGGATTTCGACAATAGACTTGTAAGATTGTGGTTAATAAAACTATCAGATTACATTGTACAACGGTGGTCTGACGATGGAAAAACGTATATGCTCTTCAGTTGCGACTTCGGATGCATACATTATCAATCATATTTTGCAACATATTGTGATATTTGAATTGGAAGCTCCGATGCTATAAATTGCACGTAGTAAATTACGATATACGCAACAAACAAGTTGTCCGAGAAGCAAATTCATTGCGATGACCAGATTTTGAGGTTTGAACTTAAGTGTTAAGACAAACACAACAACTTAAACATATCGTTACATTGAAATATTTGCGCACCCTAAAAGAACTTCGTGACCTCAGGTTGGGAAATGCTGCTCTAGTAGAAATAGAAGCAAGTCCCGGTTCAAGTTAGCCTGAACACAAACATTTATAGTGATAAGCTCGAGGAAATTTCGGGTTTGATGAGTTTTCCCGAATGCTTCCGCGGGCTACTGAAACCGCTGTGGCCCACAGGCCGCTAATTGCCCACCCCTGGCCTAATTCGTCATTTGCAGTTTCGCTTTTGATGTCTAAGCAGCTAGTACGTATGGGAATTCAAACAAATTAAGGATCTTTGAGAAAACTGATGATTAGCATAGGGTTTGGTGTTTAGGTAAGTGTGTGGGGTTAGGTTTAGAAAAAAAAAAGAATAATTGAGGTCTAAGACTAAGTCCAATATTTTTCAGTGGTTATATTTATTCCAGTAGTGTAGCTCGATCTGGGTATCTGACATCTAACCAAAAAGTTTTAATCTACACAACGCACTTCATAAAAGTAGGCTAATCGCCAAACTTTATTCCTTTACTCTGAGAAGAAAAATAACTGACAAAAAATAATAGGTCAGGAATTTCGCTTGACACCGGCCCCCTTATCTTCTGGGACCTTGTCGAAACTTGTATAGGTGGTTTGTAACTTATCCGAATATAGATAAAAACCGATTTGTTAAGGCTGCAATTGTAGGCTATTTTAAAAATAGGCTGCTGTTACAGTCCCATCGCCACGTGGGGCTTTGGTAGGCTTAGCCCCTCCCAAACAAAGCTCCAAGCCCCCCAATCGAAATATGAAACACTATAAATCACTGGAATTTCCTACAAACGTTGCCAGAGCTTCGTAAAGATCGTGCAGCTAGCGACCTAGCGCACCATATTTACTCACCAAAGCGGCGGTGATTTTACCTCAACCTATGGCACATATCAAAGTTATATTACTGTAACGTTTTTACGTTAATAACCTCGATCTTCTTGATCGTACACCTGGTGGCAAGCGCATTAATACCAGGGTCGTGGTCAAATGGCAATGAATGACTGCAAATATTTTGACACGTCACCAATCGTCACAACAGATCAACCATTTATTACTCCGTCGTCTTACCTTTCGCACGCTTGCTATGAGTAGGCTGAAGCCTATAATGCAAATACACCACCATATAATCATTTAAAATTTGGCCCGCGACAGAACCGTCGAAAGTATTCAATAGGGGTATTTACGTTTGTGTAGGGGGGCTTGACATTCTGAAAATTAACATTAAATTTACAACACAGCATTTACAAATTGTGATTCACATTTCGAGTAAATTGACTATAAAATTATTAAATATTCTCCCATAAGTAAACATAATATGCTCGTACTTTGCAACTAAAAATTTTTGAACGAGCTTTAATGAAAGGAATTGGGTCTTAGTCATTCTAATTTTTTCTCATTGACGGCGATTATTTTGAGATATCCTAATGAAATGCATGCAAATGTTTATAAAAATGGCAAGAAGCCAGAATCAAGCCTATCGTTCAGTTACGAAAATACTGTTACCAAAGGAACAAATCTAAGGCCGGTCAAAGCAATGCACTGCGATGAATGTGTTCTTTGATAAACTTTACCATGAGCTCAGGTGAATTTTGCTTAAAAAAGCATGCGCATCGTTTTTTTGCCATGGCTGTGGAGCCGGAACTCAAATTTCAGGCTCCGGCTCTGGCTCCAGCTCCAGACATCCGAAGATTTTTGGTTCCAGCTCCGGTTCCAACATCTAAAAGTTTTTGGCTCCGGCTCCAAAATGATTTGGTCCAGTGTAAAATTGAAAACCACTGAATTATTTGTACAATTGTATTTTTACATCAGAAGAGAATAATGGATGAGGTGTTGCGAAACGATATATTTGATGGATAGTGGGATGTGTGCAAAAAAGCTTGAGAAGCCTTGATCTACACACAAACGAGTAAGACTATGCAGGCTCTACACCAGCTATGTCCAACCCGCGGCCCGCATGTGGCCCAGTCGAAGGTTTTGTGCGGCCCAGTTCAGGTTTTTGCTGTAGTAAATGTATCATATATACTGACAACCTGCCCTTATTTTGATAATCTTGAATTTGACATTTTTGAGGCAAGTGATCTTCAGTGCCATTTTATCACGTCTGTTACCACTGCACTTCGGATTCGAACGCTTTCAGTAGGCCTACATTAGCTTACGCTAAATCTGCTTTCCTAAGATCAAAGTAAGTCATTCAATGTGCGGCCCTAATGAATATGTCATTAAATGTGCGGCCCTGGTTAAGATAGTGACATAATATTTGGCTCAGTAAGCCATTTGGGTTGGACATACCTGCTCTACACATTCGGCAACCCACGCTCGCCCCGCAGTAAGCTAACGCTTGCCCCACAAAGCAGGGATGTGGAACCAGAAACCGAATTTCAAGCTCCGGCTTTGGCTCCACCATCTAAAACAGCGGTTTTTAAACGTTTTTTTGTACCGCGACCCATAGCAACCCACTATAACCCAACGACCCACATCTAAATCTCGAAGAAAACCAATGTAATACAGCTGTGTTAAAAAAAGATCTTCTCGCCATCCCTGCCAAAATGGTTCGCGACCCTGGGTTGAAAATCACTTATCTAAAAGTTTTTGGCTGTGCAGATGTAGCTAGAATTATCTTTAAATGCTTGGGCATTTTTTTGAAACACGGACGACACAGGGTGATGCCAAACACTGAAAAAGCGCACCAGCCATAACTGCGGCATTAGCTCATCATCAAACAGGAATCCGACAATGGGAAAGAAATGAAGACATTCTAACATCAGGTTTTGAAGCAGGGACGTCGGAGAATGAGGGCATTGCCCCCTTCCCTTTCAGATGGAGGGCAACGGGGATAGAGGTGCCTTTTCTTAACGGTATCATGTGTAATTTCATGGTTTACCAAGATCGACTTGAAGCAAATTTATTCCAGCTGTTCGCCAATCCAGAAAATTCAGAGCGATTTTCAATTATTTCTGTTTTTTTTATCAACGTGGTTGGTGAACAGAAACAAGAACAATTGGTAAGATTTTTTGTTGTTGTTTATACGTTTCCATCGACCTCAACTCTTTTACTGTTCGCCCTGCGCTACCGCTGCTCCGGCGTCCCTGTTTTGAAGTGAACGGCTAAAAAAGTCGCCTGGGGTGTGCTCAGCGGCGCAAAAAAGTATGTTTTAATTGTTTTCATCAAGGTATCAAGGTTTCAAACGTTTTTGGGATATTTATTTAGCTTGAGGCGTATGTTTTCAGTAAATTTGAAGCAAGATTTGACGATTGTTATTTCACTAGTTGTATATAATCACTTTATTACGTATTTGCCTTGCATATATCCTAGACATGGCGGGGGTGGTAGAGGAATCACAAGAAAAAGCAGAAATCATGAGGTGCCACAACGCATACGGGAGGATTTGATTGCTACGCAAAGGCAATACTGAAGAAAAGGTGACACCGAGACCAGGCACCAGCAGCTGCTTCAATTGTTCACCGTCATACAAGTGCGTGAAATAGTGGAAGAAAAATGAAGATTTGTAAGAAGCATCAGACCTTCGAAGCATGGGCGTCCGCAGAAATTTTTCCAGGGGGGGGGACAAAGTCGACATTTTGCTTATCCTTTTCAGGTTGTTGACGATGCAACGCAAATGGACGTACACAAAACGCTTCACCCTTTCTACACCACAAAGAAAATGTCCAATGTTGCGTCAACGGTTGCATACAGTGTTTTCTCTCTAAGAAAATTTTACGCTAGGGTAATGTTTCTTCTAGTGAGCATGGATATTTTAAGAATGAGTTATCACAGTTCTAAATGAATTACAATATTTGTGAATTATTAGAATAAACATAACATTTTATCAAAATACGAACAAAATGCATATCTGATTGAAATAGCGTCCTTTGTTTTATTGTTTTTCCAATGTTTTGGAATGTTGCAAGTGCGCGGTATGAGATTTCACCGCGCAAATGGTCTGGTGGTACCACGCAGTTGCGCACTTTGGAGGGAGCATTCATTGCAAAAAATGCGCTTTGTTGGCAACAATGCTTCTTTTTCACTCATGTTTCTTTACACATAGTATAAACCAGGGGTGGGCAAACTTGTTCAATGCAAGAGTCATTTGCAGAAAACCAAAAACACCAGCGAGCCGCAAAACCGG
>JGI24159J19872_10008813_pt1 | contig 13213 bp, 10 predicted proteins | sample Ectturendosymbi4_FD_19872 | JGI IMG/M metagenome (IMG submission 19872) | reverse complement strand
TCTGACAGTTTGTAATCAGATAAGTTTGTGATGTTGTTCTTCTGAAAGCTTGTCTGGTTGCCAAAGCGGTGTTGAAATAAAAGACGTAGATTGTTGCTGTTTCTTCTTAAAATTGTCATCTTCCTTTTGTTCGTCGATGACAGCTAGGTACCGGCAAAACCGACAGCTAGGTACCGGCAAAAAAAATTGATTTTTAAAGTAACTTAACGTGAGATTTTGTTCATCAAACCCAACCTTTTTTTCCTCAAAACGCCAAAACAAACACATTCGCTTCTGCCCCAAGTGAAAGATGAACTAAGGTACGGGGGTGCCTCAGACAGGAGGGCAGGAGTGTCGAGTTGGTACGAGTCAACAACGTTTATGTCATCATCGATCAGATGAAGGGCGTCCTCAAGAAAAGCATATTGAGGCATATTCTGCAGTGCTACAGATGCTTGGAGCTTTTAATGAAGCTCGAAGTTGGACGGCAATGGCGGTGTTTCTTAAACAGCAATTTTTCTTCGAAAACCTTTCCTTTCGTTTGCCCTCCAGAAAAATCTCCTCTACTTACGTGCAGGCAAAAAACGCAAAGATTCAACGAATAGCGTTAACATGAAATGAGCGTGAGGGGTTAAGTTTCAAATCATGCACACTACTGGCAGTGTTTCAGTTCATGAAACAGGTTTCAGCTAACTTTTCTACAAATGAGCAATTGTAAAAACTGCAAAGTATTCGGCCTAAGTTAGCGAAGCATATGCGTTGTACATATGTGCATTGTACCTACACACAGTGATACTTTGTCTTATAAACACTTTTTACGCAAACTTTCTGTTGCCCAATTTAACATTTTTTGCTTTGTTTACTGGGACAAAATATCACTATTGCAGACAACTTGTCAAAGTGTGGATTAAGATGTCAAAGGGGTCCTGTAGCGCCATGGTTCAAAGATTTATATCTGTAAATATGTTTCAAAAATATATCTCCAAATTCCTGTTTCAAAATTGCATTTTATTCAAAATTACACTTGTCATCCCTGACAGTAACCCTTGATAGGGCCAGGGGAGCACAGGGAATTTTTCGTGCTCCTCATCCTAATTTTTGCTGTTTCCATCAATCCAAAATTTTTGACAAAATTTAGTTCGTTTTCTTTCTATTTCCTAGTACTTTGAAATTCTTGCCTTGACATGCTACAGAGAAAAAACTATACGTAAATTTTTGAATAAAAAGGCAGAGATGATGCGCTGAGGGCGTTGCGGAATTGCATAAAAAGAAATTGTCAAAAATATTGCGATGAAATTTGACGTTTCTGTGAATCAAACAGAGTATGTGATAGAAGCAGTATATCGCGATTCTAGAAACCCAAAACATTCTGATTTTTCATTCATGCGCACCATGGAGACACTTTTGCTCTAGCGCTTGATATCAGTCGCAATTTTGTGAAACTTGAGGAAGCCTTAAAAATTGCCGATAGATTTCTTGCTTACCTTGCATGTGGAAAGTAGCTACTTGAATATAGCTCTGTGCAAGTGTTACTTATCGCAGAAAGATGAAAGCAGGGCCCAGTCGTCTGATTCCTCGAAAGCTTGCAGTAAACCTAGAGCTTTTAATTGTCGGATCATTCTATACGGAGAAGTGGTTCGACATTTAGGTCTTGGCAAATTTCAGAGCTGGGCACTTTGTTGCTAAGTGTCACACCGTGGACTCTTCGCAAGAATCCCATCTCTGCCGCTAATACTTGAGATGTGGCTTATGCAGTACTTTAGGTCATTATGCAAGATTCATGACCATAGTTGAGAATCGGAACAAAGGCCGATTTAAAAACTGGCAACTGTTTAGTGTTTCAAACCTCCCGTTTTATGGCCACAGACAGGGCCGGCCTTAAACCGATGCAACCGATGCAGCTGCATCGGGCCCCGCGCCTCTGGGGCCCCGCGCCATAGTGTTTGGGTAGATTGTTCATTTTTGCCAGATGCACCTTGCGCTTGAGAATTCAGTAGAAACGCCATATAAGTTTCACTGTTAACAAAGAACGCTCTCGTCAGAACTATCGAATTTCCTCTCGAACGTTAGCAAACGTGCTCAATTCTCGTGTTAGTGCTGCACTGCATATCTGCGCTCTAACACGATCGTAACACGGTTGACTGAACACGATGACGTCATAACATCACTGCTCAGAGGGGCCCCGCGCCTAAGTCTTGCATTGGGCCCCGCATCTGCTAGGGCCGGCCCTGGCCACAGAGCACAAAGCCCCCGCAGAACTCCGTTTTGAGATCGTTGCCGCGAAGACGCCGTATAGTTTATCAGGACACTTTGTTGACTTGCCAGTAATTGGAATCCAGTTCATGTCCGAAATTCACCCATGATTACATTTTGGACTTTATTTTAGTCCAACCGTTTTCAAACGAGGCAATTTGAGCTGCGGACTTTCCTGCCTCAGTGTACCGTGATTGCAAAGAAGTTTCGACTTTGTACTTTAGCCATGCCTTGTAAGTACTTTATTTGCTCGAATAGCATCTTTCACTTCCTGGTTCCACGAAATTCGTACGTTTGGGTTGCTTTTTTGCCATTATTCGCCACACCACCAAGTCGTTTCCGTCCACATACGAAAACAGCAGATGAAACTACAGCTGCTTTGAACAGCTGCCACACCAACTCCCCCTCCACTGTGCCTTCCGGGAGTTTCGGAACAGTGACGAAACGCTGTCCGCAAAGGTGTCTCTTACGTCCTTGCCTAACAAGCCTCCAACTTTATCCGAGAGGACCTCATAGACCCGAACGTTCATGTAGGACTATAGGCCCTGGTGGTTGTTTATGATGTAAGTTGCATACATGCGTCGACAATTCGAATTCCAGGTACAGTGCACTTGAGTTTGGGCCATATGCCTGTATTACACACAGGAAGCGGTCTAACAGCTTCAACCTCAAGGTGCACACCCTCCTAGTAAGATCAATTCATCAACACAGTTTGCCAGCTGAGTGCTTTCAAGTGTCCCCACCTTAGCCTGAGCAAATTTTGCTGGCTCAATGCCGAATGAGTAAAAGATTTTCCACACATCGTCCAACTCTGCAGTGTTAGAACCACGACCCTTAGTGGATGAGATATCAACAACATCCAGGGATATCGTTTGGATCCCTCGACCAGTTCATGCTCTTTTCCTGCGAGCGAAGTGATATTCCAGTTTTCAATCACCAGCTTATGGCGAGATCACCGTTTACGCGTGGCTTCCAAGTCTCCTAGAGTAGAAACACTCTGCGCTGTCCCCATTCGCCTCCGCAGATGCGTGGGGGGCAAAATGCGGGGCTTTCAGTTGTGGATAGCTGATGGGGGAGATTGTCGCGGATTTTTCGAACGTGTCCCTCTGCCTAAAGCCCGAGCGCTGTCCTTGTTTGCGCGTGCAACGACACGTGCGCAATGGCTTTGATCATTTTTGCGCATTTTCATGGTAGTTGCTGCCCATCACACAACAACTTTTGCGAAAGGTACCAGAAGGTACCACGGGAAAGCGTTGCTGCGGGCACATTTGTGTAGGAGAGGTCTTGCATCGAGTCTACTGCAAGTGTAGTGTAGTCATTCGGTAATCACAAGCCCTGAAAAGAAGAGGCAACGTTTTACACTGTCACGTTTCTTAACGGGAAAGTAGACAGTGCGTTTGGTCCGTTTCCACCGCTAACATCCCCCCACATGTAGTTGTATGAAAATGTGCTTGCCAATTTGATCAGTGTCAACAGCTCTTAGCACACATGTTTTTGAACCAATTTACTCCCACAAACCAGACTTCAAATTGAGATAAAGCGAAGATATACTGTGGTAAATGTTTGCCTCAAATTTCGGTTGATTTTGCTTTTAGTTGTGAGAGACTAAGTTTTCCCTGACAGCGTAGAAAGAAAAGATGGGGTTGTGTCTGAAAGTGAAGTGGACATTTATTTTGTCTTCGAAACATTACGAAACTCTACACTGTTTGAAAACCGCTAGCTTGTAGCTAATAGAAGTTTTTTAATTGGAGATGAGGTGAAGAGAATACGATTAAATACGATAGCAGTATAAATCTGTATGGTTTTTAGCAGATTTTTCGAAACTTCTTGACTTAAACTGTTGTTAAATGAGAACGAATCAAGTTTTTGGTGATGAAGTAAAGTTAGCAGCAAAGAGAATTTAGGTAGGGCTTGTTCCACAAAAGAAGAAAAAGGCATCAAATCTTCAGCAAGAATAAAAAAACATGATGCATCTACCTAAAATTATTTTTGAAAAGGTATAATTTCTGGCGATGTGGGTCTGGGTCCAACAAATGATTCACGATGCGAAAATGGGATTATGGGACGGAATTAAAGAGAAAACAAAATGCGCAGCTACTGCGGTTTCTCAACTTCCGCGGTTTTATCCTTCCAGCACATTTGCTTTGTCTCTATCTTTGGTGGAAGAAAGAATCCCATTCCGTTGCTGCAGAATTGATCAAACCATTTGGTCGCAAGCTGATGTAAACGACCCAAGACAAATTGGGCAGGTGTGTTGCAATAATTTGTTCCACTCCGAAGGATGCTGCAGCGCACTTGTTAATAACATGCAGGATTAACTTTGCGTTGCGCTGAGAAACGATTATTTCTAAGAAAGACAGCTGTGGTTTATCTTAAGCTGACGACGACGCATCAGCTGTAGTGAAAACAACTCAAACGTTCCGGCACGCCACAAGAATGTTGCGTTCGTTGCAGGAATTCGACCACAACGGCGGGAAGGAATTTGAAAAATGCTCTGGCAACAACTAAAGCATCGAGGCACGGACAGAGGAGTTTTTTTTCTCGTAATTATCGTTGCGCATTACGTCAGCTCTTATCGCAGTTGCAAGTGAAGGCTGGGCTGTTTCGCACACAAACTGCTTCCTGTGGGCTGACCCACTTGAATTGCTCCGTTTAATCTGGGATTTGCTGAGGCGTAATACCCTTGTCGGGGCCAAGCACATGGGGTGTTAGTTGTCCAGTCAGACACACTATTGTAGAAAAACAGGACCACGAACTGTTGGCATATTGATTTTTTATTTTATTTACGTCTTTTTCACAAACACGAGGTTCATGACACATCAGTTAAAATAAAGTAAAGATGCAGAAATGTTTATACAGAACGGTTGACATCAGTGGTTCCCAAAGTGGGCGGTACCGCCCCCTTGGGAGCGGTGAGAAACTCTAGGGGGCGGTGAAGCAGAAATGGGCGATTGGGGGGCGATAGGAGACCCAGTTAATAATTACATTCCTGTTGTCTTACTAATTTTGAGTGACCAAATGTCATAAAAAAACAGTATTATCAACAAACATGTATGCATGTAATTTGTAAACAAAAACTTACGTTTTGGAAACAAAACAGAGGTGAAATGCTGGGAGATAACTTGATGAACTGCAGCTTCCATCACTAAAGGTAAGCTGCACAGTAAAACTGCCCTCCTTTATAATGAAATGATTATGATTGGAATTTTCGTCAGCTGTACTTCTTGGCACGGGTAAACTGCTGCTAAATAATGCCTTCGTTACAGTGACTATCACCGGTCAGGTGTGAGAATGCACGCTTGTACTTAGGATCAACCTGTAACCAAAAGCGTGAGCTAATTTAGGATGAAGTGGTTTAATGATCACAAATGTAACAACAACCTTGTACGAGTTCAATTCGAAAGTATAAAGGCAATTTATATGTTTTACAAATAGTGTTAGGTGCCAACAACAATAAGTTACCTAAAGGGAATCGAAAAGATTCCGGAACACAGAAGTGTGTTTCAGAACGCACTTTAGCTTGAGCAGCGCCAAGGAAATCCAGCGAGAGAGATGGTAGAGCCAGTGGACGACTGCAAGTGTCACGGTTAAGTTCAAATACCTTTAAAACCTGCAAATTAAATTCAATCCTGCACTGCTCCGAACTCAAAATTTACTAAAAATGTGTCAGAGTATTAACGGATTGATCAAAGCACACCAAAGGGTTTAGAAGTGTTCAGCTAAGTTTAGACAATGTGGTGCACTCGGATAATTGATGAAGGGAGTTTAAACGCCTGTTGCTGCACACAGAAGGTAGCTGTCAGAGGGGGTCGCAGATACAGTATCTTGGCTGTCACAGTCCACAGATATCTTCACGAAGTTCACTGCAGTTAATTTGCAATTGCAGGGGAATGATGTTAACCACATTAAAGCCAAATCAGCAATCTCCACCTTCTTGTCCAAGTTCACTGCTGTTCAAACGAAATCAAGCCCTTCATGAACTCTAAGTTTCCAAATCATGAACTCTAACAGTTTCCAACTGCTGAATGAGTTACTTTACTAAATTAAGTTTTATAGTGAAATGCATCTTTGCGCTTATTCTTGTTTTAATCATTCTTAAACATACCAAATATACAGTGTGCCTGGCATGTAAGGGGGGCGATAGAAATTTGTTTGTTAGAAAAGAGGGCGCTAGCCAAAAAAAGATTGGGAAACACTGCTTTACATGGTAGGAGCTAGCTTGGAGTCGATAACGAAGAGGAAACAAGCACGAAACAAGGCACCAGTAACTGCTGTATTTGGTCATCGTCATTTAGAAACGTCAAATAATGAGTGCAAAACATAGATTTGTAAAAAGCATCAGACAATTGAAGTGAACATATAAAAAATTTGGATGAAGATGCACATCGTTGAACAAAAGCATACAGCTTGCTTCTAACCAAGGCATCATATGTCCTGTCGAAATATGTAACTTGATGTGAGCAAACACATGCGTAACTTGGGTTATTAAAAATACGATAGACAATATTGTGGGCAACACGAAGGCGTTTTCTGCTAGATTATGTGCATCTGCTCCAGAATAGGCAGGCATGCATTGACACGCAACAATCACGAAACAGGGCTTTTCTAACTGCAGCAGAGCACTGAGCAAAGGTGCCTCTGAACTTGTTTCCTGCACAGTAAAGTGTTTCACTTGCTTCTGAGCGTCATTGTCATCTTTCAGTGAGGCATGAAGTGATGCACCAAGGTATTCGACTTGGTCGATGAACTTAACCTCTGCGCCATTCAGGGAAACCACTGGTGTGGGTGAAAACTCTTGACTCAAATTACGTTGCGATGATGACATTGGATCATCAAAGCTTCAGCAAAATACCCATACTCTTCCGGCGTTTACAGTGAAGCAGTTTCAATCCCAGCAAACTCATCTCTGATTGTATTCGATTTTCATTAGTGTCTCAGTGGTCAAATGAGATTGGTTTTCTTATATCGTTACAAGAAGCCGAATGTCGAACAAAGCGAAATATTTGCAGATTGACGAACTAATTTCTTAGATTGCACAGCTGCAGCTGTAGGAACACAAACATTCGTAAAAAAACTGTTGTGTCGTTGTTTGCTTGACCAATAAAAACCCGCGGCACTGTGCCATTCTGCCGAAAACCCCACGACAAAGGCAGTGGCGTAGCCAGCCCAAAAATTTGGGGGGCCAAAATGTGTTATTTTAGGCGAATAACACTATTTTGTTTGGAAAAACGCCTCTCAAAGCACAAAATGACTATATTTTCTAAAAATTTGGGGGGATCCATGGCCCCTTTGCCCCTCGGCTATGCCTATGGACAAAGGCAGAACTTTACACTTGCGTCACTACAAAAATAGACAAGTTGTTCGAACAACAACAGTTTGTTTTTTAAATCAACATTTTAACATGAAAGAGAAAGTATAGGAATTTGGAAGTTTTGCGATGTCCTATAAGAAACAAGAACGCAACTGCCGGCAGTTTTGTAACTCAAAACAATAATTTCAACTAAACTAAGAAAAATGAGCTTTTGTCGCTGCCCGAAAATCACGGATCATCGTCGCCCTGTGGTTACAAGTAGCTGCTGCATTTTAGTTGCTCCTTTCCTCCAGTTTCACACAAACTTTCAGGGCATGATCTTTTCAGTGGTCAAGTATGTGTTTTGTTTAACCGTACGGGATGATAAAGTAGGTCGAGAAGTTTTGTTTTGCAACATGTACTTGTAGAAGTGGTGGTAAGCCTCAATCTTCTTCACAGGTATCAAGAAGGGAAACAAGTGGAAGATGAAGTTTTCTGTTAAAAAACAGAACTACAAGACCTCTTGTAGTTTGGACAGCGGAAACTTTACCTGTTTGCCTTCGCGAAAATTAAATGTTGCCATAACAAAAACAAATAAAATATTATTGCTTCCTTTATCAGCAAAACATAGGAACATAGAAAAACATAGGAAACTATTGTTATAGAAACATAGAAACATAGAAAAACATAGGAGACTATTGTTTCACGTGAAAACAATTTCATTGAGAATGGACACTTTTGTTAGCATACATCTAACTACAAGCTGCTAGAGAAAATATTGCAAAAACTAATTTGCTGAGCTTTTGAACACTTTCGATAAAACATACGGCAAGGTTGCTTTTCAATATATTGAACTTCATTCACTTTTCAATGTGTCTCTGTCATAGTTGCTACCTTTTGGCAGCGAGAAGAAAAAAAGTGTAAACGTTTTGGTAAAGCTTGTAATGTGAGCAGAAAAACATGAAATAAAATAAATTTCTTAGTTTCGGGAAAGTTTTCACAAACATGTCGGCCCTTGAACTTTGCTTCCAACAGAGAAACATTGGAATTCTTCGAAAATTGCTGCAAAATTTTCTTCGCATTGAGTTTTGACTCATGCAGGCGCAATTTGCTTTTCAAAGGCCACGTCATATATTTTAAATTTCCGTCACTACTGGAAATAAGATAATAAATAGCTACCGAAGAAGAGGGGAGGATGGTGCCGGTGCAAAACGCTGAGAGGTTGAAAAACAACTCTTGTCAATTAATTGTAAACTGCTTTCTCTAAAAATCAACATACCATTGAGATTGTGGGCTTAGTAAAATGTTTTTTCCACTAACAAACCATATTTTTGCAACGATACAATCCACGACTTCAACGGTACACCGTTGGTTTTGACTTTGACCTGGCGCAGCTATGGTGGTGCTCTGTATTTCAAGTTTTGTAATCTTTTTTGAATTACACCGAATGTTGCGAAACACTCACAGCTGGACTTTGACTTTCCACAAACAGCAAACAAAAACATTGACATTTCAAAAGTTGCAGCAACCGGTGAAATTCAAACAGAATTAGAAAATCACTGACATACCAAAAGCTGAAAAATCAACTACTGATATTTCAGAAGCTATCAAAAGTTGAACAAATGGCATATCCAAAATCACTAACATATCAGGACTTCCTTGCTCCTTTCCTTATGTCAGTGATGGATAGAAGAGCGTCGCTTGCCAAGAATATAAGAAAAACGCGTGACGCAGTTTGGGATGGTGTGGAGCACAGGTGAGCTTTCTGTTTGGAATGCAATGTTGGCGAATATGACTTGAAGCTTGCTTTGCCATTGCGCTTTTGCTTACGCATGCAAAGGTCCTTGTGTAACTTGTTGGGTGTCCAGCGTCAGTCGACCGTATGCAACAAGGAAAACAAGGGCTTAGTTTAATTTTCACAAACAGCGAACCACATTACTCAGCATTTATAAGACATGGCCATGTTAACAACATGCCGCGCCTTTGATCAAAAGCAGACCTCGTGTGTATTAAACGCTGAACTAAAACTGCATTTATAACCATTGCAACTTTACAAGATAAAATACGCTTTTCCTTCAGATTTTTGTCTTTGTCGTGAATGACTTTTCCACTAGCAACGTGCGGGTCACTGGCACTTGCGTTGAGGTTTACACAAATCATTGCACACAACGTTTGAAATCCCGCCGTTGACAAGGAGTTGAAGGTACTACGCAAGATCAGGAAAAGCAGCTGAAAATAGTGTTCGGCAGAATCTGAAATTAAAGTTTGTACATCAAAACGTGTCAAAATGCTGTTGAACGAGCATTTTAAATCGAGTCAAGAGTCACTTCATTTCGGCAAATCTTGTAATTTTGTCCTGAACGCGTGTACTGTTTCAGTATACGATAAGTTACTCTAAAAGTGTGAATGTGTTTAATGAAACCTTTTCAATCACATTACGTAGAAACATTTCGTTGTTGTTTCATATTAGTCGCCATCATCAGCCTTCACGAAGTGTGCCCGAGCTGTGACTGGCACAGATAACTCCAGCATCAAATACCTTGAATTGAACTGATAGCGGAAACGTTCGTCGGTTAAAACAGGCAGTGGTTTGAAGTTTCAATGTTTTAGAGACTTTGAACGCAAGAGCCTTTCGTATGCAACCGTTTTGTGGAGTCAGTTGCCACAGGAAGACTCCTGCTTCGAACATGGTTGTTTCTTTGCAAATTTATCTCACATAGTGTTTCAATAGTTTGTGAACTTTGTTTTCTTTACTCGTGCTTCGCAGCAGTTTTGCGTTTTCAATGCTTTGAGGCCGTTTGCATCTTTGTCTTCATCACTAGCAAAACTTCTATCGCCTCAGGTCATCTTTCCCTTGCTTGGGAGAAAATGAAGAATTTCAACCAAACAGCATCTCGAAAAGAAAAAAGAAAATGTTTGCATCTTGCGAAGAGTTTAAAGAGAATCAAGTGATGCATTCTTGCCATTCAGCATTTTACTCCACAGATAAACAAACTCGAATGACCCAAATTGATGACCTATTTATTTATAATATAAGCGAAACCTCTTTCCTTTCATGAAAGGTGCAGAGACCAGGGTCTGAAAACAAAACATAGTAAATGAAATGAGATAGGAATGTCCTCTACAGAATTTCCATTCGAGTCATGTTATGCTACCGAAACTAGATTTTACTCGTTTTTAATAAATATCTGATTTCATTAATGCCATTTTTGATTTTGATAAAACGCTACGATTGGTGGATGAAAAAATTGCGAAACTAATTAAGTGGAACGGGCACGGTAATGAACTTCTTCCAACCCCAGCTCAAAATATACTACTGATTGGCCAAGATTTCTTAAAATAGACGAGTCCAAGTTCACCTTTTTATGTCGTCACTGGAAGATTGCAACTCAGGTAAATACAGTATGTGCTGGCTCTTCATGTGATGAAATAATGTGCGTGTGGTCTCGGTTCATGTGGTCATTTACTCGCTAGAATGTCTGGACGGCATCGCTGGATTAAGTCAAGTGGACCTCAATCACCACAGACATTGTTCAACGTCGAATATTTTAAGTGCAACGTAATTTTAACCAGATCTTCGGAGCTTAGGTTTTCTATAAACAGAGACATCAAGGTAAAGAAATGGTGAAAGATTCTGTAGGAAATTGAAGTTTGCCTTTATTCTTGTCGCCATTTATTTTCCTAAAAAATGCATTTTTTCTGCTAACGCCAGGCTGTTGGTCAACCGTTGCTTTGAATTAGATTTTTTAATTTGCTTTCTTCGCAAGTTAGCCTATTATCCACTTGGCTGTATATTTTGCTTGGATTAAACTTAAATTTACATATTGTACCTGTTTTGTCAAAAAAACAGGCAATTTAAGCCAGCAAGGATTGAAAAAATTCACTTTTGATCAAGCATACGATCTTTGAAACCTCAAAGTACCTTTCCATTAATTTAAACAACTCTTTTCAGTGTGGTTGAAGTGCACTGGGCAAGTCGTTTTAGGAAATACATCATACCTTGCTCTGCCAAGCATTAGATTCATTCCTTGTGAATAACTAAAAAGCCATGTTGGTCTTTTGCGCGTCCGACTAACGTTTCATTGGCTCGCTTCAACATCATAAAGAGGTCTTGTTTACAGACAAAGGTTCTTTGTTCTTTTTATTTCCTTTAAATCCTGAGATCGAAAACAAAACTGACAAAAGGAATCTTGAGGTGAATTTGCTGCTGCAAAGTCAACTACAAATATTCGAATGCTAATGATTTCTTTAACCCTTTAGAAGCATATTAGATTGAATAAGTGACAAACGTATTCCAAACCAAGAATCTGATCTTTATTTTGGCTGACAAAGTACAAAACACCACTAGAAGGAAATTTATGAAAATCAAACTGATGTCCTTTGCGTTAGACCTTAATAGGCACTTTTAATAGAACAGACAAGTCCTTCTCAACATGATAATAGTCGACGGTTTGCTGAGAGAGGGTCAACACTTCCAATAATACTTTAACCTATTGCCCAGAATTTAACCGCACCATCCGCTGTACAAAGTCGGATGAACGCATAAACAACATTAACGATGACTTAGGGCCCCTGTTCTGAGGAGTTAACTTTTGCAACATGTTTAACTGGGAAATATTCTGCAAACGAAAGCAACGTCACCACACTGCCTTGATTCTTTCAGTCACGTGTGTAATGCGAGTAGTCGTCTGTGTTTATGTTTCTGTACTCCACTGGTGTGTAACGAGTGGTCTGCGCCGTCCATTTCCGCTTGCTTGCACTGTGGGCCACGTGGCTGTATCGAGGACGAGGCTGCACTGGCCGCGAGTACCGTTTTTCTAGTCTTCGGTAATGACCCGATCGGGAATCGAACCCAGCCTACCAGCTGCAATGGGGCACGACCAGCTGTGCTACTTAGCCGGTCAAAGGCCTATGCAAGGAGGAATGGGGATAATAAATCCTACCACCAGTAGTATGAAGTTGTTTGAAACTCATTTTATGACGTTCGCTCATTGTTGGTCGAAATGTTTTTCTCCTGTGTCAGCGTATATTTGGGTAGGAGTGTATATTGCACAGTGGCAATAAAAAATGTTGTTTTTTTTTGAAACAGCGAAAATGCGCAAAAAATTTAGTTACAGAGTTTTAACGTCAAGCATTTTGAACAAGGCACCGATCGCGATCTAAACCCCCGCATTTTATAAAATGCATGAACAGTGACGCGTTCCGTTATGAAAGCCGGTGCACAGGTGCGAACAATGCCATTCAACGTTTTGCGATCTTCAGCTGACAGATCTGATAAAGACATTTTGGAGAGTAGTAAATGCTTTTGATAAGATGTGGCGAAGCAGAGTGTGAGGAATGGAAGAGCAGAGCATTTTTTGCCATAACCTACGCAAAACGGCTAATATTACCCGGACTTTGCATTGCATTAATCGCAGCATCTTGTCCTACAGGTAGCGAATTAGAAGACATTGTTGAGTCACAAACAGAGAATAAAATTGTAAATGGTTTCCATGTCGCGCATTACTGAAAACGCAACTGTTTTTAGCACTCATTCAAAATTAAAGGTTTAGTTTTACTCATTTAAAGGTTTAGTTTTACTAAAATTAAAGGTTTAGTTTTACTCTTTTAAAATTAAAGGTTTATTTTTTCATCGGATGAGTTTTTCATCACTCTGTGGATCCATCTTCAGGTGTGGCCCTCCAGCTGGAC
>JGI24159J19872_10008812_pt1 | contig 13215 bp, 8 predicted proteins | sample Ectturendosymbi4_FD_19872 | JGI IMG/M metagenome (IMG submission 19872) | reverse complement strand
AAAATATCTTATTATTACAAATAAATATGCGCTTCCCTGAAACATCTAATACATGGATGTTTGCGATGTTTAAAAATTTTATACATTCACAAGTGTTGAAACCTATTTTTCGTCCCCGAACCGTTGTGAAACTCAGATAAACAAAAATTATCAAACTTTAGAATAGACTTCTTTTTCCGTAGTGTATTATCACCTTTTGCAAAAAAATTATTTTTACTATCGTTTAGTTCTCATTGCTCAACGAAAAATATCAGTTTTAGCGACTCCGGTTACGTCATCAAAACTCCGCAACCAAGCTCCGCTCTCAACGGAGCTCCGCCTTTTACAGGGTACCCATTTACTGTTTTGTTGCTGTGTAGATCTAGCAGGTTGTTCTCACAGTTAGCTAGAAATCTTTCAATCTAGCAGCTAACTGATTATCTAACAGGATTTTGAAACCCGTTTAATAGGTTCAGCAGGTACAAATTCATGCCCAAATATATGTTCCAATTATTTTTAGAGATGAAAACTTTTACATCTTTAAATAAATTCTTTACCTTCTCTCTGATGCTTTATTTGGGAAACATAAAGACCACCAGGCACAACTAGCTGCCTTTAATCATTTGGATGCATAAATGTACCATTGCTATTACCAGTGGAGTTTCTATTATGACGCAGTGATGAGTGAAGCTGCTTCAAGAACATATTTGCATTCATAATAACAAGCAACCGGATGGCTTGGTGAAGCCTAAATGCTTTGCTTTTGAGCTTAGTGAGCGCATTGGATTGGGTTTGAAAGACTACATTCATTGGCAGAATATATTTTTATCCCACGACATGTATGATTTTTGCANGTGGTTCAGTTACGCCAAGAAGAAGTCATNGGCCTAATGTCTGGTCCATTGATAGTGAGTGCAAGACCAAAAATTGATACATAGCTTTACAAGTCTATTTTAAACACATCAAAAATAGCATTTTTTAGCAAAATTCACTAGTTTTAGCAGATTTTAGCTGAAAATTTGTTACATGGTTTTTAGCAGGGTCTAGCAGTTTATTGTGACACAATTTAGCAGGTTTAGGGGACAACCATCTGGCAACACTGGTTGTGCTGTCTTATTTATTTTCGATCAGACGGTCGTGCTGAGAACGTTACCGCCACCATGTTAAGGTTCTTTCACCTACCTCTGCGTGGTAGCCTAGGAGTATGTGAAGGTACCTTATATTACTATAAGGTGGGTTTGTGATTGCACGTATCTTTGTAAATTGTTGCTGCAGACACTTTGTCTGTCTGAGACAGCTTTAATGGCGTTACATATTCCTTGTCAGTGCATGGTAATAAGTAATCTAGATGTTTGTAATGACATCGTGTTCAGCAAAAAATTCATTGACCTATTTTTGGTATTGTCTACATCTACAGTATATGTTTTGCCCCTTCAGCAGAACACAATCGATAGTGGATTTAAACAGGATTTGGATTTGAAACTGTCAGCTATCGTGATTCGGTGACTGGACTTAGTTAGATTTGCAAAACCGAAATCTGTTCATCACTGTGGCTTGAGATGATATCCTGACTGACCAAAATATGTGCCAAGTTCAATACCCTGCAATTGACGTAGTACACTACTACTAATGTATTGACTACTAAGTTATTTCACAGTACTGTGGTAGCCTAGCTATATTGTATTAATTAAATTGTGTTTACTCTCATCTACAGATAGTCAAATTATCCTAAAATGAGTTCAAAAACATTGATTACTGAATTCGTGCTAACAAATTATGTATTGATTATTCGAAAATTATTTTGGTACACATGAACAACCATAACAATACAAATTTATTATTTCCTATTAACTAAAAGCAAAACAAAGTGACTTGAAGTATCTTGGCATTATATTTGAAATTGGTAACAAATTATATATTATTCAAGATTAAAAAATTTAGTAACAAATTAAAAATTGAAAAGTTGGTAACACAACTCTCCAAATCATTTGGAATGTTTTTCAAATTAAAACACTTTACCACCAACATTTCAGTGCTCAATTATGTTGACTTTGCTTTTTTCATATATTTTAAAATGCCTCAGAGGTTTCAAGTGATGTGGAACATAATACCAACCATGCTGTAGTCCTGGGATCGGCAACCTTTCCCAAATCGCGGGCCACAAACAAACTCTATAAGGTATGGGGGGCTGTACTAATTTTCCACTAATTTTCCATCAACAATTCCATTCCCTTTGCTATTGCTAAATCTTAGGAATGTATGGAATTTTAATCAGATTAACTCCTGATTTTCACAGTTCATAACGAAAGCCCAAAATGTGATGTGAGTAGGCTACATTTACAGTACAATGCGGAAGGAGGGCAGATTCATAAAATATGATCCCACTAGGCTGGCATTATACAGTTGCTACAATTTGGTAAAGGGGCTGCAGGCCAGATCATTTTGCTTCGCGGATCCGGCCCACGAAGCAAATTTAGGTTTTGGGTTTACATTTGAGGCTTAGGTTTAGCCTTTAGCTTTAAGTTTAAGGTTTTCCATTATCTGACAAGGACGATGTGCTTATCCAAATGTATTGTCCTTGTCACATAACCATTTCTGACGGCAAAATAAACTCCGTCTTTTAAATACTCAAACTTATTTAAATTATCAATTGCCAAATTCATGACCTGGAAATGCCTAAACACAAGTATTCTTTTCATAATGGCAAAATGCCTAAACACTCCAATGACTATTTTTCTGTTAATATATGATATATCAGTCCACAAATATCAAACAGGTTTTGTTTGTTGGCAAAAATATCATTTATCCTTAATAAAGCACATCTGGGTCAACTGTCTTTAAAGCAGTATTTTTTGTGGGTCACGAACCCATACTACATCCTAATAAAACCCCTCAAGAAGGAATGTTGCAAAAAATATGTGAAATCAGGTTTCATTCATCGTGGTAGTAGTAATCAAAATGTTTGCAAAGCTTATTAACCCTTCACATCACCACGTTCATGGACCCCAGATTAAGAACCCCAGCTTTTCAAAAATGTGGTCTGGTATAAAACTTGAAATCTCTCTGACCGTATTCATTTGGAAAATAATACAAATGCTCTGCCGTCTTGGTCGTGACAATATCCCTGTTGATTTTCATTTTTATATGTCACTTTTCTGTGATACTGTTTTTAATATATACCCTTATTTTCTCATATCTTTTACTTTTCCACTTCTGTTTTTTTGTTGTTTTGTTCACTTGTTATGTCTGATATTGATTCGATGCATCTTGATATAATTTTCTTTTGTTACATGTGAAATGTCTTCAATTTAAGATTGATTTTGTTAGCAACAGGGCTGGCTGAACAGTTCACCCATGAGGTCTTAGTTCATCAACCCTTTGTGATTCAAAGATGTTATACTTTGCATTAATTTGCTAAACGCAAAGTTTCTGGGGTTTTTGTTATATTCTCATCAGAATACAATTAGTCTCAGCTCTTTGTTATTCTTTTTTCTTCCTGTTGCATTTGTATTGTTTTGTGGTTTGAGTCACAAAATACATGATTAAACCATACCATTTAAAGCTGTACTGACTGCAGTACTCATTAGCTAAATAGTAGTCTGGTTCACTGAAGCGCATGGCTAGCCTGGATAGTAGACCTAGTAACAGTTGACAGTGGACCTGCTTGTACAAAGGAGGCTACTGTTGTAGTTACTGTACTACTACATTTTAGTACCTTAATCCTGCAATCTTTGCTCACAGTATTTTCTTCCATGAACAACTGAGAAGGGCTAGTGCAAGCATTCATTGAATGTAGCAATGCAAATAGCTAGTTTATGCGGTAAGCTGTGGTATGAATCTTGCTTGTTGCATTTTTCACTTTAGAAGTGTGAATCAGGTGTAATAATGGAAAAGCTCTACCGCTCAAGATTTCCACTAAGGCGACAAACTAAAGTTGAATCAATAAGCCAATTGGAAGTTGATTTTACATAACACTGCACATCCTTAGACTGAGAATTCAAATTTGATGAAGTCTTGGAGTTACGAAGCATATAATTTACATTTTATCATTACAAGATTGTTCGTGTTGTGTTCTTCATTATGTTGATGAGTAAAACTGATTTGAAAGAGATTTATTTACTATTCTGGGTTAATTTGGAACATATCAACTTGGTTTTCTATTCACATAAAAATATTTTTCATATGAAGTCAATGATCTAAGTTCAAACTCGTTATTTTTGTCAATATCAAAAATTTAATTGGTGTGTCACTGCTTGTAAACTAATTGGATTACTGATCATGATAAACAACTAACTGAAGAAACAACCACAGCAAGTATTTCATACAAAAAATGCAATGTGCTTTTTATGTAGCATTAGTAAATTGCCATTGTGCTGCTGTGTTATTGAAAATCATGGCTGACAAAGTGATAGAAGTTCAAAGTGATGACGATTTCAGAATAAAGAAAGCTACTGCTGGAGAACGCTTGATCGTGATTGATTTCTATGCAACTTGGTAAATATCAAAGTTTTTTCATTTTGTATTCTATACAAATAATTTTTTCAAAATGTTTCTTCCATGGTTGATTCATACATTTTTTTAACATTTTTAGTTCAAACTAGCATAGCTATACAAAAAATTCTCCCAATACATTTTCAAAGTTATTATTGTTGTTTCAGGGAAATAGATAACTGATATATAAACATGTAGCCATTGGTTAATGAATTGTCTTGAGAATTATTCCAAACATGGGCGTCAGAAAGGGGGGGCAGGGAGAAGCCTTGGCCCTTCTTGGATTTTGAAACTTGGTCTTTTTCCCATCAAATTTTTAGCAAAAATAGGTTTTCTTAGTTTCAAGTGAGTCAAAATGAAAATTTACCACTTGGCCCCTCCCTTGTAAAAATCTTTTTGGCTACTCCTGGAAGATCCACTATTGGCCTCTCCATGCAAAAAAATCCTCTTGGTGCCCATGGTTCTCAACAATATCTTATATTTTCAAGTAAAGTTTCTGCACATTTTTTGGCTTGGTATGTTTTTAGTGACCAAAAATACCTAAATGTGATCTAAGTTTCGATGAATTGAATATGTGTCTGTAGCAAATGGTCCTACACATTCCACACTTCATTGCCCCTGTTTTTTCTGGTATTACACTGATAAAGTCTATTCATGCTATATCAAACGGTGTGTAATGTTTGAAAAAAAACACGATGTATTCAAAACATATTTTGTATTCTTGTTGAATGAATAAAAGTAAACAAAATTTTAATTGTCAGTTTTTGCATATTTTAATAAATGTGTGTTTGTATTTTGTTCATACCAGATCCTATAGATAAAATCTGGCAGAATGTTGTTATGAGTTGTCTTAGATATGCTATTTGTGTGATTTTTTAAAACTCTGTCTCTCGGATTGTCACACACCAAAACTTGTTGAAGAAAATTCTGTTAAATTACTTCAACACAAGAAGTTGAAAAAAGTTAGCTTTTTCCCTTTGTTTTCAATTTGCTGTTAGGGTAAGTCCAGCTATGTCCAACCTGCGGCCCAGTCGAAGGTTTTCCGCAGCCTGGTTTTGGTTCTTGCTGTAGTACAAGTAGCCTACATACTGACAATGACAATCTGTCCTTCATCTTAAATATGGCAGTTTTGATGTTGGTGGTCTACAGTGTCATTATCACCTCTGCACTGCATGCAGGGAGACTTCCATATGTTCACTGACACCTTCATGCAAAACCTTAAATAGTTTTGTGATTTTTACCTTCGTTCCATTGGAACTAAGCTTGCCTATCACATCACACTTGCGGAGTGGGTAAAGGTGCCAAATAATGGTTGCCATTCTGGTTAAGATTCAAACGCTTTCAGTACATTAACTTTAACAGAATTTAGTTTGCTAAGATCACAGTAAGTCATTTAGTGTACAACCCTCATTAATATGTCATTCATTGTGTGGTCCTGGTTAAGATAGTGACATAATTTTTAACTTAGAAGCAATTTGGGTTGGACATGCTGGTTTAGTCTCTTGTTTAGCAGTATTAACCCACACTGTACTAAATGCCAAACCTTCTTTCCTGTGACTTGCTACAAGGCAGTCATATCAAATCCACAGCCTGTATATTAAAACCCATAATGTTAACTGAGGTGATAAAAATGCGGCAAGGTCTGATGCAGGGTACGTTTGTGATGCATATACCTAAGTTACAATGCAGAGCTGGTATAGTTAAAAACAACATTGCATTTATGTTCAACATGACAAGATGCTGTGAGCACCAGTATTGTGTTACTCATTTGATCAATGCTGCATTGGATCTCAACAAAACATCGCCACTTAAAACATCTCATTTTGAGATTCCACATCCACACAACTGCAATTAGAAATCAACTGAAAGTCTGCCACTGTTATATTTGTCTAGGTGTGGACCTTGCAAAATGATTGCTCCTAAATTCAAAGAACTCTCTGTGCAATACCCAGATGTTACATTTTTGAAAGTAAATGTGGAAGAATGTGAGGTAGGTATCTGCCATGAAATGTCATGTCATGTGGTAAGAATGAGTTGTGTTTCCTATGCATTTGCCATTTTTATGGTTGTTGCATTCAGTGTGAAGTTTTTCGTTCTTACTAGCACCATTTGCTATGAAAGTTGCAAAACTCTTCTTCTGGTTGATAGATGCTTGTTGCTGAAACAGGAATGTAAAGTTCATGTAATAATGTAGTGATCTATGGTATGAAGGCACAGCATGCTCAACTTGTTTTGTTAAAGATCTGTGTTTTCTCATCAAGTGATATAAATTCAACCTGTAACAAAGTCAAAGCTCCATTTGTGTGGACATTTTGCATTTCACTTCGTTTTTCAGGATACTGCTCAAGCTTACCAAATCTCTGCAATGCCGACCTTTAAGTTTGAACATAAGGGCAAAGTTATAGCGACTGTAACTGGAGCTGACAGAAATAAACTGGAGAGCAAGTTACAAGAGTTATCACAAACTGTCAACTCACTACAAGCTGCCAAGGGAGATCCTGGCGTTGCTCCTGGAATGGTTTGTTTTTGGCTTGTGGATACAGAAGATGTGTGGCACAAGTGTTTTCTGGATGTGCCATCATAAAAGAATTTTTATTTGCTTTTAAGATGTGTAACAGCGTCACAGGAGAGTTGTTCTGTGCTCGGCTATGCGATAAACGAATTGGTAAAGAGTTGTTTTTTTGCATGAAAAACTAAGCAATGTAAACTATTGCTGCTTTGTTTACAAAGATTGACTAATTATGATTTATCGCATTGCGGACTTATCCTACATGATATCTTAAAGAGCTTTAAATCTCTTTTGGGCAAAGTTCTTTTCAGCAATGCCTGAAAAGATATTAAGTTGACTTTGATTAATTGCAGGTTGCAGCATTTTGAACTTCACTATTTCTCTGTGAAGTATTAAAACAATTTCTGATTCCTGTTGCAGATGGATCTCGATCAATTCATTGTTGACCGGAACTGCCTAAACGAAAATGAGGATCATCCTCTTAAGTGGGCATTTGAAGAAAACAAAGATCTGTATCTTGAATCTGACTGCGACTCTGAGGTAACTTAGGCATGGACCGGGTGTTCATCCAAACACACCCGCTGTGCAAAGCTGTATGGCAGGGGTGGCCAATCAGTCAGAGACCAACAGCCACATTTCTTACTGTGTTACTGCAAAGAGCCACATCGTACACGTGGGCACACGTGAACATCACCCCATCTCTTTCGCTCGAGCGTGTATGTGCTTGCGCAAGTCACCTTCCACGCAATACGTGTGTAAGTCGCACCTCGACTTTCAAGATGAAAAATTGGTAAAAAAAATTTGCGACTTATACACGAACAAATACGGTATTTACGTAACAGCCGCATGAAACCGGGCAAAGAGCCACGGGTTGGCCAAGCCTGCTCTATGGCTATGCTGACACTCATGCAGTCGCTTTCGGTCGTCGCTGTGGGGTGGCAACAAGAATTTTTCTCCCGGCTTGGGTCAGCTACTTGCCCCACTTTGTAGCGGGGGTCACTACCAAAGATCGAACATCCGTAACTGGAAAGAGCTGCTTCACTACGTTCGATTCCTAAATTCAGAACTGATGTCCCGTTTATAAGTGTAATTGAACCAATGGTATTGAAGGTGTTTGCCGGTCTGAAATATTGAAGGGAAAGCGGATTACATAGTAACTTCGTTATGAGGCGGCGTTTTTGCAGTCTGTATGTTTATATTTTAGTAAACAAAGATCTTGTCCAAACCTTCTTGAAGTTGTTGCGCATGTGTTGATTCGCAGCTTCCAAAGCCAGCTTGCGAGAAACTGGCGTTTGCAAACAGTGAACCTAATTTTATCAAGTCTTAAAAATTCTTAATCTTAGTTTGTTGACCTCATTGGCCAGCGCAGCGCAAGTAATGACTTGATTCGCTGTTAACTCTTCAAACGATTTGAATATCGATTAAAAGTATAAGCGATGTGTCTATAAGCAGTGGATTTTTTGCGGAATATGTTTGCTGATGGTCTTTATGGGCGGCGTAGCAAAGGATTCCGGAAGGTACGGACTCACCCACTTTTTTCAAGGGGTTTGGGGCACAAAGATCCCCACTATTTTACTGCATTTTTGGTTTTTCATTATGAAATAAATCATCTACGACATTTTACTGGGTGCCTGACCATGTTGATAACGCCAGCTTACTTCCATCTCAACCTTACGCGCCGCTCCATCTTTCATTCATAGCCTGAAACAAAATATCTCTGACGAATTGCTGAAACTTCTGTTTGCAGTAAGGAAGGTCGGGTCCGCAGTAGAACTTAAAAGTGCTACATACATTACTAGCTCGAGAAGTTGGCGTCCAGAATCTTGAACGATACAAAGGCGACTCAAACGTACATGACAAGAACACGGGTGGAATGTTTTTTGCTTTATAAAATACCGGTAGAAGTTGAACATTGGTAACAATCTCGTTCACGTAAATTGAAATTACATACATGAGGTTTGCGTCATAGAGAACAGCTATCTTTCGGAACTAGCGCTACTGATAAAATTTGAAAATATCTGCAAAAATTCTCAGCGAGTTTGGGTGCGTTCTCATTTTAATCTTTTTAGAAATTGTGCAAAAGGGCATTACAAGGGTTGGTTGATCGCTGATGACTCCACACAATCATTCAACCATGATGAAAATACTGCACTAAGAATTTCTTACCACCACCTCTAGTGTTTTTAAGAAGGAAACAACTTAAACGCATCGCTGATCCTGCATATTTAGCTCTCAGTAAAGGAAAGCAGCACCATCATGACTGATGCCTTGACTATGTTGATGTTTGGTAATGTTGCGGCCAGTGGCCCAACCTGCGCTTGTCTGACGCAACGCCAACGGAGAGGTTGCAACAGTAATGTGGGGATCTTCCAAAATTGCAGACCTGCTTTGCCACCGGCTCCCGCTGCAGGCAGCCTGTCTCATTCACCGCCACCTGTTTACCCCCGACTTTGCCGCCTGCCGTTGATGACCGTTTTGTTTTTACAGTTGCTCGTATCTCTCTCCTTCAGTCAAATGGTGAAGCTTCATTCACTAAAGTGCCAAGGCCCACCGGGTGGGCAAGCTCCGAAGACAATCAAACTTTTCATCAATCAACCGAACGCACTTGATTTCGACACCGCTAATGATGGGATACCACTCCAAGAAATCATGTGAGGACACAAAACTTGTTTCGTTTCTTCTAACTTTGCGCGACTTGCTTCAATCTTGTTTACCAAATTTAAAGTGAACATTAATTTTGTTCAAATCTGAAACGGTTGCATTAATAAATATGCAGATAATGCGAAAATCTTGGCTTGCTTTCTGCAAAGATGGCATTGTCGCTGAAATACCCCGAGGATTTCCGGTCTTTTTTGCCCAACCTTCAATGCCCATGCAGTTACCCAGAAATCAGATGGCGACAGTAAAGTGTAGGTCAGAGGTTCTTAACCTGGGGCCATAAGGGGTCCGTGGATGTAATTTAAAGGTTGATAGGCTTTGCAAACTTTAGATTACTGTACTACTATGGTGATAAAAACTTAAGTTGGAATATTTATTGTAACAATTCTTATTGGGGGATCCGTAACTTGTATTAGGATGCTCTAGGGGCCCGTGACTCACAAATGCTTAAGAAATGCTGGTGTGGACGAATGACTTCTTAAACCTTTTGCCGTGGTACTCCTTCGACAATTTTTGTTCAAGAACCTTGCATTTTTCTCCAATTACTACTCTATGTATATTGTATACTTACGCGCAGAATTTCACAAGTTCAGAAAGTTGTTCAAGTTCATCCACACCATTTTTCACACAACATCAAAAATACACGATCGCATTATTTGAACTGGTCGCTCACAAGTCACATAAAAACTTGTAAAACGCAAAATAGCGGAGTTCAATAACATCATGAATCAAGTGGCTGCATTGCTCCTGTAGTATTTTAACTAACCAGGTGCCAACATTCGATTGGTTCTTCGTCGAATGCCCCCTCGAACGAAAACCAATATCAAGTGTAGAGTTTCTCTGTTTTGCTTTGACTTCTGCCAGACAGAAAAACCTTTCTTCACGTAAATAAGTTGCAGACATCTGATCTAAGACAGCAACAACCTTTTCTGCAAGGCTAATGTAATCAGGACATCATTTAAACAAACTAAAGTCTGTGTAATTTATTCCTCTGATATTCTCACTCAAATTTGCCCCACTATTCTGATGCAAATTTACCCGGACTTAAATATTTCCTCATTCTCATTATTCAATGGCTGCAGAATCCACGAGTGTGATTCCAAACCTTCATGGCTATCTTCAGGAAAGCATGCAGCTAAATTGTCATTTAACCCTGGAATACTTTCGTGCGTTTATCAAACCCTAGTCAAATGCGGTGACCACGTGATACCTTCGTAAGCACGCGTCGGAGCGTTTTCCACGCTTCAGTAGCTTCATTTTTTATGTGTGTCATGTTAAAAGGTGCGCTTGCGGTCATCTTCGCTCTTTTCGATTTTGTAAAGGGAGTGAGTTCAGGTCTGCCAGACCCGACGTAATGGTTAGTGTGAGGTGACGTACGCACGCTGAACCCACGTTATGGTTAGAGGGGGCTAAGCGCCAGGTGGTTGTAAAGAGCTGAAACTCACTCAGCGCATGCTTCTACGGTCGTGTTAGCAGTATACAACATAAGAAGTTCTTCACGCCCACAATTTTTTGTTAATGAGTAATTCAGTTCAGGCATGTATGACCCCTTCGCTATATTGGTCTACTTAACTTCTCATCAAAAATCGTATGATATTAAAGTACAAAGTAACTTTGTTAGTTTGTGCTCAAGCTGCTCAATGAGAGTTATATTTTCAGTGTAGTTTTTGTGATAAACTTTAGTTGAAGGAAAGTACACTTTTTTTATTTTTGAAAACCGGTTTCATCGGGTTCATCACACCCGATGAAATGGTTAGTGTGACAATAATTGAACGAAAGTGCTCCAGGCTCCAGGTTACCACAATTCAAGGTAGACAGGTATTTTCCAAAGAAATATCCAAGTCCCATCGAGGCTCTTTCATATACTGGCACTTACGTATAGAGCAGTGTGTCAGTTTCAAGGACGATTTTCAAACGTATTTTTGCCAATATTTTTATAGCAACAGCAAATGCCATAGTAATGTATAAATCCTTGCTACTAATTTGCACATGTCAAATCAAACTCGGCACGCATTGAACTACATATGCTCGGTAAGTAATGTTCATGAAATAGATATTTGACTGTGATGCAATTCCGGGATATCTCGCAATAAGTGACAGCATGTCGGTGGTAGTAGATCCTTTGTCGACTCCACTTTCATGTCTGCGATTTCTTTTGTCAGATTAAGCTCCGAAGACGTCACTGAAGGCAGCGTCGTGAAACTTAAGTTTGTAAAGCTGCAAAATGTTTCCAACGTAACAGTAAGTGTCTGGATGGGCGCAACTTTGTTGTAAAATGTGGGGGGAACAGCTTCATGTAAAACTAATATAGTTATCGGGCCGATGCGGAAGTGACGTTTTGTAAATACAGATTCCCAGTCTTGTTTTTCAGAAGTGTTTTCAAAGCAACACAATCACGCTTTGCTTTATCCGTACAAATTATTTAGAAATTATTTATTATACAGTATTTAAGTTTATTGTTGGACATGGTATTGTAGTTCAGGTTGGTTGCACTACTATCAGACTATGATACAAACAAGCATAGCAGTATACTAGAACACATCAATTGCGTTTCATCAGAGCTGTCAGTTGGAGTGCTCAAAACGTTGAATCGCATTGGTTGCACGTGCATATCACTCTCAAGCAGAACACATCGATTTTCATGCATTTTATAAGAAGTTTGGGTTGCAGCGCGATTTGATGTCTTGTTTAAGTTGCTTAACATTAAAAAGACGGTAAATTGCAAAGCACGATATATATAGTGCAAGATATGGCAGATAAATAATTTTCTTGCACATTTCCGCTCTTTAAAAATGCTACAAATCTTTAGCTACTGGGCATTATGCATACAGCCCCGCCACTACGAAAATCTTCAATGATATCCTCTTACAGTAGCAAAAAATGTTTGGCCAAAAGTAGCGTAGCCTACTTGACAATATGATTTACAATTTGTATTTACTGCTGATGGGTGGAGAATGTATCCTTTCAATCTCCCTTCGTCAGCCCCTGCATGCTGTTGGCTACCCTTTCGATTGCCCAAACAACGTTCGTCTAATAGCCTTTCCCAACATCAATCAAACTCCCAAGCAGAATTATCCAAGCCAACTAGAGAGGATTTCAAGATATCCAAAAGAAAACGAACCAGAAGTCTTACTGAATACATACCCATATACCAATCTAGCACACAATGTGATTTCTGCATGCATGGCCATCTGGTGACCAGGCCCGTAAGGGGGAGGGCTTCGCTCCCTGGAAAAACTTTCTCCCCCATGAAAAAATGTCTTGGACATATTGCGTGCACAACCATTGTTTTCGTACATGTTATCAAAGTAAAATTTGGGCCTCCCTCAGAAAACTCTTCGCTCCCCTGGTGTCCCAAGCTGGTTACGGGTCTGTTGGTGGCTGTTGTCTTGTGACTTTTGTCAGTGATGCCACTCAGCTCATCTTTTCACAAGCAAATTTTTCAGGTTAACATCAAATTTTAATAGGCGAAATTAATGTCAAAGTCTTGTTCTAGACTTATACATGCATACCGACACGAAAATATATTTGAGATTAAACAGAAATCAAAATGAACAACGGTGAATTGGTAAATAGTA
>JGI24159J19872_10008811_pt1 | contig 13216 bp, 6 predicted proteins | sample Ectturendosymbi4_FD_19872 | JGI IMG/M metagenome (IMG submission 19872) | reverse complement strand
CATATGGCTGTGGGTAACTTGCAGCTACTCCAATGTTTTCAGTATGATTACAATTTCTGATAAATTTTAGAAACATAATCAAGCTTAACTGGGACAAGCTTGTCAACACGAATTGGTCACATGCTTGGGTCAGAAGTACTGCCGTTCAGCAAAAATCGTCCGAGCATGCACTGATTTGGGATTTTAAGACAAAAGTTTGAAAAAAATATACGGAAACACTGGTTTTCACTGTAAGACAGCTTTCAGAGCTACGCATTTCCTCAAACTTCTGTTGTCAATAAAACCAGTAAGATATTAACCTTAAAATCAACGATTTCCAAGAGCTGAACACACCCATATTTTCCTTGTCAACTTGTAAAAAAGTGTGCTTTAAGGCTATACAGCTTTGGGCTAATGAACGCACGTTTTAAAGCCAATTGCTTCCAACCAAGCTGATGACAAGTGGCATGGTTTCGTAAGTAAGGTTTATCATGGCTTCATCCACAAGCTACAGTATTTTTAGCTTCAAAAAAAAAAAACAAATATATTTTGCAAACCGTTGAGATCATCAAAAGTTCTATCCCCGTCAGCTCTGTCAAGATTCCAGGTTGACGAATGCTGAAAAACTGTTTCCTCATCTTCTGTGTCTGGATCGACGGCAGAAAACAGTTGACACATTGGTTCGACCACTAGGCTGTTTCGTTTTGATGTTGTGTATCGCTCCGATGCACCTTCAGTGTAAACCCAGATATGTCTACAAGATAAAGCCTGTCACGTATTAAATTTATTCAAACCTTAAATCAATTTGCACCCATCCAAGACGTCTTCTGATTTAGTTTTTTCACTGTATGTTTGTCGTTGAAAACTGGTTTTAAAAGTCAAAATCCTTCTAAAACACATTACTTACCTACTTCATCTTCGTCTCTGGCGTTGCCCACACTGCTCTGTAAACAAGACAAAAGCTGTTGACATCATTAAACTGTCAAGTTATGCAAAATGAACGAGGAGATGATATATAAAAAAAAAACTATGGATTGATGCTACACTCCGCACACAAAAAATATATTAAAACTTTCGTAAAAGATTTACCAAAACGTATTACTTGTCAAATACAACTGAAGAGAAACAGGGGGTTTTCCTTTCGAAAGCCTATTAAAAAGTAATTGAACCTTGGTTAAATGAGCTAGTGTATACTTTCAAAAAGTCATAGAACATGACATGACCAAACAGTTTCCAAGATGCACATGTGTAAAGGCACAGCGGTGAAAATTCCCTTGGGGTGAGATTCTCACTTACGCGGCATAGGTTGTATGTGATCTCTAAGTTCTTCCAAAAGCAGTCGCGATATTCTGGATAGCACTGAAGCACTTCCAGCAAGTCGAGTCGATTAATCTTGTGCAGGTCGCAGTAGGTGAGGGCGCGGACGGTGGCCTTCGACTTACCGATACCCTTTGACCAGCTCATGTAGTTACCGAAAACGGAGCCTTTACCTAAGAAATATAAAAATGAGATTGTGCTTTAACAGTGACGTAGCAAGGGGGCGGGGCTGGCGGCCCCTGGCGGCACCTTCTGGGGGCGGCACTTTGTTGATAAAAAATAAATTTTTAAAAGGAGTTTCGAAGTTGAAACTCTTCTTTATTATTTTTAAATCACTTATTCACAGTTTTAAAAGTTTTAATTCTTTTCGGTTTTAGTCTTTTGAAACCCTGGACTGGAAGGCTTGCTTAGAAAAAGCAAGAAATGTGGTTGTGGAGTGATCAAATTGATGAAATGTTTACTCAAAAATCTGGGTCAAATCTAAGGTGCTAAAATACCTCAGTGTTATTTTTGAAATCACGGCTTTTGAAGCGCACTTATTCGAGGGAAATTATGTCCCAGTCCCTACACCTTTTTCTCCAGACCAGTATCATACGTAATTTCATGGCTTGCCAAGATCGAATTGAAACAGATTTATTGCAGCTATTCGCGCATTCAGAAACTTCAGAATGGTTTTCTATAATTTCTGGTATTATTTTTGAAGTCAGCATCGTTGCTGAACGGGAGCAAGCATTGGCAACAATTTTTCTCTTTTTTATAAAATTGCATTGCCCTCAACTTTTTTACTGCCTCCCCTGCCCTACCGCTGTTCCGGCGTCACTGATTAAACTCATGTGAAGTAAACAATGAAACGTTCTTTACATCACTGAAATCATATCATCAAATTTATGATTATTGACTGCTATATGCAACATACATACTTTTTTTATTCGAAGGTGGGGATACTACACGAAATATTAACATACATAAATGTTGAAATCTGCAAAGTAGATGTGCCGCTACCACACCCCTGAACTTTTTTGTTTTATCCCCTGAAATGGGCAAACGATTGAAGTCAATGGTGAGCGTAACTGGTACTAAAAACCGACAGGGAAGAAAATTTGACAAAACAGGCCGGGTCTTTATGTGCATACGTAGAGAAAGCAGAAAAAATAGGAAAAGTAATTTATGAGGAAGTTGGCGACAAGCACAAAAAGCAAGACTCATAATCGACAATGAAAAACAAGACCCATTTCAGTTTGTGAGTGTTTGGTTGTGATCTTCCAAATGCTATATTAATCCTTATATCTTTAAGTAAGCACGAAACATGGTCTTCTTTCATTTCAAATTCTTGCAAGCATATTTTAGGGGTAAAAAGGGCGGCAATTTTATAGTCGGCCCCGAGCGGCACTTTGCCTCGCTACGCCACTGTGCTTTAACTTGCGTTTGAAAAACTCCAAATTTTGACTCTTTATTTTTGTTTTCATAGTCTGCTTCAAAAAACGTTGTCAATCCACGTTTTCTAACCCTGCTGATGTTCAAATACAGTTGTTAAACTACGACCCTTGTTACAGTTTTCCAGAAACAGCGAACTGGCAATGCTGATTCTTGGGTATCCGGAACGTTTTCCTAGTTGCAGTGATGGTATTTTTCCTCCGAAACGCACCTCTTGATTTGTTTCATTGTGGGAGATTGGCAGGGTTCAAAAGATTTTTAAATGGTGTCAAAACCTTCAAAGACTGCCTTTCTCGTTGCTGAGTAGGAATCCATTTTAATACTTGTTAGATCTTGCAATATTGGATCTTTTGCAGTGAAGACACAGGATGGTCTTCCTGAATACTTTTTCAGCTTAGTAGCTGACTTCTAGTGTATTCCCATTATTCTCCAGTAATTTGTATTTTGAACTTCTTCATCATTTTCCCACTCTGCGAAGTGCAAATGCACATGAGCTCCAGCTTTGCAGGCTACTTCAGCTGCATGAATAGCGTCTTTCAACACCTGGTTCCACCATCCTGTTGCTTGTTGCCATCCGTCGCCTAGCCCAGTCTTTTGTGACCAGGTACCGGAGATGTTCACAAGATGATAGCTGCTTCAAAAACATGAGACTGCTCTTTTACGTCTTCAGTGCATTGCGGAATCTCTTTGAACAAGGATGATAAGTTGTCTGGAGAGGGATTTCTTTCATTCTTGTCTATTATGGCTTCCCACGTTTTATTCGATAGGATTTCTTTGTTGCCAACACTCGGTCAACCTAGTTATTTCTTTCCAAACAAGTTTTGTTGGTGGTTTCTCGACGGTTCTGCAACACTGAAAAGTATTTATTCATGCCGCCAAGTGTCATGCTTTGTTGCAGCACAGTTGCAGCAGGATTCTGTGTAACGTGAACGTTTTACAGCAATAAAGTAATGTTTTTGAGCGTCAACGAACGTTGCTTGTTTTAGATCGACTTTTTCTTCAAAATCTGTGGGTATAGCATAAACTTCAATAGTCAATGAAAAACGTCAAACTTACCTAAAACAGCTCGGACCATCTCGTCTTCTAAAATTTCTATTGAGCCTCGGCTGATGAAATAAAGAGCTGATACGAGGTCGCCAGAGTGGACAAGGGTGTCCCCCGGTGGGGCATGCGTTGTTTTGAACTAAAAAAGGACATGTTGCCATTGGGATTCCGCACTGATTTCACTGCAGACAATTTAGTTGTTTTCAAGCGACCAATACGCAATTGGTTTCAATCAGTAGTTGCAATTTTACGTTTTAGATTTGTTGGCATGTAATATTAACAAACTTAAACAAGATGAATTTTGTGAATGGAGATAAACAAAGCCGGGCACTGAGCAAAAAGATGCCCTTGCATTCCCAACGCGAAACTTCTTGGTACCAGAATCCGCTTTAACATAACCGAAGCTACGCATAAGAACCAAAAGTCTTTTGCAAGTCAGTGCACGAAGTACTTTTGGATCTTGGTGATTTCTCCGAAAATTATAAACAGAAGACACTATGATCCTGAATTCTTCATCAGCATTTCTTTTTCCAAAAAATAAAAAAATTTATACAATATCCAGTGAATTGTTTTGAAAACTTTGATGCAACAACCAAGATATTTACCGTCTTGGATAAATCAATAGAAACCAAGAAAAACTTGAACTCATTGAGAAAATGCTGTAAGAACATTTGTATTCATGTTAGTTATATGACTTTGCATTGTTTCATGTGCTTTCAACGTTTCAAGCAATGCGGCCCATTGCATTGCACATAATCGTGCCTAGTACGTAACTATTGGCCTACATTTGCATTTTGCCCAAAATATTTTGGTCCGAAGCATGAACCAAGATGCTTCGCTTCGTAGCATCGTTCCTTTTGTCTTGAAGGTGAGACTGCTGTTGGTGGTTACGCTTGAAAACCTAAATACCTAACCTTTCGTCAAACAACGCCTTATGAGAAGGAATAATGCATCTCCTCGGTTTATACTAAATCAACCCCTAACCCATCTTTTCAACGCTAGCTAACCTAAAAACTTGTTTGAGTCATGGAATTCTTCAATATTCCAGTTGTAAGTGAGAACAAGGGTGTACGCAAGGGGGATTGGGCTTTAACACCCCCCCCCCTTCAGCTTGATGTTGTGAAAAACTTTATTACCTGTGCAAATGAGATTAATTGTTTCAGCATACTTTTTGCTTGTTAACTTGTCGACTTAATTCAAACAACACAGAATAAATTTGCATGCAAATTTCAAGATACATTGTAAATGGGACAAAAAACAATAATTAGGGTTTGGTGGGAATCTGGGTTATCGTCTGCGTCCAGAAACCATCTCACCACTTTTTGCAGACCTTTTGGTCCACTACGCATGTTTAAGATTGTGTTCCGCGATAGTTCACTTTATCCGAAACAATTGTCTTTATTTAGTCTGCCATGGCTGATCAGCACGAGTGCTGACCGCATTAGCTACATTACCAATTTCTGTAGCATGATAGAACTGTTAAACGAGCTCAAAAACAACAGCTTTTGCATAAAAGCATTCAGGCATTGATAATGTCTCAGCAGGTAAAAGGAAAAATAAGGTTTGCTGGATTTCTATACACAACAAAAAATTGAAAGTTTTCTATCGTACTTTATGCGCATTCTCAATTCTTGTGTAGTTTAGCAAGATTCGATCTTGCAAATCGGGGTGTGCGTTAGATAGTCCAGCCGCACACTTTCTATCCTCGACTGCTCATATTTGACAAGACATTAGTGCAGCCTCATTTTGCAGTTTTAAATTGCTCTGACGCAGTGATGAGTGTGTTTTACTCTCCTGTTTTAACGCTCAGCCTGATATTTTCGCCGTTTTGACCTGCTATATCGTAGCGTTGAGCTTATTTTCCTCCAATATCCTAGCTTAGAGCGCTACTGGTTTATGTTCAGTGCAATGACACATAAAATAAGGGGAGTGCGTGTACAAAAATATGCATATTATGTCAACAAACTTCGCCAAAACGTTGGTTTGGAAACATGAATATGACGTCAAATTGTGACGTCACAAACAGCGTACACCAAATACAAATGACCCCCATATGTCGTTGAATGAACCCCACCCATGAAAATTTTCTGCGTATGCCACTGAGTGCGATTGCTTACTTCTGTGATTGAAATTTTTGTTGTTAATGTGTTTGTTTTCTGCATGTGTAAAGTCTGTTTTTTGTGTATGACAAAAGTGACGATGAAAACCAAATATTTTGCAATAAGCTTGATGGCAACTGCCACCAGATAACTGCCACCCGGACAACTGCCAACTTGGACAATTACAACCCAGGACAGCTGACACCTAGGACAGCTGCCCCTAAAGACAACTGCAACCCGGGTAACTGCCACCTTAAGCATATTGAATTCTTTGTGTTTACTGCCATTAAAATCGCTAAACCTTCACAACGTTTTACTTTATAACAAAAGTTTCATCCTCTGACCACTTAAAACTTTACTACTTTTGGGTGGAGAATGTCGTGTCGATGTTGTGGCGGCGTAGGTTCTATGTCTGAGCAACAACGGAGACGTAGCGTGATCGACGATGGTTTAATTCTCTTGCGCGAAAAACAACATACATGTCCGATTCCTGCCGCGTTGTCGCGTTCGTTGCCCTTCGCTGTGAAGTTTCTTACTTTTTTCTGTCTCTGCGCGCTGGTCGAACAAGACTTTAAGGCGCGTCGCACCACCGCGCAAGTTGCGTTCGATAACTTATATGACTAGGCTGCGGGCCGAAACGAGGTCCGCTACGAAGTCACGGCATTTTTGCAAACATTCTGAAGCCACGCAAAAATTGTATGGGCATTTTTTAAATTTCCACAGCACACTCTCTTATGCACAGTATCGCATGACCAGCCCGTGGTCTAGTGGTAAGTGCGTCCGCTTCCGCGCTGGTCGGTCGAAAAGTTCGACTCTTGGCCGGGTCTTACCAAGACCTTATAAATTGGTACTGCAGCCTTCTCATGAGGCGCACTGTGTGCGGAAGAGCTGCAGGGAACACACTCAGAACACAAAACAAACCAGAAACTGTACAAACTCAGTTGTGGCGCTACAAGACTATTGTAGTTCTACAGCGCCAACAACAAACCACATTCTCAAAATAAAAAAATAAAAAAAAATTATCGCATCATATTCATTCCACTGAATAATAAAACGTGTTTTTCCCCGTTCATTTTAAGTTATATGCATTTTTACGTTTGCATCTGATTAGTGAGTTATGTGGCAGCAAAAGCAACGTTGCAATTCATTTTTGCTGCACAATGTTAAGGAATAATATCGTAGCACAGAGGTTCTCAACCGCTGTTCCGCGAGAACTCCTTTACATGCCGCAACGCAATATACCAAACTGAATTTGATAGCTTATTTATGATGTGTAAAACGCATCATCTTAGGCAGCAGTTGTTCATGTGGCACAGGGGTGTAGTGCTAAAAAAGAAATGTGGGAACGTTACTACAAAGTAGCCATTTTCAACTTTCAACTACTCTCTTTTTAAATCAGGTTTTAGTGAAGTATTCGCTTTCATTGCATTACAAACGAAAACATGTAGTGTGGGAATGTGTTCCCACCCCAATACATCCGTGGGATGGCCGTCCTTCGGGTGGCATTTTTCCATGGCGGCGCATGTTCGGGTTTCAGTTGTCCTGAGTAAAGATTGTCCTAGGTGGCAGTTGTCCGGGTGGCAGTTTTTCGGTGGCAGTTGTCTGGTGGCAGTTGTCCAGGTGGTAGTTGTCAGTGGCGTATCTACGGTATGGCAGGCATGCCACCTGCCATGGAAGCCACTTTGACGGAGGCGCAAAAATTGCTTGGCAAAAATTAAAATCTTTATTTACAGTTTCTTGAACCTCCATTTTGCGCCCCATGCATTCATACACTGCAAAGCTGCATTAACACAGCGCCCTTACCTAATGCATTAAGTCGGGCTTGTTGCGCCACCAAGCGTTATGACAAACCTGCGGTATTGTGGCATAACACGACGGTCAGACATTGTAACAGACAAGAACGCTCGCTTAACATATCTACGAGGCCTCGTCCATCTAACGCCATGAGAAAGATTAAGTCAGTCCGTGCTGTACTGCTACATTTCAGGCAAGAAGATATTAGTCAGAATCTGGCTGAGACTAGTTTAAGCCCGTGGCTGTGAAAATATGACTGTTAACGCAAATAACTGCTGTTGAGGTCCTACAGATTTGCAAATTACTTCAATTGCTGTGACGGCGCGGCCCACTCCGACTTTACGAAACTTCTTCGATGCCCACTAGTGTCCGATAAATAGGCTGAATACAATGCCCCAGTTCAGAGACTACGGTAGCGAACATTAGTTATTCTTCGAAAAATTAGCAGTTAGAATCTTTACCATGCCAGTTTACCAAAAAATGTTAACTCATCAAAGAAGAGATTTGTTAGTCTTGTTTAGAGCTAGCTTTTTCTGTCCAAATGTGGGTTTCTGTTCGATGTCCAGTGCCTTGTGAAAAGGTCCTGACTGTGAAAAACTAAAATCTACGTGTGATAATTTAGGACAGTGGTTCCTAGCCGGGGAGGAATTCCTCCCCATGGAGGAATTTCATGAGTTCAGGGAAGGAATTTTCACTTTTTAGTTAAGTTACCTCTTCAGTGTACAGTAAGTGTTGTATTTCTTTTTTAAGTTGACATTGGCTCTTTCAATTAGTTATGTCACTTTATATTTGTACGTTATTTAGTGGACTATCACATGTTCTTGATGACAAACTTTAGTGCCATTATTTGACAACAAATAATTTTTGTCCCACTTCTATTAATCAAGTTATTGTCATCGATAAAGACCATTGTTCCAATTGTAGTTAATACTAGCCTACGAACTGGAACAATAAGCTACACCGTGACAGGTAAAAAGCAGGTGAGAAAGAATATATTGGAAGATCAATTATAACTGCAGACTCGTGCAATAGGGGAGGAATGAAAAAAGTTTTGTGTCACAGGGAGGAATTAAAAGTTCCAAAATGAGCAAAGGGAGGAATGCATCAAAAAAGGTTGAAAACCATTGATTTAGGAGCTGTGTACAGTTCAGATGTAGATGGCAAGCAATAGTACGAGAAGATTCTAGATTGCAAAATGATAGTATCAAATAATACAACTTAAAATTATCGCGCCCTCAAGTCCTGACATTCTTCGATTTGTGTTGCAAATAGTGCTGACGATGGGAGTATGTATTGCAAGCTGCGAACCATCTTTCAGTAAACTGAAACTAGTCCTTTCATACCTCCGGGTCTCAATGACTAACAATAGGTCAGGTGAGGTTGTGTGATCTACCTTTGATGAGAATAGAAAGCGACGAAACAGCTAAAGCTTACGTTGGTGAAATCACAGACGACTTTGCTTCGATAAAGGCAAGGAAAGCGTTGTTATAATAAGCATTTTCGTGTAATCTAACCGGAAAAAGCAGGAAAGGTTTGTTTCGATTGAGGTGTGTTTTTCGAACACAAGTGATACATGACCTACATTAAATAAATAATTTATTTAATGTAGGTTTATTTAACGTAGGTAGTCTGGATACCCTGATGAGCACAATGTTGCGCTAAGCGTGGTAGTACAAATAATATCTTAGCTTGATGACAACCCGCACTTATGTAAAGAGCCCGGTAAAAATTTCATTGAATCCGCCCAATTGTATATTGTCAACTTTTTGAACTGAAGCTAAGTCATATTATCGACTGGGGTAAGTAACGAAGTTGCTAGATAATTCGTAAGTTTTAAAAAAATATTTTTTTTAGTTTTTAGAGACAAGTCAACCGCAAATCAAAATTCCATAGTAATTAAATCGAATTCAAAGAAAATAGTACACTCTGCCGTACAGCACGTAGTGTGAGCAATCATCTTTACCAAGCCTGACGTGGAACTGCTTTCCACTGAAAATCAAGACGCATACGATATTGAATTAATTAATAACCACGATCCCCTGGACCCAAATATCATGGTCACCCGCGTGTACAAATAGCCGAATTTTCCGCTTGGTTTCACTACCCATTTGAAAAACTGAGACGACAGGCAGACAACATTTGATTCATATTATTGGAGACTTTAACAGTCACTCCCGTAAATGCGGCTACAACAAGTATAATGCCTGTGGAGAACTAGTTGAGTGGTGGGTAGAAAATCAACAGCTCCGCCAGCCGTATGACGCAGGCAAAGATGGCACGATCTTCTTCATTTAAGAGATTTGATTCATAATAGTAAAAACGCTTGGTCACTGATGCACAAACTAGGCAATGACCCCAGAAAATCGACCGTCCACCCACTAGTCACCGCTAATGCAATCGCCTTTTAAACAGTATCTGTACGGAAAACGATCCCGCAAGTCAAACAATAAACCCAGCAGTCCCGTTTATCCAAAAAATTTTCTATAAACCTTTCAGTAAAACTAAGTACGCTGATGCTCCCGAACAGACAGACGATCAACGACAATGTGTTATGTTTTAGACAATAGATGAGCGAAGCAAATGCCGCAAGTAACGCAGAGGAGTTACCCAGAGTAGTGTGCTTGCCCCACTCATGTTTAACACCTGATACAAATTGCCAACCTCAAACCCGTGGGGCGAGTGCACTTTGAACCAAGCTAATTATCGCTGCCTTGTCACCCAGAGTCATGATTTCATTGAAATTGAAAGTACCTTTACAGTCGTTCTCTCGACTGTGTCGGAATTCTATGATCAAAACCCCACCCTTCCATTAAAATAGAAGTGTGTGTCTATCACCTTCGCAGCAGGGACGCCGTAGGCGTGCTCTCAATTTAGTGGGAGAACGAAAACTTCAAGTGCAAGTTCTACCCGAAGTAGTTAGGCATTGTATTTGACCGTGCCTTGTTTTTCAAACAGTTTGGACAACGAGTCAATTCCAAAATGTCTTCCCTTAACAACATCCTGTCCAAGCTTGCTAACTCTGGCCGAGGAAGTTTATCAGATACGCTCCGTGCTACGGTTCCGACTCTTGCTACAGTGTAGCAGAATACTCCTGCCCAGTGTGGTCACGGACCTTCACGTGGCCAAAGTGGATTCGGAAATTAATGAGTCTTGTAGGCGAATCACTGGTTGCCTACGCTCGACGACGAAAGTCGACAACCTTTGACATTTGTTGGGCATTCTCCGCCAGCTATAAGAAAAATACAGCTTGTCGCGTGGAGCGTGGATGGAAAATCGTCAACCCTCGCCCCCCAATTTTGATCAATTTCCAATCAGGGCTCAGCTCAAATCACGGTCCACCTTTCTCAGGTACGTAGAGCCCGACAGACAGCAAAGTTTGTTTGAAGCCAAGACGAAGTCCTAACTTCGCTTTATCGGAAGAGTGCCTTGGCCCTCAACCACAAATGATCAGCACTAAAAAAAGTTTTTTACCAGGTTCGGACTAGAGTTGGAGTGGTTAGACCACACTAAACTGCTTGCTTCTTGGAATAGGCCGCACAAGAATAACTTACGGGAAAAGGGGACTGCATCGGACCCACAGCTGATATACCCTGCCTCAGCTGCGGTCTGCCAGAAGCTGCGACAATACTGCCATTTCTTACTGCTCATCCACTTCATGCGATGACCCACTACCAGCCTAAAACCGAGCCAAGAACTGTACTAAGAAGTTTACTGGCCACCTGTGATGAAAAAAAGTGACAAAAAAGAAGTCTGTAACTAATCAAATGAAACCCTCGAATTAATCCAAGTCATCCGAAATGGCAATTCTAATTGAATGTCAAATCATTGACTGCCAAAGAATTGCAGAAATCTTTATTTGCAACTTTCTGTGATCTAAGCTCGGAAACCTGTTTGTCGATGAAGTAAGCTCACGAATATTGCACACGACACTAGCAATTATAGAAAAAACTTTTTTTCATTGTTTATCGCTGAGACATAATCAGTTATACAAATATGTTAGTGGAAATAGCTTTATTTCTGCAACATAAGCAGCACAAATGAGTTTTGTACACCAATGAGCAAATTTAGCGTTTGTCACTCTGTCTGCTATTTTGAGTTATGCGATTCGAACATTGGTGGTTTAAACCTAACCTGAAATCACGGCTTCATGGCCTACAGTTATCTTCAAGGCAAGCTCCTCAGAATAACTGAGTGGTAAAATCAGTGATAAGCAGTATGAAAAATATGGAGGTTACTGTAAATACAACAAACTTTGTTCTTCCGCCACTGAATATCGCAGCAAATATCAATTCTTGTGGTCAATGATAAGTGAAAGTGAAAAAAATGTTGAATCAGGGAAATAAAACAATCTTATCTTCTTAAGTTTTATTAAAAAAGGATGGCTAGTACACTATTTAAAAAAACAAACAAATTAATGAGTATTTATTTAGTATCCAATGCGATATACAGTTGCTTGAGCACAATCTGAGGGTCGGATCAAGTGTCCCAATAATTTTAATGCAAAATATTATTTTTGTCACTTTGTACGCTTTGGTTCCGAAAAAAACTATGTATTGTTCTCTTAATCACGGCGGCATTTCATTAACGCTTAGTCTAAAGCAGAAAACCCACCCGCGTAGACAGCATTCTCAAGCAGCCTGGTGAAGCCAATCTTAGCGCTGCACAGTTTTCCAACAGATGTCGATTGAGATGGAGACAAATGTCGGCTTGCAAACATTCTGGAAATCCTTTGAGAACCTTAAAAAATAAGGAAACTTTCAACGAAACCTTCCTAAACCATGAATATTGTGCTTTAGCGCTCTTAGTCGTTTGATTTGTTGCCAGTGTATCCAATTTTAGTTCAATCTCAAAACTGAAATAGAGGGTGCAGGGCAAAATGGTTTCCTAGACATTAAAGCCACTGACAAGTAGTGTATTTTTCTGTGTTTGAGCGCCGTTTCTCTAAATCCCGTGGGGTCTTTGCCAGATTCCCCCTGTCTCTGTTGAAGCCCCTCTGTTCGAACCCTGTCGGTCTCCCCTGTCAGTTCCCTTGTTGGTTCCCTTGTCGCCCTGTCGGTTCCCTTGTTGGTTTCCCATGTCAGCCTGTCCTGTATCCATGAGCTAAGGTATTTATTTTGTCAGGTTGAATTATTGTCTTGTCGTCATTGGCAGAGAGAGCTATTTCAAGCGTTCAGAATTCAACAGCAGGTGCGCGTCAGGTATGACTGCATTTGTGTAGCGCACACCTGCGTTTGAGCTCTGAGTTGTGGTCGTGACACGTCATCGGTCGCGTCTGAAAGGGCACACCTCGTTTCGGTTTCGGCTTGCTTCATGTTTGACTCACTTGTTTGTGAACAAGAATATTTTTTGTGCTGCTTTGTGACGTGGTAGAAACTTCCAAAGCAAGGAATGTTTTGCCACGCAAGCAGTTCTGAACGTTTAGCCACAGAGTGTGCTTGAAAAAGATGGTAGCTTCAGGCAATGAGACTTTTAATTTAAGTTTTTTAATTTGTTTGTTTATGAACATACACACTCTGCAGAACGTTGGTTGATAAAAACAGACAAAACAG
>JGI24159J19872_10008810_pt1 | contig 13219 bp, 8 predicted proteins | sample Ectturendosymbi4_FD_19872 | JGI IMG/M metagenome (IMG submission 19872) | reverse complement strand
ATGCCCACTACTGGTTTAGGTGTTAAGCTTGGGATATGCCCACTGCTCAACTGACTGATCCTGGCAAAGACACCTGTATATGCCAATTTTCTCGCGTATTTCCACTGGCTGGTTTGTCACGTGCCACGGCGTCAAGAGTCGCGATGCTCGGAAATCACGCGTCTCGTTGGCTATCACGCACGTCGCATGACGTCGATCTCGCTTTCGGGTTTTCGTTGGTCGTTCTTCTCCTCGCCTGACGTCACGATCGCTTTCTGTTCGAGGCAGTGTTCCGGAACAGCCAACCGGGTATATCGTAATCCGTAGGATTCTACATTTTGGTTTAGACTCCATTTAAATCGGAAACATCATTTACCAATCAAGGTCGCTGATTAATATAAAGGGTTTCTATAATCTTTCTGGTTACTCTCTTCCTAAATACATCCTAATATAAACGTTTGAGATATAAATACACGATAGTCCATGTACACTTATACAATGTCTCTACAAACTGAGTGCTCTCAGTTGTGGGTTGTCTCGGAATTTAATTCGTTCGGCGAAGCAGCTTGAAATGCTTTAATCTTCATATCCACATTCGTACAGTAGTCGAAGAGTCTTCATTCAGTTCATGTTGAGGAGACGAGACGAACTCAACAGGCCCCCGATTTTGAGGGGCCCCAAAATTTTGCGAGTAAGGAAAATTTCCAGCAGTTTTGTAAGGAATCACATTTGTAATTTTGTTTTGGTTCAGCGCCCGTTTTCTTACTATGCCGCTAGCAAAAGATCTCCATAGAACAGTGTTTCTCAAATTTTTTATTCCATCGCCCCCTTTTCACTCTAGACACGTCGTTTTCGCCCCCCACGCCTGATAAAGCGAACACAAGGTAGTAAATTAAAGAATTTTATTTAAAGAAAGTATCAAGTAGCTGAACCAACCTATTAAGAAGCTAAACTAAGCAATTGTTTTACGACGTTAATATTACGTTCAGAATTCTTGTGAAAGTAATCCAGGACCACGGAACCGGAGCACCGGAGTTGGGCATTTTGCTTGGAGCCGGAATTCAATTTAAAATTTAGGACCAGAGCCGGAAATATAACCATTTGACGGGTACTTCAACAATGGATCTGTTGGTCTTTGATGCTTCTTTTATTTAATAATCGCTAAAGCTGTGACATCGTAGCTAGCAGGCGTAGTGTTACATGTTGAACAATGGTATTCAAACATTATTCTTAGAGCCGCATGCAGCTCCCAAGCATCCTTTGCGTGTTTTTTAGGAATCTATTTGTAACAGATTCTATTTGAATAAGAGCTGATGATGCCTATTCGTAGGCGAAATATATACTCTGTAAGAGCTTAGTGTCTGTATCTTTGCTGGGAAAGGATTCCTTTCGATATGCAGTGTCTTTCAGTAACACCTCTAATATTTTGTGTAACAGACTTCGGTAGCGCAATAAAACAAAACGTGTCAATTGATTTGTGGTAAAAACTTTTGGTGCGGCTCTCTAACAAAATTGTAGGTCTGGATTTGGCTTCCTTCAGCGAAATGGTTGAGAATCACTGTTGTAGAAGTAAACGTTAACTACCACAACATCTTACTTTCTAGTCAGAATGATCCAACCGGGTCGGTAGTAGTGTAGCTATCTAAAACGAACTGGGCAACTGGGTTATAATGAACAGGTATATAATAAAATATCCAAAGCTTTTGTAGCTGTGCAGTCATGCCATGCTGTTAGCAGAGAGTATGATTAAGATATGACACCATTGCAGATTTAAGTGTGAAATGCACGGCACGCCATTGTAAAGTAAGAATTTTTATTAGAAATCATTAGGTTTACTAGCAAGATTTACTAGATTACTGGCAAAGTTCACTAGGAAAATTTACGTTTACTAGTAGCAGCATAACATGAAAGTTATATCTAATTGGTAGCGGACTAGCATTGCTTTACATAGCAGTAAATTATCAGGAGGGTATAAAAATCAATGTAAACAAATGTAGACTTCTCTTGAAGTTTTCATCTGTGGAAAAACATCTATGATTTCAGCACAGTCAGAGGCATAACGAGAGGGGGCAAGGGGGGCGCAATTCCCCGGGCGCCGAATCATTATGGGGCGCAGAATCACTGCTGGGTCGCCAAAAACTCCTAAAAATGTCACAAGTACTTTTTTCAACAGCAGATTTGCTTCCTAAAGATTTCTGGTTCGAATATGGGGGCTCCAAACTTGTTTCTTTGCCCGGGTGCCATCTAACCTCGTTACGCCCCTGAGCACAGCAACTATAGGTCTTATTTTCTCCTAAGATTTGCGTGTTAAATTGTGCTTTATTTGCGATTCAACACTGTTTGCCATGACTGTTAAAGATAAGGAATCAGACGTTTTCAGCTATTTTTTAAAAGTCAAATGTGAATATCTTGCTAGCAGTCATACTATTTCTTTGTTCTTTGAACAAAGGGCGTTTTGAACACATCTTCGATTTTATGTTGATGCAAATGTGTGCGTGTTTGAAAGAACACATGAGAGAGGAAACCAACTATGTGTTTTGCGCTCTTTGCATGGTTTGCCCGGGCAGCGCTGTTAGTTGGAATCGTCAAGGCTGCAACAGGCAAAGCATGCAACATATGCAAAACACTTGGTCATTTGGGACTGGTCTGTGTTTAAATGCACAGTTACAAATGTAGTTTTCCAAATTGCCATATTCTTGATTCTGGTCGTAAGAAATAACGAAAGGTCCTCAGGCATTGACGACAAAACCAGCGACTGTCTTTCAAGAAATAGTTTATATTACCGTTATCTTGAATTACGTTTGTGCTAGTAGCTGTTCTCTGAATTGTCTGAGCCTGTGATTGTTGTTTTTTCGCTAATTTCCTCATGGTAGCAGTGCTGCTTGTAAAAGATTACCAGATTAAATTACTCAAAAATGCTTGGTATATTCTCTTAGTTTTGTGTACTTCATTAATTCATTTTCCATTCAACGTGAGGGACAACAAGACAATTAAAATATTAATGCAGTAATATCCCAGTTAAGTTCGCACCCGTTTAAGTTCGCATCCCAGTTAAGTTCGTACAAAATTATGAAAAAATCTGGATTCAACTTTTTCAGCAATTTCCTGGTATTTATAGCAAATCAAACGTGACAACTTGTTATAAAAAATGTTAAACACGAAAGATTGTGTTGCTAAAGTTAACGATTTGTTATAATTGTTCAGCAATTTCGTTTGCTTTCAAAATGGTTAGTGAAGGTGGAAGGGATAGTTTGCTCGATGCCTAGGCCTATTTATCATTCCAAAGAATTACCTTACCATCTAGCTCTGTAAATCTGCGGACAGACGCAATTACTTTTTTGTGTGTGTATCTACAGATGACACAACGCTCATGTTCTGCAGGTCAGTAAAGAAAAAAAACGTTTTACGCCTGAGGCCATGCTTAAACACCAGCAGTGATTTGTTTTAGATTCATGCGTATGGTTCTGACGGGGTGAAAATTGATATCTGACGGTTTCATTCATTAAAAATTTGCTTTTAGCTTCAATCTACACAACCCAACTCACGCATGGTTTTGGTTTGCAGAACGCACCAAAAGATAAACTTCTTATTTACTCTGTGAAAGACGGATGGGAACCGCTTTGCAAGTTTCTGGGAAAACCTGTTCCATCCTGACCATTTCCACACAAAAATGTTGGAGGCAACATTTTCGAAGGGTTGCTTCAAAACAACCCTGTTGTAATCCGAATGCAAAGAGAGGCACTCGCATCCACTGTCATTGTTGTTGGTCTTTTGTTATGCGGAGGATATAAAACAATTTATTCCTTGCACTTTTCTGTGTAGTTGCGTGGAAATCACCTTTCCTGAGTAAATTACATCAACAAAAATGCAACTGAATAGTCACCGTATGCGCTAAAGTTCATCAAATTTTCATTCGAGCTGTTAAGCGACTGATTATTTTCTACTGCTTCACAGCAAACGGTTTTATGTTCGAAATTGATTACGTTTTTAGTCAGTGATCTTGTTCTCATCAGGTAGTCATCTGTTATCGTTTTCGTGGGAGCTCTCATATCACGTTTGTTGCATAATCAACTCTTAAATTTGAGAATAGTTACAAAAAATAGGTGCAATGTTATTTTTTTCAAAATTAATCAAAAACGCAAAATTCAGCAACGGCTTGCTTCCACATATGAATTCATCACAGACACATTTTAAACCAAAGTTAAATGTAGGTTTCAGGGAGGGATGACTTACCTATATATTTACAATATTTTTTTGGCTCAACCGAAAACATTTAACACTTTTTTAGTTCTCAATATGCAAAGAAAACCACGTGCAGATGGTAACATAGTTTCCAATTTATTTTAACAAAAGTAAGAAGCGTCAGTACGTCTTAGTAGGGTCAACCGATTATGCACCGAAATTTGATGATTATTACAACTAAAAATTTTCGTTTCAGTGGACTCCAGATGTAGGTTTGCTAATTGTTTTTATGCAACAGATTTGACACAGTCATTCGTGAAGTTAAGCCATCGTTGAAATATTAGTACAGTCTTTGGTTATACAAGTATAATTACAATCAGTAGTGGTCTTAGTAGCGAGTGTGCAGGTTGTGCAATTGTGTGCGAAGTGGGTCCTCCATTTTCAATTTACACATTTTGATGGGGCCCCATTTATAATATACGCGCTTTCAAAAATTTATGAGCTTTTGTTCATTATTCTACAGTATTTATAAAACAGTGATTGCATATCATTTAGCAGAAATCTTAGTTTGGTTTGCTATACGAGATTATGAATATTGATAAGTTTGAATAGTAATATATAGCCTATACCTGAACATAGGAATCCACACTAAAATGATAAAACATAGATAGTTTATGATCAAACGAGAAGGGGTTCTATTCAAGAGGTAAGGGGCCACCCAACCAAGATGTTAAGTTCACCTAACAAAAAGATAAGCATGACCTTTTGTTCTGTGTTCATGGATGAAGGGGCCAAATTACTTGAATAATAACATATGGGCACCCAAACAAAATTTGATTTTAATTTTAAAAAATGTAGTCTTTACTTTCTTGATTCAATTTGCTAACAGTTCCAAGATACAGCTGTTAGCCTACCATACGTGCTTATAAATCTGCTATAGTTACCCAGTTTACAAACCTTTAAGCAAAATACCATGCAGAGAAAGCCTTTGGCATATGTCTGTTCAGCACATACCAAAGATTTCTAGTTATGTGAAATTAAAAATTGTCTAAATTTTTGTAGCCATACTGTAATGGTTGCGATATATTAAGGTAGAGCCAAATTTGAAATCTGATTTGTGAGTCAGTACTATATATTTCATTCAATCCAGTCTCATCATAAAAATTATGCTCGATTAGTTCTTTCTCAACTGATTTACTGCAGAAAAAAGGCATGTTCATTTGTATTTTTGGATAATGAAAGTCCATGAACAATGACTACTGACAAAGCTTTACTAGGCCCTAGGATAACTCCATTATTTGTTCAAGCAGTTATGTGAGAAACTGGTTTTGTTGTAGCAGAGAGTTACAGTAATGTAAACAGCAATGTGCATATGTATACTTGGATGGCCTGCTGTAAGCAATACACCAATAGCTGCTCATGAATGCTAAATCAGTTACTCTCACGTTTTTTTGAGTCAAGATTGAGTGGCTAAATTTTTATGGGGAAGCTGTCCTTACTTTCTTGAACCATTAATGTTTTCCTTTGTCTTACACCTTCATGAGATTCACTGTAGAGATTCAGAAATAAATGTTAGCAGTATAGTTGTAAACTAGTTACTTGTAGAACTAAATGGTAAATGTATAGTTGCAGACTGCAGTGATTTATAGATGTAGGTTTTATGGGTTGGTTCCTTGTTTGTGTACAAAGTGAACGAATGAAGCTGGAAGTTCCGAGCTATTTTATGTCTACATAAGTCCGTGGTTCGCAACCATTTGGCCCATGGGCCATCTCTTTAAACATAATATCCGATGGACCACTTTGCAATGCTGACACCTCATGAACAACTGGTCGAAACTGTGTTGCACAAAGGTAAATGAAAGTTTTATCAAGAACTTATGGAACTCTCTCTGGACCACAAGAAATTCCTGGTGGACCACCTTGAGAATCACTGATACAAGTTAGGGAACAGTGAGGTGCTATATTTTGCTGCACATTGTGTGCAAATTTCATTATTTGTGTGGTAGATTATGGTGCAGGATAATGTATTACTAAGGTAAGTATATGATTTGGTGCAAATTCGGCATCAGATATCAGTGTTGCTGTAAATAAAACCCAAATTTTTGAAAACGATAATCCTTGTTTTGATCTTTGATTTGTGCCTGCGCAGGGGTTCCCAAAATATTCCGCACAGGGGCCCTAAAGTGCTAAGACCACCACTAGCTACAATCATTGAGTGCGAAGCTGTAGCGTAGAACAGAACTTACTGTAAAAATATACGAGTGCATATCAATGCACGTAACAAAAATAAGTCCCATAATTCAGAAAGTTTCATCAAAAATCGGATCACAGTTTACATTTAACGGAAGATCAGTCGCGCTCAGAAGAACATCGTCGGTTCCAGAAATAGTAACATCCACTAGGCCAGTGGTCTTCAACCTTTTTTCCACAATCACCCCCTGACGGGAACTTTGTTTGAAAATCACCCCCTACCTATAATTTTGGCGTTGTCTGAAAATATTATTTTGTTTGGAAAATAATTTCAATGCCAATGAAATACAAATGGCCAATCTAGTTAACACAAAACAAAACGAATGCAAATGCATTTGTAGAATAAATGTTATTCATTTCGAAAAAACGGCTGGTTCCCACTAACGCGAGCTTTGCGATGGTGTTTATCCGCAAGCTTTTTGAAAGCAGTTTGCAAGTTGGTCTTGTGGCGTTTTCACCGGTCTTGTTCATGTCAAGACGATTGCGGTATTTATTGTGCGTGTGCAAGCCAAGCTGGCAATAACCTTGCTCAGCAAAAAATGTCGTGGGAAACGCCAATAATAATAACTTCACTTTTCCCCAAAGTTCTGGAAAACGCTCACTGCACTTAATTCAAAAATTGAATCATCCGTTTATAAGAAATATAGCACGGGCTTCATCGTCACTTTGAAAGTCGATGAGACGTTTCTAGAAGGTGGAATCGCATTCGCTTGTGCTAGTTAGCTGGCAAAAAGGTATGTTACCCAGTAACTTTCCACAGAATGTAACTTTTGGCGTGATCTCCACAACAGAGTCACTTTATAACAAGTCTCAAACAACAAGTGGCGAAAAAGATTTTTTGGACCTTAGTTTAGCCAAATATGGGGTTTTTGGACTTACTCGCTGGTCTAAATTACTCCTTTCCTAGCCAACATTTCTGTTATACTCTGTCATATCAGTCAGATAAACATAGTACAGCTATATCCACAGGAAAGTGTCCCTCGAACTGACTGAAAAACACGATAAGCACGTTTTGCAATTTATGGCGAGCTGCTACTAATTTTACTAGCCATTAATTGCTGCGTAAAATCGTCTCGAAACAGTCATATTTACAGTATTTTTACAACAGAATACGCTTCAGTAGGCCTACATTGTTTTACTCAAAGTACTAGCCATATATTACAAAGCATGTGATAACGGACGGTCGTATTTTTTGCTTACGAAATAGTGGTTTGGCAATGCTCTGCCGAAAGCCATGAAGACTTCTTTCAAGGCAATTTTGCTAATAATTTGAAGGGATTTTGTGACTGTTCAAAACGAAAATTCACTAGGTTAGACTTAACAGATGCGATGATTTGGTGGCAGCACTGTTATGATTGTTGGGTCATTTTTATTATCTTCTAAAGCTGAATTTTTTTCCTCTTGAAAAATGGACTTTGACCGATTGGGTATATTCCGATAGCTATATCAGTATTGGTTTGTTTCAACCAAAACCAGTATGATAAAACTAATGAACGCATATTATACGAGAAACGTCCTAAACCCCGCGTGCTGGTGTATACAGGCAGGCTAGCAAATGTTATTGCTAGATGTCCTTTTTGTGACGTTGGTCATGCAACGATTGGGTAACCAGCCTAACAAACTACTCAGTGTAACAGTTTCTCTACTCTCTTATCTTATTATGAACATTAGACTCAACAGAATGCCTGCATAGTGCAAACTCATAATCTTTGTGCGAACCGCAATGCTTGACTCCCAACCAATGACAATCTCAGTGGTGGTGTTTCCAACCCGGGTTTTCCCGAACCCGAAACCCGTTTTTTTGGCTATTTTCCACTACCCGGAACCCGTTTTTTTTCAACTGCCAAACCTGGGTATTTTAAAAAACCTGGAACTGCTGTTGCATTCAAATATTAGTAATTCTGATAACACCGAAGTCGCAGATTAGTGGGTGTAAGGGCCAAATTAGCACGTTTGAACTTTCAAATATCATCACGAGGCACGAAGTGCGGGTTTTGTTCGGTGACCATCGACGTTTGTTGTTGTTCCGTTTATATTTTCGTTCAATTGATCGTGACGTCGTTTTGCACATGATAAGGGTCTACGCGAACTTTAGTCTCTTCGCTAACCTAATTAATTAACTACCACGTGAGGTAGTTCTTCAAAGGTATGCCGTAGTTTCGTAGTTACTAGTTAGTTCATTTATAAGCTGTTATGTGTTAGTTCATATAAAAGCTGTGATTCTTTGCAAAATCGATTCGTTCCTTTCCGGTTTGCAATAAGTTTCTGCAAAATACTTGACTTTCCTTTAGAAGCGACTTTAAGCATATTTGTAATCATACAAATTCAGTTTAAAGACGTTAGTAACCAAAGAAATTCAGAAGCTTAGAGGCATCAAAGTGCAATTTGTGCTCCGTTATACAAAAGGAGGTGGTTCAAGCACCGAAAGTTTGATCAACCATTTGAAATCAAAGCACAGAATCTGTGTAATCCATGAGGGTGAAGACCACAAAACTATTCCAGTACAGGAAGAGATCCGATCGCAAATTGTTGAAAAGGAAATGAGTCTTTTTGACGCTACAAAGAAGAGGTCAAATAACCTTGAAAAACTGCTCCATGCCTTTAATTATAATCAAACCCAAATCAGTGGAACCAGAGAGGTCTTTTTCAGTCACGGAACTATTTGTCGCAAAACTCAGAAACAGACTGAATGATAAAGAGGGCTTTGATCGCCATAAACATCACTGAAAAACTACTGTGCTTGACTTAAATAATAATTCGCTAATAAATTGCGCAAGTACCAACAGTAGTAATTTCACATTGATATTGAGTTTTTATCGCTAAAAATTGCATTCATTTCAAAACCCGAAAAAACCCGCGTTTTCCCGGGTTTCTTTTCTCAGCTCCCCAAACCCGGGTTTTTGAATTTTGCCCCGAATTGGAAACGCTACTCAGTGGTCTTGGATAGTTGGTGCAGTGAAGCGTTACACAGTGCGATGTTAGTTTGATTGATACGTGACCTGTCTGATATGTTTTATAACCTTTGTTATGAACCATGGAGTTGCAAGTGCATCAATTACTTCGATTCCAAAGTAACAAATATTGCTTTTTTTAAATCAATTCAAAATTTTAGTATGTTTCAACCTGCAGAAATCGCATCTAAATCTCGTAAATCATAAAACCGCACCCTGGGGGGCGATTTCGCCCACGTTGAAGACCACTTCATTAGGCAAAGAGTGAAACCGATAAATCAATAAAAGACAATTTAATCTTGAGCAACAAAACACTAGGATACAAAACTATCTAAATCTATACCTTAATACCCGTAGTAGAGATTCACACTATCGCCAGCAATGAAGTAAAGGACGGTTACGACGCCGAAACAATCGTAAACCCTGCTACAGCCCTGCGGCAAATAGATAAGAAAACGTCAAAGCTAAACAGTGATAAAGGCACGCATCAAGAGTAACGGACTAGGGCAAAATTCAACGGCTTCACATGACGCAAAATCACCTCTGGAATTTTTATCTTAACGGTTTCACATATGAAACCACTTATCTTCACAACGTCGAGAGGTATAGCTTTAGGTTATTTCATAAATGCAACTTTAAACCACTGTGAAGTAGGCAGTTTTTCCGTCAAATCGTGTTTCACTTCATTGCCGGCGATAGCGGTTTCAGTTAGTCGTGTCTAGATTTGGAGAGTTTCGTATAGCTGCCTTTGGTTCCTCGAGATCTTTCGTGCTTTTTATTGATTTATCAGTTTTACTCTTTGCGTCGTAGATTTTTTTTGTAGGAACTGATGATGCTCTTTTGAGCGAAATTAATTTCCAGTCGTAAGTAAACTGGGATCAAATTTTGATGAAGGCTACAGAATAGTGAGAGTTATTGCGCGATCACTGATATGATGGAAGTATTATCACAGCAACAATGATCGAGTACCACCAGTGGTCAGCTTGATTCTAACACAATTCAGCGCAAGAATATGAAAGTATCATTAAGTGTTTGCAAACTCCTTGCTCTAGCTGAGCACGGCTTCATGCAATCTTTTATCTTCTGTGGTTTGAGGAGGAAACCACATGAGTATGTAAATACTTTTCGAGGCTATTTGATGTAGAATACACAACATAGGAAATTTTATGAAAACACCACTTGCAGAAAATTTTGTTAGAAGGTAACACAGTACCAATAAAATTGCCGATTTTTTGAAACTTGATTAGGCAACCAAACAAAGTAAAATAATTTCTTGCTATAATGAATCACTGTTCATGAAGCCACGAGCTTGGCTTTTCCAAAAAGATGACAAACCTACAATAAGTGTACTCATACTGTAAACATACACACAAAATGAAGAAACAAAGGGAAAAGGTATATCGCAAAATTTTTGAAGTTGAATTCATGCAATGATACCTCTCAAAATGCTTCTTGACAGTAAACAAAACAATAACTTTGTCAAATTTTATGGCATTTTGCAAACTGTAACGACTTGGCGGACGGGTACGCGACTTTTCGATCTGGCCGATTCGGTCAGGCCGATTGGGTCTGGCCGTTTCTGTCAAGCCATTTCGGTCTGGGCCGTTTCAATCACGGGACATTTCGGTCACGACATTTCTGCACATAAACAACTGAATACATTTGTTTATTATATGAATATATAGGCAGGCGAAATGTTACGCTAGCTGGTGTTATACCAAATCCCTTTTGAGGGTCATGATTGCGAATGCGATTAAACTGTAATTGTAATTATGAGTTTAAGTATTTGTATTTAATTGCAAAATGTCGATAATGATTTCATTTGCTTGCTGATGGTAATAAAAATCATATGTTGATGCTGATCCGCTGTTGGATCTTGGATCATGTTTGTGGTTTTTTTAAATAAAACCTTTCATTGATTTAAGTACGTTTGCATTATAAAGTTAACATGTAACATTTCTGCAAGATATTATAGTCTGACCGAAATGTCTCGTGACCGAAACGGCTCAGACCGAAACGGACAGACCGAAAAGACCTGTTCCATGCCGGACGTATTTTAACATGAAAATGTTCTTATGTTTGTTTTGAAGAAAAAAGGTGTTACGAGCTTATGATTGCTTTTCTCCTCAACTTTACGACTTACGACCTCGTGACCACTTCTCTTACACATTCCACTTACGTTTTGTGTTGAGTCATCGCGGAGTTGTTTTTCCAGTTTGTACTTGCCACAGTTTGTGTTTTGATTTGTTCTTTTTAGTCTTTAGATTTCTTGCTTTCTCTGCCTTCTCTGCCCTTGATTTGGACCTTCAGCATTTAACCCATAAGCATTGCTTGCAGATTGCATGACAGAGGATGGGTAGACTTTCGGGAAATCGATTTCCTATTAAAAGATTTGCTGGTAGATTTTTCGGAATCTCACTACTTAAATGAATCAACTTGTTAGTTACTTGTGATTCCATGAAAAAACTTTATACGCTTTGGAACTATTGCTAAAGTAAATTTAATTGCGATTGAATAGTACTTTAAAGATTGGGTTATGACTGAAGCAACAGGTTTATATAAATTTATGTTTGCAATCTCGGGATACATCTTGCTTTACCAGGACAAACAAAACTTCTGCTCAATAATTAACCAAAGTTCACCAAAAAGAAACACTACGCTTAGTTTGTTATCGGCTGGACTGGTACATGAGTGCTTTTAACGCAGAGAATACATGCTATAGTTTCTGTTGCATCATTTGATGCTGGCGTTTCTAACGAGTTGAACAGGTTTGAATCAGTGTTAGTTTTTAGTTCAAAGGTTTCGAAATTGAAGTACTAAATGCTGTCATTAAAGTTTTTTTCTTTGACTTCATAAACATTGCATGGAATAAACTGAATTTTATTTTGAATGTGCTGAAGATCGGAAGAGATTTAGTTTGCAAAATGAAGGTGATCGTTGCTGGATTCTGTAAAACCGGTACCAAGAGCGTCAATGCGGCTTTGAAAGAATTAGGCTACAGTGTGTATGATTACATGGAGCATTACGTTTATCACGGAAAAGATTGGGAAAAAATTTTGAATGAAGGAGGAACAAGAGAAGATTTTCATCGAATGTATGATGATGTTGATGCTGTTACTGATATACCAGCTTGTTATTTTTGGGACGAAATTCTCGCTGCATTTCCTGAAGCAAAGGTGTGAGTTTTGAAATGTTCCTCGACTTGTTAATTTGACGATTGATGTGTTTTTAGTGAGCAAACGTTTGTATAGCCGATTTTCAATTTTGTAATTATTTTCCATGTGAAACGGCTAAAAACCTTTCTGAAACAAAAATGAAATTGATTGGAAACAACAAAATGAAATTGAAAAGAGATCTTGGTGAAATGAAATTTCATACAGTTGGCAATTTTCATTAAAAAATCGTTAGGCCTACACAAACGTCGAATTATCACGATTCTATAGAAAGGGTAATGTAAAAAAAAAAAAAAATCAGAAAAAAGATAATAACCACAAGAGTTTCACTCTCTTTCGCTTTCTAATTTGCTGCTTGTTACAGGAGCTTGACTTTTTTAAAAACATTTCTGCGCAAAAGAAGTGAAGCTTGTCTTAGTTTGCTGTCTCGCAGATCTGTAGATACAAAGAAGAAAATAAAGCTTCTTCAAACTATTTTTCCATGAACATGTGCAGATTATTTTTATGGTTCGAGAGGATGAAGATGATTGGTGCGAAAGTTTTGTTCATCAAATGCGATACGGTGAAAAAGCAAATTATCTGTTCTATGGCTTCCTCATGCATCTTTTGTCGCCTTCTCAGCGTAGATTGAACAAATGGGGGCAACGTGTTAGTAAGTGAAATGTTTTGCATCAATCAAATTGA
>JGI24159J19872_10008809_pt1 | contig 13220 bp, 7 predicted proteins | sample Ectturendosymbi4_FD_19872 | JGI IMG/M metagenome (IMG submission 19872) | reverse complement strand
TGGCACCACCTTCACATCCTGGTCAAAGCACCACTTTGTTGTGATTGGAAAGGCCGAGCAGCAAGTGCGCAAAGCTTCCCACTGTCGCACCAAGCAACAATAAAGATCCCACGTGGTGCTCATCCTATTTCTGCTTGTTCGCGCCACATGGGTGTTGTTCTTCACGCTCATCCCGTTCGTGGTGAATCGCACATTCACCACAACGCTAACTGAGAGGCTGCAACACTTGTAGCAAGGTTGGGCTAGATTTTTGAAATGATTGAAAGTGATAGCGTCAAGTAAAACGCAAACTGAGAAAACTTAGATATTAATAACCTGCAATCAAACTTGTTAAAACAACATTGGACACCATTTTTTAACTTATCGGGCGGCATTTCATAGCATGTTGATGTTGGGCATCATTTTCTAACTTATCGGGCGACATTTCATAGCTAAAAACGTCGTAGAAAAAATGTGAAATTTCGTGTGACTCGACATTGACTCGAGCTTGCAAACCAACGACTCGAAGTGATTCGACAGTTCTTGTCACACGAATCTGACTCGACCAAGTCATGACTCTGACTCGACAAACTTTAGGTGACTCTGACTCGACAAAAATGACTCGGACACATCAATGCAATTAAGAAAACGTTATGCTTATCCTTTCGCATAAATGTATTTGAAGGTATTTTTACAAATTTTGGGCCAGAGTGAATTTGGACTGTCTTGAAAAGTTGTATTAGAGACACAATAACAAAAAATGATTGGTTGTTACAAATTTGTTTCTTTCACAAACTTCCTCTCTCATTTTTAGTGCTTCTTCACTTTCAACACATTTGTGAAAGCAACTAAAATATTTATAATAAATTTCCGACTTCAATTAAAAAACAATTGTGACCCAAATATTTTTTGGATGATTTCTACGTAATTTTTTTTTGAAGTGCTCTAATGTCGCTGACACGCAACACTAATGTTGGTGAATTCATTTATTCAACTGCTCATGATTTTATCACAGCAAAGCAATCAAAATTCTAACAAAACTTTAGTTAGGCGTGGGCTGCATCCTTGGCATGCACTATTTGTTATTGACTGGTATTTGTGAAGCAACAAGCTTTTTTTCACATCTGTTAACGTTTTTGAACTGTGCGCTCGGCTGAGAGACTGATTTTACGAAAAACCATATACATAGGTTATCCCGTAATGCAATAACGATTTTTTAAATGATTTTTAAGTCTCAGCGCTAAGCTCTGTCTATCGTTGTTGGTTTTGCCAAGTTATTGATCACGCCAGATGGAAAGGAGCAAGGAGCATCTCCTTAAGCGCTTCTACAAGTTTGTTGACAGGCTTTACTTCAGTATCCCGCTTTGCTTTTATTTTTCAGCGCTTAAGTTGCTTTTTTATTCTTGCCTGGAGAGAGATATATTTAGCGACGGTGAGTATACTACACATAGTCACAGAAAGACGAACAAAATAGAAAACGTTCCTCAACAAACGCTGCATTTGATAGCAAAACGTAAAAAATAGTCATTGCTGTGTTTTGTTGGCTATTTCATTTCTTGGAAGCTGGGGCATCGACAAACCCTTAGGTTATCTGGTCAAAATGTCCTATCAAATGTATCTTGTAATGCCAATAGGAAAATAATAATAGAACACATGCTCATGTGCTCCACAACAGAAAAATCACAAAAAATGGAAATAATACTTAATGAAATTTAATAGGAACCAACAAACATGAAAGTTTATTTCGCTCAACTAATAAAATTTAATAGGAACCAACAAACATGAAATTTTCTTTTGCTCAACTAAACTTTTTGCAAGCAGTAACAAGAGTTTGAGAGTACGAACTCTTGTAACTGATTGCAAAAACACTTTGGGTAGAGCTTTTTAGATTTTGTTCCACCTTAGACCACAGGGAAGCTCCCCTATATGAAATTGATATTTTCCAGCATTGCTTGAAACTCGTTGTATGAAACAGGCCCGTAACCAGGGGGTCTTCGTTCCCCTACAAAATTTTTCGCCACCACTGGAAAAATATGTTGGACATAGTTTGAAAGTATTGGACATAGTTTAAAAAAATTGGGTCACTCTCAGAAAACTCTTCGCCCCCATCTGGTGTCCCAAGCTGGTTGCGGGCCTGGTATCAAGTAATTTTCCATATTAGCAAATCTGATTTGATAAGGATGAACAGAGGAAGACTTGCAAAATTTTTTGTAAATTTCTGATAATTTGAGGTGGTGAAATTTGTGCATAAATTTTGCCAATTCGAATTTATAAATATCATTACGCTTCAATATTTTAAGTTCTTGTGCAAAGGAGTTGTATGAGATCCAGGGGGTGTAGTGGGGCAAATTTCCCCTAGAAAGTTTTTTGCCCCCCATGGAAAACTGTGTTGGGCACAGTTTACAACTATTGGGCATAGTTTAAAAAATTTGGGCCACCCCTCAGAAAACTCTTCGCTCCCCGGTGTCCCAGGCTGGTTACATGCCTGATGAGATCTATATTTGCTATAGTCATGATCCGTAATATGTTGCTTTGTAATAATCACAATGTTTGTAGAACAGAGTTATTGGCTGTAGCTCACGAAATAACGCAAAGTTGTAAGTGACAGTGAACGAAACTAAAGTATAATAATCTCAAAGCTCCAATAGGAACAAATTTACGAATTTTATACAACACATAACAGGCATAGAAAAGTTTTCTTTTGAATGTAGGAGGTCCAGTCCAATCTACTGTCTACCCAAACACTTCACACATATTGTTCCCTGCAATGATACATTATTTATGTACAGTAATCGTTGAAAGAGGCCAGTTCGGTGGGATTGCATAAGTACAGTATTTCATAAGTGTTCAGTATTGCCTGGTTCGGGTTATTGAATTTTTCTGATTTCACACGGTTTTCTTAACTTATATAAAAGGTGTTAGGTTTTCGCCCAGAGGCATGATGCTTTTATTCGATAGCTTATCAGTCTGTGTTGATCGCTTGCCTTTGGCTTGAGTACCTCTCTTTTATAACAAATTGTTTCGCCTTTATGAAGGCATGCAGCTGAATTCTATCGAAACGTTGGACAAAAATAAAAACAAGTTTTAGTTCACCAGAAGAGTTCCTTCTTGTTATATTTATATACCTGTACTTAGTGGAATCAGTGACACGTAGGATCCTTCATTCTTGTAGAAATATTGATGACAAATGCAGTCCCTACCTTTTCTTGTAAGTGCTGGCTGTTTGGGTTCAGCTTTTTGCGCTCTGACTAACTGGCAGTTCGCCATGCTCACTGTCACATTAAAAACACTCTACACAGCATAGCGAACTTTCCACTTTCCAACGCACTGTGGAGTAATACGTCTGTGCTTTACCACAAGATGGGTGTGTCAAAAATTCTAGACGTACAGAGCTCATGCGTATATGCACAATACAAAATGTAAATCAATGGAAGTATGCAGTGAAAATTTCTAGCCAGTGTTTCACTTGCAAGACGGTTGTAGTGGTTTCTCTGACGGAGCGTGCTCACAAGATAAGAGAACTTCTTTTGGGATCCAACCTACTTCTGTTAAAGCTTTACCTTTTCTCTACCACGCGTCCCTTAGGTAATTGTTCTTTATTTCACACCCCCTGACTTTAAATAAGCTGCAAAAGCAAATGTATTCATTGATACATTTATTGATCAAATTTTCCATTTGTAGGGCGCGTAAGGGCTCGCGCCCCCCTGGAACTTTATTGGCGCACGCCCCCCTGGGGAGGCACACCCCCGGCACTGTGTTAAACCGTTACCAACCGTAGTCATGCCTAAGGATTCGGTAAAGAGCTGTGTTGTATGGTTCGTAGAAATCACGAAGCATTTTCATCACCTTGTGATCAGGTTTTGGTGCATATTTCGTTCTCGTCCTTGCTTTGCCTTCCCGGCTGCCTTGACAAATCAAAGACCTTCGATTCTGAGGTCTACGCAAGCAAAAGTGACCAGTTAAGTTGTGTCTAACCCAGTCTTCTTCTCGAATTTTGTGAGGCACGCCAATGAAGTCTTGTAATTTTGTAAAAATAGGTCCTGGGTTCTTCATCATCTCTTCACCGTCAACAATAATCAGCTGTGATTCGTTGAAAGCTTTTGTCCACCTTTCGACGTGAAATGCGTAGAGGCCAGCAATAAGACATTCTGCCGAACTATTCCATTTCTCAAGGAGATACTTTTGCTGTTGACGAAAGTCCGCGTTGGAGTTCAGTGCGTATTGCAGCTTCGGGAGATGTTGATTAACGAATTCTTTGAACTTTATTGGCCAGTCTATTGCAATACAACAAGGAGGTCAACATTTCCAAAACACTAATCACGAGCTCCAATGAGCTTCTTCGACAGACCAGCATAAATTCAATCAAGGAAAGTTTCTACGGTTAGATTATAAGCAAAATTATGATACCAATACTTAAATAAATACCATTTCAAGCGGATAAAGATAGGGCATTTGTACAAAAACTGTTTTTTATTTCAGATCATTTTTGTAGCGAAGTACGTCTACAGGCAACATAAAGGTACTTACACGCGAAAAAGTAAGAACGTTTGAATATTACTGCATAACTTTTCAGAGAAGCTGAATAACGGTTGTACGAAGTTAAATACTGTACAAATTTCTTGCCCTTTATAATTTCTTCATTTTATTTCAGCAAGTGCCGCCTATTCTCTTCTGGATTAAATCTAATCATTTGCAAAACTGATTCAGAAATCAGCAAAAACCTGCATTAAAACGGCGGGAGGGCATTTTACTGAAGTAAGAAATCAGGTCTTCATGTATACATGAAATTTTAATGTGCATGGGCATTTTATTTTCGGTAGCGACTCACTGAACATGTCTACCAATGACACCAACCGTAGTATATTTTGCCTTGTGAATTGGCATGCAAAATCTTTTGGCAAATTTACAGTATAGGCCTATACATTTTGATCACTGGTAGAGATACCGAATAGAAACGTTAGAGATACTAATGCAAACGTTATCAGGTGAGTTAAGAACTATCATATCTGCATTTTTTAAATTAATCTATGAACTGAAAGTATGACAAAACGTTTTTAACAACTTATAGCAAGCTTCTTTAAAAAAATTGCATTGTCAGGGAGTCGGCTCAAACTAAACTAATTCTAAAGCTGCAAGCCGGTTCAAGGATGATTTATGGCTAAGCGATATCTGGCCTTTGCACTGTTAGTAATTCAAAACTTTCAAAATATAAACAGACTAGGGCCGGATTTACCAACAGTCTATGTAGACTTAAGCCTAGGCCCTCAAGGTCCAAGGGGCCTTCAGCAAACTGCGGCACGCATAGAGTCAGAGACTGCAATTACCACAAGTTCGTCAAGACGACGGCGACCAAACATACAATCTTTCGCTCCTTTTCTGTCTCACAACGACGGCTTACTTCGACTCCACCAGGATGAAGATGGATGCCATATTGGAGGTCAAGAGAACGCTCGTCCTCGAATTCAATGTTAACCTATATGTGGATCCCACCTTAGCACCAAACACTATCAAAAACTATTACAACTACAATCCTAACGCCAACTTCAGATCTTACAGATCAGGACCTTTCCTGGCTACCAGATGCAAGATGCAAAAAGAGAAACAGACATTTGCCATTTATGAAAATCCCGCAAGTCGCTCCCTAGGCGCAAAAAATTGCAAACTTAAAAGATACGTCGAGAACATGCGCTGAAACGTTTCACGATGCATGCGTGAACGTCTTACTTCTCGTCGGCGCTGTGTAAAATTATATTTGTTTTTCACTAACTTTCATTGCATTTCATATTGTTTTGTGTCTTACGGAAGCGTTTGTATCTATTCAATATTTGCCTTTGCAAACAATAGCCGATACAAGATGAGGTCGACAAATATTTGTTAACAATTTATCGTTAACAGAAATATATGCATTTTTTAAGGTTTCTACGACGTAAATTAAGCTTGTTTGATACTTTTAGTTGCGATTTGTTTTTATTTTAATTCTCTTTAAATCACTGCAAAATTTATGAATCGCAAAGGCATATTTATCAAGGACAGATAAGAAAAAATGGATGTGAAACTTATGGAATATCCTACTTAAGCTGTGTGTTTGGTCAACTATGTAACCTTGACGTTTTCGGCTGATATACCCAAGGCAGCGTTTTTTTTAACATTTGTTGGTCACCGACCCCTGGTACACCCTAATAAAAGTTACAGACCCCTTAGAAGAAACGTTGCAATAAATAGTCGGCATTAGTTTTTAAATCATCGTAGAAGTAATAGAAATGTCTGCAAAGCCTACTAACCCTTGTAAATTACCATCACAGACCCCTTAAATAACATTCACGGACCCCTGGTTAACAACCCCTGGCCTAAGGAATATAAAAATCCTGTTACCGCCAGCCAAGCACGATTTCCACAAATCCATGTCATTGAGCGCATTTGCATTGCAGGCATGAAACGCAATGATCGTGGGGAACTCTAGTAAAAATTTTGAAGTTTTTTATTGAGGGTATTTGGAGAGCGTCCATATCGTCATTTTCGGCATGGCCCAAATTGATTAACGTACGTTTTTCCATTTTCCCCAACTCGCAAAAATAGGAGAGGGGGTCCTCGTAAATGGATTAGCCTAGGCCTGGCATCAACTAAATCCGGCCCTGAAACAGACCCAACAATATCTGACTTAAATACTGTGCGTGTATACCTCTCTGAGCAGACCACAATAGCCTGATGATTTACAAAGTTCAGAATAAGTATTTCAGCATGCACAAACACTTTGCGAAATCATTATCAGTTTAGGACGAAACGTATCCACAAGAAACCTTATCAATCAAATCCATAAAAGTTGCTTCCGAAATTTGCCTTGTTGGCGGCGTTTCACAAATTTTGCGTTTCACAAACTTTGTTGTTGACTGGGACTATTCTCTGGGATTTTTACTGAAGCATTTTCAATGCACGCCACCTTGTTTACATCAAACGCAAACTAGAAAAAAATTGATTTGAAAAAATGTCTTTAAGTTTCGTAAAACTCCAATCAAAATTCTTTGCGGGTATTTTAAAATGCTAGTGGTCCGAACTCCCTAGCATATTCCAGATAAACTTCTCGCTCACTTTCCAGCTCCGTTCTGCCAAACAACCTAAAAAATCATTCAACGTACTTTTTCTGAAAAGATTGAAGTGGACAAAGCATGAATAAGCCCTTGCCGCTGGCTCACAAAGCACAAGGACGATCTTTGTCTTTGGATTAACTTGCAAAATATCCTCGGGAATGCTTTCCGGCAAGGCGTAGAAATAATGGGGGTTCATTTCCATCACCACTTTGTCGGGTGGCGACGGGTCGAATAGCGATCTGTTGATGAAACACTTCTCGCTTCAGTAGCGAGTTTTTTTCTGCATAGTTTACATATAATTACGTTTTAGATACACTACACTGTGCTCAAGCACGTTTCTTCTTTTTTTATACCTTTGCAAAAAGACTAAAAGATCGCAGCAATCCAATAAAAAGACAAAATTACTTGTACCACTCCAAGCCCAAATGTCTGTTGTTTGAAAAATACTCTGTTTCGTTGTTGTGCCAGGTAGGAGTGCGAAACACAAGTGTTTCTTTAAGGAAGTTTATATAAACTCCTGTTCCGCACTTTCTTATTCCAATTCCTATGACGTCAGGCACGCGTCGCTGAAAATAAAGGAATAAAGCTGCCCAACTTGTTTTTTCAGTTTGACATTTCAAATTCACTTCCAAGTGACCGACTGCAACGTTGCAGCTTCCTGCTGCTAGACTGCAAATGTGTTCATCTGCAATGGAAAGAGATTTAAACACATGCGTTTCTGCTGCTTGGTTTCCGTGCAGCGATGTCAAAACTGTAATGAACTTCACCAAATTAAAGCAACCACTGTGCCAATAATTTTTGTGCAATAGAAATATTACAGCAGCGTTGGTGTCACGTCAGCATAGCATTTCCCATGCAGCTAACTTGAAATAATGTCAACTTTCTTGCTGAATGTTTTCATCCCTCTTTCAGAAACAATCAATAGCTTTCACAGCCACGCGCTGTGCTTTCCATCAGGTTCGTTAAAAATACCATGTTAAAAATGAAACAAATTATATTCTTTGTCAACAGCACATCTTACCAGAAAAAATAATGAAACACAAAATTTTCCATGCAATGTTATCTAAAACTGATATGCACCTGGTTGTGCTTTTTTGTGGCTTCTGCAGCTGCTTGTGCAAGAGCAAAGGTAGTTCTTCCTTGAAAATTTACCGATTTTCTGCTCAATTGTTGAGATTTCTTTTCAGTTAACGACCCTGGCACTGTTTCTTTCGGGCACATGTACACCAACAATAATATCAAAAAAATCAAGGTCAATGGAAAATGCCGTTTTCTTCTTCTTAATATCAGCATACTTCTGTGGCTCAAAAACGTTTCAAGACCTGGTGAAAAAGAATAGCTTAAATTAAGAAACATTTTGTGGAAAATTATGATTCATTCATTCTCACAACCCTTTTTTCCACTGTTCGCAACAGGCGTGTAGCCAGAAAACAAATATTGGGGGGCGATAATTGTGAACACATTTGCTAAACGGTTCGATATTACTGCTGTTCAAAATTTTGGCTGAGTAATTGCGTCTTTTTCCCCCTGACTAGTGGCTATGCTACTGCATCGTGGGGATAGCAGCCCCATAAGGACTCGAAATTCCTCACGGTTTTCAGCAACCACTAACATTTGTGCTGGTTCCACACTAAGACGGAATCAAGCCTGATCTGAGATGCAATCACGTCACCTGGTGCTCGGAAGACCTCTGGGCCACTTTCCCTTAGGTCTGGCCAGTGGAAATCGCCTCACCAATCTTTTTTGGGACATCATGTTCACGTGGCCGAAACATTTTAGCTCAGAAACCCCTCACGCCTCTCTTCAGAGAAGTGGCTTAACATTTTGAGCTTTACGAATTCCACAGCTGCGCATTTTGTGGCGAAGCGTCACGGCGTGAACTCTTCGCAAAGATCCCACCTCTGCCGCTTCTGAGATAGCACTTTCTGTCATTACGCAAGATTCATGCCCATGCGTGAGGATCGGACCAAAGACCGATATAAAACTGACAGCTTTGCGGTGTTTGAAAGTTTCCGTTTTGTGACCCCAAAGCCATAAAGCCCACGCACAACTGCGTTTGCTTTACCAAACCGTGTATCAATCTCCTTGTTATACAGTTTCCGTCACGCGTGAATACCACCCAATGTCAAGGTACTTGAACCTCTCCACCTACTGCAGTGTATTGCCACTCAATCGTCGCGCGCACTGACTTAAACTTCCGGGAAGACATAATTATATCTCGACCATTTTAGTGTTAAACTTCATTCCAACTAGGCCGTACGCAGCACAAAACCGAGCGCATGTTGGAACCCTGTTCAGAGGATTCAAGCAGCATCGCATCGCCTGCAAAAAGCAAACGGTTGATCCTGCACCTCCTAACAGTGACACCCTAGTCGACTCAGCTGTTACTGTCTATCCAATAGACTATGAGGAATAGTGGTGGCAGTAAACACCCATGTCGGGGTCCAACACTCACGATGAACGGTTGTGATTTAACTCCACGGATATGGACACACATTTCTGAACAGGAATACAGTAACTTGACGGCGAGCAAATAGGCGGAAATCAACACCGTGCTTACACAAGTTCACAACACTGTCCAAATCTTTTCCTGAGTAACCCGGTCGTATGATTTCTCGAGGTCGACAAAACACAAATAGACAACTTTAGCATACTTCCAAAATATCTCGGGAATTTGCTGGAGAGTGTAGTGCTACGGCCGGTACGAAAACTGAACTGCGCATCGTCCAGCTTTGGTTCAATTATTTTCCGGCATCATTTCCAAGACATTTGGTGCACACTTTTCCAGAAAGGTTAAGGAGAAACATTCCCCAATAGTTTGCCCATTCCTTTCTGTCTCCCTTTTTGCGTGGATGCATGATGAACAGCCCAGTTTCAGGCCCGTAGCCACGGATCGGCATTCGAGGGCAGTTCCCACAAATTTTTTGTGGCCTCTCAAATTTTATAGTGCCCAGAAAAATTTGTTTTAAGTATATAATGAAAACAAAATTGTTGCCCCTTTAAAAATATATTTTGCCCTCCAAAACCGTAAAACTTGGCTAGTACGAACCTACCTAATTTGCCAATATTTCGGTACCCTTCCAGATCGCCAGGGCACGAGCTAGTGAAAGAACTCATTTGTTCAAGGCGTAGAGCATTTCAGCTCGGATTTCATTACTACATACAGCCTTCATCCTGCAGTTTTTACAGCTGGGAAGACGTCATGCGCAGTGATGGTATTCTCCTCTCCCGAGTGCATCTCCTGTGTGTACGATGTTGTAAGCAGAGCCGCATCAGCCGCACTCCATACCCCCCAATTGGGGGGCATGCTGTCACAGGGGCCCAAAATTCAGTCCAGTCACCACTTCGCCCCAAAGAAACCTTCGATCCCCAAATTGAAATATGAAGCACTAGAAATCAGTGAAGTTGGGGGTCCTTTGAAAGAAAAGTACTTATATATTACAGTTATTTTGGGCCCCTTTGAAAGCAAGGTATTACACATTACAACTGCTGTTGCAGGCCCCTTTGAAAGCAAAGTAGCTTACTTATACATTGCAGTTGCTATTGGGACCCCGTTGAAAGCGTAGTGAGCCTACTTACACATTACAGTTGCTATTGTGGGCCTCTTTGAAAGAGTAGGACTTACACATTACAATCGCTATTGTGGTCCCTTTCAATGCAGAGTACGTACACAATGCAGTTGCTGTTGGGCGCCCTTGTAAAGCAGAGCACCTGCACATTACAGTTGTTGTTGGGGGCCTTTTTAAAAGCAGATTAACCTACGTACACAATGCAGCTGCTCTTGGGGGCTCTTGGGGGCCCCCTTTGATTCGGTGCCCGGGGAATTGTTCCCCCCTTGCTCCCTCGTTACGCCCCTGCACCCAGGTCGACTAAAAAGGACAGATTTGAGTGGAAAAAAACTCACATGCGGCAACACGCCTACTACCGTAACTTGAAGTGAACATTTGAAGATTTATTGCCGTGTTATTATTACGCAATAAAGACCAAGAGTACAACAATCTGCTAGCAAGTCTATGGAAAGAGATCCTTTCTCAGCAAAGAATCAGACACTTTAAGATCTTACAGAGTATATATTTCGCCTACGATGTAGTCGTCATCAGGTCTTATTCAAATAGAATCTGCTAGCAAGTTTCGCAACCTGCCTCTTATTTTGTTGCAAGTATCAAGTATCATATTTATTTAACCTGCCTCTGCAGGCAAAGGATCGGATATAAGCAAACTGCGCACTAGCGCTAAGCGTTTCGGGGAGCTAACGGTCAAGACTTTGCCCTGATTGGCCTCGCGGTCATTTATCCGGCCCTGCCTACAACATGCCTAGTTGTATACGTCCAGAAGTCATATTTCCACTTGATCAACGTGCTTTGTGTAGTGATTGCTGGGAAAAAATGTGCTATGTCTAGCACAGGTAGTCTTCTCTTAGTTTGTACTGCACAGCAGCAAGATACCTTTTGGTGTTGGCGATCAAAGTTACACATTTTCGCAGCCTGCTGTTCAGACAGCCAGATGGAGTTAATTGTGTAGTTAGAAGAGTCTATTTAGCAATCATTGCCAAGTTGTTCCAAAACAGAGTAGTACAGTTAGTGGATTATGATTGTTAACTGTAGAGTTCACGTAGGCCTTAGTCTATATTTGTTAACATTTATAGGCGATTTGAGATACAAAATGTTATTAATCTGAACATGTGCCATGTACCAGTCCCGTCGCCACGGGGGCATTGGTGGGCTTAGCCCCCCTAAACAAAGCTCCAAGCCCCCCCAAATTGAAATATGAAACACAATAAATTAGTAGAGTTTTTGCGTTCGAGCCCTCCTACACAAGCATTCAAGCTCCCCTGCACAAACGTAAAGCCCCCCTATTGAAGACTTTCTGGCGACGGTTCTGCCATGTACCAGGAGATTAACAAGTCCAGACATCAGTAAGGTTTCTGTATGCGTATTTCGGCCAGTAAAAAGCCCAATGCGCACGCTTTGTTAAGCATATTTCACTTAAGCTCATGGCAAAGTTTATCAATTTGCGCTAATGAAAGAAAACGTTCATCGCGGCGCTTATGCTTTGACCGGCCTCATGTTTGCTGCTTTGGTAATAATGTTTTCATAACTGAACGATAGGACTGATTCTGATTTTTTTGTAATTTTTTTTGCATTTGCATTTCATTACGACATCTCTAAATAATCGCCGTCAATTAAATGACAATGATTTACGACCCAATTCCTTTTGTTAAAGCTCGTTCAAAAAATATTAGTTGGGAACTATGAGCCTATTATGGGTATTTGCGGAAAAATATATATAATTAGTTTGCACAATCTGCTAATGCTGTTCATGTTGTGAATTAAACCTAAATTTTCATAGTGTCTAGCCCCCCTATTCAAATATGAAGGCCATGTAAGACTTTCTGGCGACGGTTCTGCCCAAATTAGGATATTGTGTTTTGAAGGCCATTCGGCCTCGAGATGTAACAAAACGTCTAAAAGTTTTTTTTATAAATGACCATTAGGGGGGCCCCTGTAAGCATTTTGAGGGGGGGCAGAGTTGAGCTGCTACGGCACTGGGTGTGAGAGAGACTGGATTGAAAAGATCATTATTGACATACTATCTNCATTTGCCAAGGATGCTTACCTTATTGCTGAGCAAGACACCGTTTTGGTTTTTGATTGATCTAGCAGTATTAGATCTTTTGCTAGATTGACACCGGTTTGCCAGGACACTTTGTTGGCTTGTCAGTAATTGGAATCCAGTTCGTGTCCGAAATTCCATCAAGATAACGTTTTGGACTTGTATAACACGAGGACTGTGGCCTTATGCGCCTCAGCGTACCGCGAATTCTAAGAAGGTTCGACTTAATTTTGAAGCTAGAATCATTCACCTCCTGGTTTCATCAAAGGGTTACTTTTTTGCCATTTTTCGCCACACCAAGTCGTTTCTTTCCACATACCCGAGTAGCGGATGAAGCTACGACCACTGGTGCCACGCCTAGTGATTTTTCACTAGATTTAGTGATTTTTAGGCTCATCTAGTGATCTAGTGATTTGTCACTGCAACGTAGTGATTTTTTCAAAGCCTTTTTTAATCTGTAAACAATTGATTATGTGAATTATTGCTTGAAGATTTGCACCAACAGAACGAACAAGACTTTCTAATTTGAGTTTCTCATTTTTT
>JGI24159J19872_10008805_pt1 | contig 13224 bp, 8 predicted proteins | sample Ectturendosymbi4_FD_19872 | JGI IMG/M metagenome (IMG submission 19872) | reverse complement strand
GGACTGCCCGAAAGAGCGTCTAAAAAATGCAGCTACTGAAAGAACCAGCTTTCTACGTGAACGTTAACAAATTTTAAATTTAAGTAGAAGATCCATTTTCCCAAATTGGGCAGAGATACCTGAGCAGGGTTAAAAAGACCAGAGACACTATCATACAGTGTATTCGTCTAATGTCAATTTAAGCAGATTTACTTGCCAGTAAACAACTAGTTCATTTGTAAATACAAAGTGCGGTGATGGCAAGAGTTTCCACACCAACCGCTAAAATTTGGTTAAGCAGCACACGATGTGATGATTTTTGAAAGATTGCTATTATTTTTCACAAAACAAGTGTATGTACATTGTACATGTACCATAGCAAAGCCTAAACAGCAACGATTTTAGATCTATATGTTCAGTTCAACAGAGAGTTCTCAAACAACATGTCAAAATAACTTATCCAGAAAATAATGGCTTTACACGCAATACAAAAGTAAAGTTATTTTGAGGACAAGTAAATTCATTAAATAGCGTTCAGCGTGAGCTTATCGACGTTGCCGCTTAGAGACCGATTTTCCAGATCTGCTTGCGTTTGTACACATCTTGGACCCATGACTGACTCAAAACGTCTGGACAGAAATGGCGGTACTGGCTGGAGGTTTTGAGCCCATTGTATTTAGCAGAACAGGTTGTGTTAGTGAAAACATAATCAAACTATGCATTGGCAGAAGCAAACCTTGCAAGCAACAATTTTTTTTCCCTATTGGATTGAAAGCATATTTTGTATATTCATAAATTAACGAGATTAACTTCGGTACACAGCAAACAAAAGTGTCGAAGAGCCTAATAGTAAAAATAGCAGCCAAAGCAATTGAAGTCAAAAACATATTGTCAGCCTTGTCTATGGCACACCTTTTTCTGACCTATCCTATGGCAACTTGTGACTATCTCATACGATGGCATACCCACAAAACTAGTAATGCGAAGTACGTTATAGGTAATTGGTGATATAATGAAATCATATATTTGTTTGATAAATGATCTGAAGGTCATGCGTTAAATGATCCAGTCGAACTAAACGCTTCGCGACAGAAGCTGGCATCGGCTTTGTTGCAACCTCTCAGTTGGCGTTGCGTTGAATGTGTAATTCACCACGAACGGGATGTGCGCGAAGAACAACACCCATATATATGTGGCGCGAACAAGCAATAATAGAGTGATCTCGTTGGGTGATCTCTATTGTTGCTTGCTGCCACAGTGTGAAGCTTTGCGCACATGCTTTCGGTTTTTCCGATCGCAACAACTTGATTGGGAGCTAGCAGTAGGTGGTGATCAGTGAGGCGAACAAGCGAACGTCCGTACAAAAGCATTTAAAAATATTTGAGGGATATATGATGGGATTCCCAAACTTCCGTTTGGATCTGGCCTTTGTTGGGTTGATTAGAAGCATGTCACTTTGAAACCTTAGCGATTAGTCTATCTCTTCATTTTGAAAGAGTGAAATGGTATACCACCAATTCCAACTGCAGACGCATCTAGAAATTTTCAAAAATTTGGAAGTCCTCTTCACCTGTTGATCCACTTCCAATAGCATATGTTGCGGCGCTGGACTTATTCCCGAGCTGTGGGAAGCTAGCACTCACAAAATATTTGAGCAACACGTATCTGACAACCTTCCGCCTAATTTGACATCTTGCGAATTCCACCCATCGACATGTCTGCAGCTCTTATTCCCTACAGAAATTGCTATATAACGCAAGCCTTTGTTGTCACGAATTCAAGCAGCAAACGTCACTTCAGCAGCGATTGATCATCAAACACGATTGCTGAAAATACAACAGAAATAAACTAAGCATTCCGTCGGGCGCGGCTAAACAGAGCAAATAAGGTTCACTATCGGTTAGCCGAGCGGGCGGCAAACAATTAACAATCAGACAAGCGCACAATTACAGTTATTTACAGTAAATTAAACACGCATCTCAAGAGCATGACTACAATCCAGCTACAACTTCAATGCTGATTGACGAACTACACCTGCGCACTAAATTCTTCAAAAAACATATGAACGTACATACCAATACGACGTGGGTTCCACAGCTCAGATTTCGGTCTTTAAGTTTATCAGAAAACTCGCTGTTTCGAGTTGTTAGAATTTGGCAAATACGCAGACTTACCACAATTTCTGAGGCTTAAACCGGGACAAGCCTGCCATATTATTCTGCATTAAGTCAAGTTCTAGCTTTTTTTCAGCATAAAATGACTCAAAACTAACTGAAAGTTATCCTACTTTCTCAAAGCATACAAAATGGCTTCTAACTGCAGCAGTTGCTATGGTTCCATTGAAGACAATGGAAAAATGACGCGACAACAAGCCCTCAATTTTACAACATTGAGCGGAATTATATCATAACAGTGCATCATCAGGCTGGAGTTCATTTTGAAAATTTCACTGAAGTGAAATTCCGGGACATTTTGCTAACCGGGACGGGACATCGTCAGCCGTGCTAACGTACACAAGCAATTAACAATATCGCGGAAATCCGGAAGGGCTCCACATATCAAATGATGTCAGATACAGTGACGATTCAAGAATGCAAAAATATGTAGCAACTGTCTTGACCCAAAGAGCTTTACATTCGGGTCACAGAAGCTCCACTTTGGCAGTATCATCCAGGTATATAGTGACTCCTTGAACCAGTGATGTCATCGAGACTTAAACTTCGAGACTGGGACCTGGTTAAAACTACGAGACCAAGACCAAAACCCGAGACTTATAATTCGAGATCGAGACCGAGATTCGAGATTTGAAAATTTGTGCATTTTGCCGAATTCTTTATAATCATTTTGAAAAGAGATGTCATTACCACTTCGAAGTTACTTTTGTTTCGAATTTCTGGAATATTTGGTAGCTACTTTGGTTGCTTCTACACCTGCAGATACAGCGAAAAAAAACACGTTGATATAGTTAAGTTTTTCTAAGCCATCATTGCATTGGGACCTGTGACCTTCGAGATTGAGACTTACAAAAATGGGTCTCGAATCGAATCACGAAATCGAAATCAAGTCTGGAGACTCTATCACTGCCCTGTACATCTTTTGAAGTAGCCGGAGGCGGAACTATGTCAAAACGCAGCACGCTTTGCAGTGCAACACCTCGCTGCGTTCTCAACGCGAGCCTTTTGTGACTTTCCGGTCCTCATTTGATGTGGTCGTATGCATCAACCAAGACATTTTTCCTGAAGCCGCAGCCACCTCTCAATGTACGCAGGTAGTGGATGAGACTGGCGATGCGCATTGTGCTGCTGGTGAACCGTGACCGAACAGTTACCGCCAATGCACAGACTATAGCTTCCTTCTTTGCCGAAACCTGCGTCAGTTGCACGATAAGCACAGGAGAGTCCCTATCATTGAACGGCGTTTGTGCCTGGTGCGTTTCGCAAAGTCTCCCAGTACTTGCGTCTTATTCTTCAGTTAGGCCATCTTGTAGGCGAACATGACCGATACTGGTTTGCAAAAACGTGGTTGTGCGTCCGGCTTGAATTTCAGTTTAGCTCCAGAAAATTATCTGAAAATTAGGAAGAGATCTCTTTATTCGTGGTTCAATTTTGGAAATATTTGTTACAGTCGCGAGTTTTCTTATTTTACGAATGAGCACAGTCGATACCGTCACGTCTTATTCAATGCAGAGTTGATGTGAAAGAATTGTTCACAGAAATTTTCATTACTTTAATTAAATGGCGTGACAGCGCACTACATTTAAATCTCGGATTTTTGTGACTGGAAGCACAATGTTGGACACTCCTTCCGAAGCTGCGTAAGGTACATCGGCAGCGAAGGATCCTAACAATGGTAACGCCATTGCAGATGTTGATATTCCAGCCTGCCCAAATCCATACAGACTTTGAGAATGAGACGAAATTTTCCCATGAAGCACTATCAAGATTTTATAAGAGAAAAACTGATACTTGAGCTTTAGATGGTTGGTGGGTTTGGGGTGACACAGACGTTGCCACTTTGAAAATTATGGTTCATTTGAAGATCTGTGTGTTCGCATGGAGTTCCTTGCGACAAACAGTTTCTAAACGACCGATCTTGCAGATGCGCACTTAGCATCTGTGATCTTGCATGTAGATGCCTAATAGTCTAGGTAACCATAACGGCAACAATCTTTTTGGCGCGTTTCTTCCCCAAGTCTGAATTAAGGTCACGATGTCTGTTGCGCTTGCTTGAATTTTGTAGAGTCTTTGATTTCGAACCGTAAATAGCTTCCTTTGCAACATTAGCGGTTTATTCAGTTTCTATCGCAACATGAAAGGCGCTTGAGAAGTGCAGTTGGCCAGCCTTTTTCTTGAAAAGAACTTTGAGAATCGCGTCAATATTCTCGGAGCAAATGAAATGCGTACGCAATGCTTCATTGAAATGATCTCATAGATGCAAAATCGCATGTTGTAGCCACTGTTCCTATGCGGCCATCAACTTCACGTATGCGGCCATGTGTTTTTCCGCGCAAATATTGTGCGTTGACCTCGTTTCTGCATTTGATTGCTCTTTCGTTCTGACTAGCGTACGGATTGCGTTTCGCTTCTGCTAACGCGTCATCGTTCAAAGATTGCTGCTGGTGATGATCGGAAGCTTCATGTAAATAAGGATTTGTGCACCATGAAATCTGCGACAACGAACTTTGAAAAGGGTAATAGCCAACGCCTTGCTTCGGCTCGGTAACTTAAAATATCAGGTGGCTTCGTCGGGATTCAGAACAGTGTTCATACAACGGCAACAAGGCTGCCTCGCTCTTTGCAGAGTTCGGGCATTCTGCATGCGTCATATATCGCAACATTCGGACTTCCACAACGCCAATCTTCTCCACAAGCAATATTATATTGGTCGTCAGACCTCTGCAAAAGGTCAGGTCCATCATAGTGGCACTTTTGCGAGATAGAAAAGCGATTTGTAAACTGTCGATGACTGTTGATGAGAACTTCGGCTGTCGTTTCTTAGGTTGTCGAATGCGTCTGTGTAATACAAGAGAACAATTACATACAAACCGTTTCAAAAATAATGAAAAAAAATTTCTATCAACAAATTTGGACGAACGCAGACATTATCTGTTAATTTCCACAGAAGCTCTTTTCTATAATATTGTTTTATTCTTCAAGATGCGGTGATCGGTGTTCACACAGTGGAACTCTATGCAATGGCAAAGATGAGTGTGAATGTGGAAACTGGGATGCAAATGGAACTTACTTTCCATTTGATGAACCTTCCGGAATTTGTTCTCGCAATGTGTCTTTTAAACCAAAATTTTCAATCTGGGATCCACCAAACCAGGTGACTTGTTTGTACAAGGTGAGGAGTTCTTTTCTGTTCTTTTATGCTCTTAAATTTTCAAGCAATTTTTTCTGACAAATTCCAAAACTCGTTGTTATTACTTTCTTGTGAATTGTATGATGACAAAACTTTATCTAATTAGGAAAATTGCTGAGATATATAGCCCAAAGACCTGCCTTGTCAAAACTTTGCATCATGTTCGCTTAGTTTTCCTTCAATAAATGAAATGAATTCTGAAATGCATGTGCAAAAATCGGTGCATTGTGATAGAACAAAATGTGCTTAGTCATATGCAGAATTAAGGCAATAAATGCTATTTATCGCTTTCATGATGCAAAAATCCTGTTTCGACCTAATCGATAGTTTTTGCTTGCTGCGTGAGATTCCCGTTGACAAAAATTTGTAACACTGATGGTTTGCACAAGCTAGGGTACTTCATCTTTAGGAATGTATGGTAAAGGGCATTCGATGGAAATGCTAAATTGGACAAAATGGGCAAAATGGCCAATCTTTGCAGCGAAACCAACGGAAATTGTTTTGTGACAATAAAAAAATAACTTTAATATTTTTTCAAATGCATTTAACTCCTATCAACTATTTTTAATAGTAGAGAGAAAATGCACCAAATTGCCAATTGGTTTATCATCGAAATGTTCCGATAGGAGAGATCATTTGGGAATAGGAAATTAGCAAGTATGTAACTGAATTTGTTAATATGTTCTATTTCAAGTGATCCCAAACTACATGTACCCCTTGGGGTACATTTGCCTATCTGAAGGGGTACATTGAACATCAGCAAAATTTAATTTAATTTTATTGTTATGAAACAGACACTAAGTCCATAGAGTACAAGCTGTCTGCATAAACGCAGATTGATAAAAACAGATACAACAGAACCTTTTATAACGGCGTTGGAAATAGAACCGCAGGGATACAGACGCTTTCTTAAAACTATTGTTCGCTAACCTGTAATACTTGGTACAAAACTACCTCCAGAGTAGGACATTAGGTCCAACCCTGGTTAAGGCCAGGTATAGTAGGAATGTGTTGTGGCATGCACACGCCCTCAAGCCAGCACTGTAACGTCCGAGCATTCAGTCACAAAGCAAAATGCGGTTGTAGCGTTCAAATTACAAGGACGAATATAGACAATCTACCTGCGTCAAAGCGCGCAGCCATGCGTTTTTTAGACTTTCTGCATTGTTCAAGAAACCNGTACGCATTTTTTCCCAATTAAGGCCACAGAGGTAGGCATGTTGCATTGAACCTGANGACTACTGACACTCGTTNGCCACGGCAGGTTGTATAGATCCTTGCAACCAAAATTACAGGGTCACGCGCAATCTCTGCATGTATGCCCTCCTGAAATTACACCATAATTGTGATGAATGCATGGGCGTACAAAAGCAACGAAAAAATACATTTTTATTGCGTTTGAACATCGGGAAAAAGAAGCTCGCAGATTCTTTGCTGCACAATATTGATTTCGCAGTTGTCTCTGAATGTCTTTGTTATCTGGTCTGACAATTCAGTATTCAGTACAATTCCCAAATATTTGTAGTGGTTACCAGATTTTACATTTCCACCACCCAGTGTCAGTAATGGGATGACTGTGCTTTTTGCGCTTCTCGTCTTAAACGTCATACAAACAGTTTTGCTGCAGTTGAAAATACTTCCATACGATTCTGCCTAAGGCTGACACACCTCTAGTATACTTTGCAGCCGACGTACACTTGGAAAAAACACACAAATATCATCAGCAAATATTAAGTGTTGCTTTGAATCTTGTTTAGTTCAAGAGATAAATCATCTAAATGATTTTATACACAGTAAACAAGTACGAACTCAGTACTTCCCTAAATACACAGTAAACAAGTACAGACTCAATACTCCCCCTTGTCTAACCCCGTTAGTAACATGAAATGCTTCCGACAAATGCTTGTCCCATTTTATTTGCATCTTTTGTTCCTTGTACGAATGTTTCAATAGCCGCACAAAACACATTGGCACATTTATTTGAATTAATTTCTCAAATACTGTTATGTGTAATACTCCATCGAATGCTTTCGAGGCATTTAAAAAACCAGCATGCACTGATGAACCACGGGTTACGAAGTATGAAGGAGTTTGCTGCAACAAGAATGTACATTCGTCAGTACCACGTCCAGTCTTAACATCAAATTGATTGTCTGTGGTTCCAAGGAAAGTAAAGAACCTAGACAAGACGACGTGTTCAAGTAGTTTTGACACCACTGTAGCAACGCCACAGGTCTGAAATTTGTTGTGCGAGTCATATTCCCATTCTTTTTGCATATAGGAAATATTTTTTTTATTTAAACATGAACGGACTACATACCCATGAACAATACACTTAAAAAGGTACACTGAGAAAAAAGCAAAGAGGTTCATCGGCATACAGCAAATGTTCTGCAGAAATAAAATCAGGCCCTGGTGCCTTGTTCAATGGCAGCTTTTGAAGAAGTGATGTCAGTGAAACAACAGAACATATGGTCATTTGAGGACCCAGGTAATTCTTCATGCAGTTTATGCTATATTCCACAAATTCTGCGGACACTCTGACAGAGTTTTCAGAGTTTATTATTCCCTTGAAATAGTCTTTCCACATTTCAACGATTTTTGATCCACCATTTACCTCACCACCTATGTTGGTAGTGATGGAGATCTGTTTTTGTTCTTGACATTCTGCCAAAAATCGGATTGGTTTTATCAGCCTACGGTCCAGCTGCTAGGCCGTTGACCTTATATATTTAAACATTTTTTGCGGCATTGCTTGGGTTTCCTGCGGTTTACCTACAGCGAGAAAGTTGCCTTGGCAATTTGATGTTTTGATTTGGCCACCGAATTCCAGCCAGTAATGTTAAATTACCTACTTTGTTTCCACCGTTTTTTAATGGCAGAGGAAGTAGCAGCAAGCAGAGAACTGGGCAGCTCTGCGTACAAATTTTCTATTTCTTCCAAATGTTTCTCATCTGTACACTTAAAATTTTGACAGTGTACAGCCTCTATGGATAATTGCAACTGATCAAGTACTGTAGGTTTTCACTTTCGTGGTAGTAATTCTCTCTTTCCTCGGCAGTAACCGAAATTCACCCATCATCTTAATTCTTTTGCCAGTCAATTCAACACGGCTGAAACTCTTTGTCCTCATCATCAAAATCAGGAAGGTGCGAACACTGAATGTTGTCTACTACAGCTCGATGATCAGAAAGTATGCACTCACTCAGCACTTCCATATCATACAGTGCTTGATGCACTGAAAAAGACAAAATGATCTATTCAAAAAGTTGTCGAATGTCCATCAATAATATAGGTAAATGTGTCCGGGGCAATAGCGCATAATGAAAAAAAAAATTTTCCACCCAAAAGTTTTCTAACAAAGTTCCAAATATATTCGTGACCCCGGCATTGAAGTCCCCCACAAAGCAAATGTTAGGGCACTGCAGCTCATCTCATAATTGTTTCCTCTTGCCCAAGTGTGCCAAAACTATAAGGCAAAAATGCATTTTTTAACTAGTTCTTCAACGCATACCCATTACTAGAAGAATTTTGCTTATCAACATATGTCTCAGGCCCACAAAATATAACAAATTAATTAAAGACCAATATGTTAAATACAAAAATCACTCTTTGAAACATCTTTAATTCAATTTTTAATTCAATTTAATTCAAGTAGTTGTTTTCAACACTAATTTTTACGTTTTCAAATACCTGCATTTCTCATTCTCACATTCCTCAATACAAGAATAGAATTTGGTATGGGGGCAATACACTTGAAGCAGTTGCCCCTGGCATCACCAGCTCTCTGCATGGCCCTGGTGTCTTTTATTAAGGTAAACTTTGCTTTTACGCTTTGCCACAGCCGAAATTCACCCATCATCTTAATTTTCTTGCCTTTTTCTTGGCTGCTCTTAATATACAACAGATAGAAAGATAGATTGTGGTGAGAATTATGATAGAAACTATGGATTTCCTCGCTGTTCAGAGCATCAAAGTTTTAGGGAAAACAGTAAAAGTTTTTCATGTTTTCTGTTTCAATAAAAGTTTTTATTGGTTTCTACGTACAAAATAACCCAGCATAAAAATCTCTCAATTAATCAAAGGCTTTGCTTTACTTTGCACTTGCGTTTCGAAATGTCCCTAAAACATGAAATTGATCGCCATACGGATAAAAATATAAACTACCCAGTTTTTGCGTCACAGAAACTGCTACTGCTCATAGACAATTGTTTTGGCAGAAAGCTTCAAGAATTTTCAGTGCTTTAGGTTTGGTAACGTAATGTAATTTGGTGAGGTAATGTAATCGTCACAATGAAATTTTGACAAAACGCAGAATGTGCAAGCTATATTGGTAAGTTTCCTTCAGGCACAAAGAAGACCATTAATTAACATTTCATGTTGCGAAGGTGACTCTGGCAAATGGATCTACCGGTGTTGAAGCAAGCGACAATGATCAATATTTAAGGTGTGACGGTATACTTACATGCACTCACAACTATGCAGATGAGACAGGTTGCCCAGACAGGTTCGCGTGTCCCAGTGGACAAAAAGTGAACATTCCGTTAAAAAGTGTTTGTGATGGTTACGTTGATTGCGACAACAATTGGGATGAAAATCGTACAGCTTGCCCGGACAGATTCCGATGTTCTGCGTTGAATGGAAAAAAGGTAAGCATGTGAAATGAGATGTTATGCCTGTACTGATTGAACTTGATGTCACGGATATGATCCATACCTAGGGAAATAGTAATATTGGGTAAGTGCAAAGTGCTACGCACTTCAAAGTGGTCATGCATTGTACCACTTGGATTTTGTTACTAAAACACTGCTGTAGGCTTTAGCGAAAATCAGGGAGAAACTTAAATATCGACAATACAGCTGTAGGTTTCTAATTTTCATTGGAAATTTATTTGAATTCAAAAACTATATTCTACAACAGAATTCATGGTTAAAGTAACTTATATTCTTAGAAACTGATTTTTTAACAATCTTGTTTTTCAAGATCTTTGTAAAATGTGTAATCCGCTACTGGAAGTTTTTCACTTGCATTTACACTTTGCATGTTCAACATAATCTTTCCCCAGCAACAGGAAGCTAGTAGGTTTGCTTACTTGAAATTGAATAATAAACAAAATTCTTGGAAGTTATTAACACATTCTTCTGGGTACGATCTTTGTTTCTCGTTTCCAATAATCTTTGAAAACGCTACAATAAAACGGAAGAGCAAAAATAACGAAATAAAAATCAAAAAATTCAGAATTTCACAGTTTGAGGCGAAGCCACGTATGTAGTGGTTTTCTAACACCGCAGTCATGCATTTTTTACAAAACGTTGAAAACGTCATTTTCAGAATTAACAGAAATAGCTTTGACTAAAAACCGGTTTGAGAATATGTTCCGTCGTAAGGCCAAATAAAATCAGTCCCCACACAAGGATAACTCTAAGGGTGTTTCGTTTGACACGGAAACTTGCTGAAAGCAGTGTCAATAATCGGTGAAGTTGCAAAATTTTGTCAACACAATTTGAAGCTTCCGAAAAACTCTCCGAAAACAGATCAAAGCTGCAGCTTTTGTGTCTTCAAACGTGTTTTCTTCCTTTTGCCACTGTTGAATTTTACCCTCGTCAATTTTTTCGTGTCTTCGGCAATGCAGTTTTAATCTAAATGGACGCTAAGCTTAACAATGAAGCAGACAAAAAGCTCCATGAGAGCTATTGCAACTTTCATTTAGTTCCAGAGAATTTTAGTCCTTTTTATTTTTGCATCAGACGTTGTTATGCTAGAAAACTGTGCTATCTATATTTCTATTCCGAATACAATAGGTAAGGAGCTGTGTGTTGCCAAAAAACGAACTGGGTGGATAAATAATGCTGAAATATGCAGTGCCACCCATTGTTCCAAAATTACTGTAGATATAAAAAAACAACTAACATTACACTTCCACTGATCACTTTCTGGCTATGACTGAGAGTGAGGTATATTGTCAAGGTTAAAGGTAACAGCAGACGTAACATGACAGTAAATGTAATTTATAAAGCTTCCCTCAAATAAAGCGTAGACTGATTTCTGCTCAGGTGCAAGGCAGTATTTGTTTTGCTTCGCCATGAATATTACATGTCTATAACAGGTATCAGTATCCAGTAGCGAGGTTTGCGACTTTAACATCAACTGTGACAACGAAGAAGACGAAAAGAATTGTTCCAAATCAAAACGATTTTATTGTGAAAACGGCAAGCCACTTTTTGTCGACATAAAAAAGGTGAGTGACGATCAAAATGAAGGGAAAAATATAGGTACGCCATTGTCTATTCGTTTCAGTAGCATTGCATCTATTACTCAGGTATTTGATGGTCGAACTGATTGCACGGACTGGAGTGATGAATGTCCCACAAGTTCTGCAGCAAAGGAAGGAAACTTTCTGGCATCTCGTTACGAATTGATTGGAAATCCGTTTCTTCGAGCAATTTTGTGGATCATGGGTATTTTTTCAACGATAGGAAATTCGGTAGGCGTAGTGAGGTATCTCAAGCAAATGAGTTTGTAGTAAGTTGACCTCATGCCAAGGTAAAATGTAAAGAACTTTGTTTATGTAGAGTAGTAATCAGAGGAGGGCCCTGCTCTTCATTTGTAAAGGAGCAGGGCTGATCTTTGAAAACAGAAAGTTGCATTTTATTGACCTGAAAAACAAAACAATCGACTTAGAATTAAAAATGTTTTTGATTCCAAGGAGGAGAATGATACAATAATTAATGTTTCTTTAGTTTTTTCAANAAAGGCAACATTTAATCAACAAAAAAACAAAAAAATTTTGCAACTTTTACACAGCAGATGTAACTGCCGATGCACTAAACGCTTTAATGTTTTGCATCATGAATGGACTCTGCATTAACTAACCATCCTCATCTCACAGACTAATGGAACATTTTAATTAATATGTTATGTTATTCATTCAATTTCTGGTTTTATAAACACCAGTTTTATAACATGTGTTAGACAGTTTGCATACCACATGCGTGTACGGGAGTGAATACTCTTAAGGTTGCAAATATTTTTGCCCAAATTTGCCCTTGTTTTTTCAAATAACGTGTAAACACCAAGTCTTAATGTTAAGACTAAAACGTACCTTAGTAAACACCTCAAGGTGTCTGCATGCCAAATTACCGATGGCGACATATCAATAACAAATCAATTCATGCGTGAGTCGAAATCCTGCAATTCTCTGCATACAAACTAAAATCCTGGCGGCAACGTATTGCCATGCAAGTTTGTTGATGAAGGTAGCTTCATCTCGTTGATGAATTGCAAACTCACAGATTTCTCAGCCCTGGGCTTGAAATTACTATTTATAATACATTTCTTCATTACCAAACCACATAAATGAAGAGGTAAATAAACGCAATTCTGAAAAGACTGTCTCACTATGGGGATCAAAGTCATGCACTCGACTAGCAATCAATTGTTTGAATAGCCATATGCGAACAATGGTAATGCTTCTTGTGATGAAAAAATGTTAGCTAGTTACAATAACATGCTCACAAGAAATTGCTGTTCAGTTTGCATATCACCACGTGTGGAAGGTGGTGTTCAACATCTTCATTTTGAATTTTTTATAGATGTTCTAAACTTATTTTTTCAACACAATTGTGCTAAAAGCTATTGTTTGTTCTTATCTAGCATAGATGGGTGCATTTGTGTTAGTCACAATCGCAATCCATCTGGAAAAAAGAGCAAAACATCTGCTTAAAATCGTAGATATTACATTGCCGCAAATACGTCGAGTCTCAAATTAGTAGAGGGCAAGGAGGCAATGAAATATAAGTATTTAGCTTGGCCTTTCATATTAGGCAATCTTCACTGCAATATGTTGTACTGAAATTACCATCAGAAATAACAGCTTCATTA
>JGI24159J19872_10008802_pt1 | contig 13225 bp, 7 predicted proteins | sample Ectturendosymbi4_FD_19872 | JGI IMG/M metagenome (IMG submission 19872) | reverse complement strand
CATTTCGAAACCACGAGTCGAAAGGTGAAAGTCCTTTGTCGCATATTTTTTCGCCAAGTTCAACATTCGAGCAAACATGGTAGGTGTTGATTGTTCCGTTTTCGTCCATACGTTTTTGTTTCACGCACAATTCTTGAAAAGGGTGTACTTGTTCTGAAAAAAAAGTTGGTTAATACAAAATGGAATGTGACAACACAGAGTCAAACTGAGCACGATGTTCAAAATTATCGTAAGTGTTTGCTGATTGTTTGTTTGCTTCCCTGCCACTGATGCTCCCCAGTGCATGTGTTAAAATCTAGGCTACACGGTCTTCTACATGCTGTGAGAGGGCCGCATGAGCCATGCGCGTTAAAGATTTGTTGCCACAAGCGTAGGAGGCGGATCTGCAAGAAAGACTGTTGCCCCAAACCACTTTGCATTAGGGGAAAAAAATTCGTCAAACAAAAATGTTGTAATCTACATTGTTGTAAGTTTTTCAAAAAATCTTTGCGTCAATTTAAGCCTTTTCTGATATTAATGGGAAGAATCATTGTATAGGGTTCCATGAGCAACGCAAACATTTGCGGAAGGTTCCAATGCAGCAAAATTCCCCTTAAATTTATGCGTCATTGCACTGCATATAAACTATCAGCGCTACAAATTAGGATATCGGGAGAACATACACCCAATCCTACGACACAGCAGTTCATAACTGTAAAAGTATCAGGCTGCGCGTTAAAACAGAGGAGTAAAACACACTCAGCACTGCGTCAGAGCAATTTGCAGGTGCAAAATGAGGCTGCGCTAATGTCTCGTCGAATAGGAGCAATCGAGCATAGAAAGTGTGCCGCTGGACTGTCTGGCGCACACCCCAGTTTGCAAGATCGAATCTTGCTGAACTACACAAGAATTAAGAATGCGCTTAAAGTACTTAGGAAAACTTTCAATTTTTCGTTATGTTTAGAAGTCCAGCATACTTTTAGTTTCCTTTNTCCATGCTGAGACATTATCAAATGCCTGTATGCTTCTACGTTAAAATCAGCTGTTTTCGAGCTCGTGCAACAGTTTTATCATGCTACAGAAATTGATAATGTAGCCAATACGGTCAGCGCTCGCGCTGATCAACCTTAGCACACAAAATAAAGACAAGTTAAACTGTTTCAGATGAAGCGAACTATCGCGGAAGGAAATCTTAAACATGCGTAGTGGATGGAGGGTCTGCAAAAAGTGGTGAGATGGTTTCTAGACGCAGACGATCAACCAGATTCCCACCATATCCTAATTATTACTTTCTGGCCCATTCACCATGTTCCATGAAATTTGCATGCAAATTTATTCCGTGGTATTTGCATTAAGTCGACAAATTAACAAGCGAAATGTATGCGAAAACAATCAATCTCCTTTGCGCAGGTAATAAAGTTTTCGTAAAATATCAAACTTAAGAGGGTTGAACCCCAAACCCCTCCCCCTTGCCTACGTCCCTGCTCATCACTACATCAGAGCAATTTACAACTGCAAAATCAGGTTTCGCTAATGCTGCGTCGAAAACGAGCAGTCGAGCATAGAACGTGTGCGACTGGACTGGTTGACGCACACCCAGGTTTACAAGATCGAATCTCGCTAAACTACACAAGAATTAAGAATGCGCATAAAGTGCGCAAGAAAACGTTCGTTTTCTTATTATGTATACAAGTCCAGCAAACTTTTGTTTACCTTTTTCCTTGGTGAGACATTATCAAATGCCTGAATGCTTCTATGTTAACAACTACTGTTTTTGAGCTCATGCAACAGTTCTATCATGCTACAGAAATTAGCAGTATAGCCAATGCGGTCAGCGCATGCGTTGATCAGCCATAGCAGATGAAACATAGACAATTGTTTCGGATAAAGTGAACTATCGCGGAACGCAATCTTAAACATGCGCAGTGGACGAAAGGTCGGCAAAAAGTGCTGGGATGGTTTTTGGACGAAGACGATAACCCAGATTCCCACCAAAACCCAATTATAACTTTTCAGCCAATTTACAACGTTGCTTGAAATTTGCACGCAAATTCATTTCGTGGCATTGGCAATTAATCAACAAATTAACATGAAAAAAGTATGCGAAGACAATTAATCTCCTTTGCGCAGGTAATAAAGTTTTGTAAAATATCAAGTTCAGGGAGTGGGTTGAAACCCAAAATCCACCCTTGCGCACGCCTTTTCGCCCACCCAAGGTGGAGAAAAAAAAGAACACAGGTGTTGTTTCTTCTTTTTCAAAAAAATCAACCTAAACCGAGTCTTTCGTTTTTTTAAAAAGGAAACAGTTTTTTGTTATTTTTAGGTAAAACACAAAAATCTCATTTTGAATTATTTTGTTGCATCATGCAATACCACCATTTTCAGAATTACACAAAAATAACTTGTTATGCCTATTATGACATTCATAAGGGTAAAGAAATGTACCTCATCTTTGTTTTCGCAAAGTGTTGTTGGTCAGATCACTCCAAAGTGGTAAGGTTTGGCAAGCATGTGCACAGCACACAGTGTAAAGCCACTACCGCACAGTCTCTGCAATTTTACGGCAAGTTTACGTGCATGCCCTGCTAGTTCAGCATCTATAGCAGTAGTTCCCAAGCTTTTTTGATGCAATTCAACTTTTGCTCATTTCAAACTTTTCATTCCTCTCCTTTAATGAACTTTCATTCCTCCCCTGTTCGAGTTCGTAGGCTAGTATTAACTAAAACTGAAATGTGAAATTAACGAAATGTGCAACAATGTTGTTTTTTGACGACGTGGGACAAAAACTATTTGTTGTCAAATAATGGCACTAAACGTTCCCAACAAAAGCGGGTNATAGTCNACTAAATANCTTACAAGTATGAGGTGATACAACTAATTGAAAAAGCCAGTGTCAACTTAAGAAGTAGTACAGCACTTGCAATGACAAAGTAACTTAATTATACAGTGGAAATTCCTCCCCTAAATTCATGGGGAGGAATTACCCGTCGATTGGGAGCCCTTGTTTATAGAGTGCATTTTTTTCAACATATGGTTTGGTATGGTGCAACATCAAAAAGAGTCTGGTGCAGAGAAGGCATGTGCAGAGAAGGCAGAAAGATTGGTTGTGCAGAGAAGGCAGAAAGATTGGTTAAAACACACGGATTTTCCCGAGATAAAGACAACAACAATTAGCATTTACTCAAACTGTTTGAATTATTCTTCTCTGTTTTATAGGTCTTTCAAATTTCGTTACTATTGGTTTTTGTTTGATAAAAAAATAACAGTTAACTGTTCAAGTGTGCTGCGTATTTTACTTTTTACTTCATAGATGTTTTAAAAGAGTAAAGAGTGGGCTTTTGGTGGGTTTGATTGTTATTTTACAAGTGTTATTTTTTAACATGGGTAGGATTTTTGGGTCGGGTCCAATCACATCAACCCAGCTTCCACTGTGCATTTGAGAAAGTTCCACTGTGCTGTTTGCAAAGTCAGGAAAGTCAGGCCCGTAGTCAGGTTTTTGAGGTTTGCTGCGACAGATTTTTGTTATTATTGTATTTAAAAAAAATTTTTTCTGGGCACAACAAAATTTCAGGTATTGGCGACGCCCCCGTGGCTACGGGCCTGAGAAAAGCCCTTCGTCGTTTAAGCTAATTGTTGCTGTCCGCTGCTAGGCTGCACTAAACCTCGGTGCAGGTCTTGAGCAGCCATTCGATTGTCTCATCGTCCAGAACCGTCAGACCGTGCAGTCCACAAGTAAGTCGGTGGGTTGGACATTAGAAGACATGGTCGACGGTTTGTTCTTCTGTATGACTCCACAATCCAGAACTTTACCATAGATTTTTTACGTTATGTCAAGTTTACAGTCGCAAAGTTTAGTTGTCAGTGATTGGCAGGGAATGCTTCTTTCATTCTAAGACTGTATGTATATAAACCTTAACGATGTTTTGGTTATTCGTGCCTGATCTTACCAAAATATTTGCGTAAACTGCTACCATACGGGTACGATTGATTATTTGCTGTTCTGTTTTCCCTATTCCGCCTTTTTTAAGCCAAAGTGGGTGATATGCTCATGGTACAGCTTACCACCTAAAATTGATATAAACCTTTGTTTACCAGCTGCAAAGCCACTGACATCCCCAACTTCCATGTCATTAAGTAACAAGGTTTAAGTGGATTGACAAAATTGCAGAGATTCCATGGTTTTCTTGCAGTGCATATTCTAGAAACTGTGAAAGAAGAATTACATGGTAATTTAATATATATTTTAGGTTTCACGTAGGTGCACAGAAGAATGCAATTTTTTCGGGATGCAAAGAAAAATTTCCCTATGTTTTTTTAATTTGCCAAAAAAAAATTTATGTGACAAACTTTCTTACAACAAATTTTCTGTAGCGGTTGGAGCGTCATATTTTCCTCCACCATGTTCACACAGATTCAAAATAGAAAATTTGGTACTTGATATTCGGTTCTTGATAACCCAATTTATAAAAGTACCTAAGGAAGCTCAGACCTAGCTGAGGTAGGCCGAAAATGTGCTTCCTTTTTTCAAGCATAAATGTGACATGTATCCAGGGGCGTAGCGAGGAGGAAAATGAATAAAATGTCCCAGGCACCGAATCTCTGGGGGAGCTGAAAAGTCCCAACAGTGTTGCAAGTACTTTCTTCAGTACGGTAAATTTACTCCCAAAAGACCTTGGGGGGTCAAACTTGTTTCTTGCCCCGGGCGCCATCCAACCTCGGTACGCCCCAGCATGTACCACATCATTTATATCATGACTATGTGATTCCACAACATTGTCCGTTCAACTGCACATTTTTGCCACCTTCAACAAAATGTATGGCAAAATGTGTTCATCCAAACACTGTAGTTAAAACCCTTTAGAGACCGCAAAAGATCATATATGGTCTTGGATTATTTCAGCCATAACTCGCCAGCCGATTGAGCTAGAGAGGTGTTTAAACCCTCTATAAATGCCAAACGTCTTCTGGTTTCGATTTTTTCAAATTGCAAAGTTTTGAATTTAAGTTTTTTTCGTGGGTTACTTCATAACAGGGGAAGATTTAGGCCTTTTTGGTCCACTTCATCTGGCCCTGAACCTCAACTGCAGGAGGGAGGTTTGTGTTTCTTTGTTTTTTAAAAACCTAGGCGAAAATCCGAGCCTTTGATTGGCTTTTCAACGTTTGTGGTTAGCAAGTTATAAACTAAAAAATAACTGAAAAAATCCAAATCCAAACCGATATTTTTTGTCCAATGTTGTTAATAGCGGAAGCCAAAGACGAAAAGATAAATTGGGTAAAATACGTGAATCAGTCGCTCAAACTGATATTGCATCGTGAGGTTATTGTATGTCCACTACAGTTGGATGCAGTTTACCTGAGCATTTGAAGTTCTGGCATATGAGTAAAATTACAAAATAAACCAGTGGTGAGTTCCTTCTCTTTTGCCAAAAAGATGCAGGTTGAAAAGGCATGTCGGCGACCATCAGCAATAACGAAAAAGTCGAAATTGTACCTTCAAAGATCAAAAGTATGGTAGCATCAAAACAGAGAAGTTGTTTTCATTCGACTCATAAAAGAAACATTTCGCATCAAAATGTGCCTTTAACTGTTTTGGATATAAAGTTTTTTTTCACTTGCTAAGCGAAGTTATGATGGTACGAAGGTTCACCTAAACAAAATCGATTAGATGTTCGGGTTCAGTTTCATTCTTCTCGATTTCATACTCACTTCAGAGTGTTGCCATTGGTCAGCAGCGCCCAACTCTGCTTGATTGCGCCGGAACCACCTTGCTACATTTTAAAGGACATCCCATCATTAAGGATACTTGATATTATTCAGGGACGCTGGAGAACGGGAGACTGACGGGGTCAATGCCCCCACGGACCTTTAAAAAGGGGTGCAGCGGGGGCGTTGTGCATTTTCATATCATAATTGAGTTAATGATTTATCAAGTGCGATTTGAAATGAATTTATTGCAGCTATTCGGGCAACCAGAAAATTCAATGTTTTTTTTATAATTTCTGTAATTATGTTTGTGGTCAGCATTGTTTCTGAACAAAAACAAGCATAATGGGTGACGATTTATTTGTTTTTTACGTTTTCATTGCCCTCAACTTTTTCTACCCTCCTTCCGCTACGCCTGCGTCCCTGATATTATTCATGACAGTATCAAGTACCAATTAGCTCTACAGGTTCGGTCGTATTCTCCTGTCGTTATTCTGTAATGACTTCTCTCCAAACCCGGTTTCAATAAATTTTAGACAATCAATACTTCGTTAGACATCACAGGAACATGAAAGATACGTTATATGTACGAAATGTCTCCACTTTGAACAAGAAGGTTGAGTTATAGTAGGGAAAAACAACCGTTTGCCATATTTTTATACAGTTCCAATACACAAAATATTTTATGTACATTTGCTAAGGTTTCTGATTTGTCCGACGAAAATGTGTTTCACTCTTTGTTTTTTCCTAATGAAGTCACTTTTTAATGAAAACAGCTTCTTTGTTCCAAAGATAAACATATATATTTCTGATGCCCACGTCGAGTTCGACAACACTGTCACTCTGTTGTCTCGTAACCGAAATTCTGAAACGTTTATTGGTTTTAGAGGTTTTGTTGACAGTTCGGAGCACTATTTTATTTTTATTGGGGTATGTGTTTTGCCAGTGATGGGTTTATGGTTGGAAAGCCCGGGGAAAGGTGGAAAAGGAGACATCTGATGAAGCCATTCTATTCAGCCAATCGTGATACGACTTTTGATTGATTTTAACAAGATGAACTTATTATTTAGTATAAATTGTTGCCCTTGTTTGACAGGGTCTTTTCAGAACATTTTATAACAAATTTTAACCCGAAGTTATTTAGGGTATTGAAGTTGGCTTGAAGCTTTTCCTTATTCACACGTAATAGATGCTGGGGCCCTTTGAAAGCAGCGTACTTACACACTGCAGTTGCTGTTGGGGTCCCTTTGAAAGCACAGTACTACTTATGATCTATTTCGGAGTTAAAAAACCTACGCGCGCAACACATCGAGGGGGGCTTCGTTTGCCTCCTCTTAAGTCTAATAGTGTTGAATTCCATATAAAAATTGAGCTTTTGCGGAAATAGGCAAAATTGTTAAGGCCTTAAATACCACTAGCGTCAAGAGTAAAATCAACATGAAATATCCTACCTCAATCAAGACAGCATAGATCAGCTGTAAAAGTGGATACCAATCCACGATGTAAACACGATCTGGATTTTTCAAAGGTACTTCTGAACAACAAAATATAATGATTTAAAAAACTAGGTAACTACAAAGGTGACAGTATGGAACGCAAATCTTCATGGGAAGCATATCTCTGAAAGAATAAAACATCCAGTTAGAGCAACCAGCAGTAGTTGGGCTATAAAATAACTTAGCCAGTAAAGCATTTCATGTTTTTTATAAAACGATTTAAGTATGCTTCCTTGTTGTGGAACCCGATGCATATCGCGCATTCACATTGGGAGAATATGTGACGTTATTTGTTTGTAGACGTCGACAGAAAAATAACGGTTTAGTCATTTTACTAAACTAACGCATTTACTAACGCGTTATTTCAATCATGTAACAATTAATGACATACAGTCATCAGACAGTAAGCCAGATCTGTATACGGGACACTTTTTCTGTCCCATCCCATGGTTGCTTGTGACTATCCCATCACACGGCATTCCCACGAAATCACCAACACAAATCACAACATTTCATCAATGCATGTCTAACGTCTGACTTCTACAAATCTCTGGATAAAATGTTCCAAAGTGTTCAATAAAGGCGCCAATAAACCATGCGTTACTTTTTTTAATTGCCACGCCCACGCAGCAGAAGCCGAACAAATTTATTTTAGGGCCTCGCATCACTCCGCCAAATACTGAGTCTCTATCTACTGCTTTGTGACCATATAGGCTAACAATTCAGAAGATTTTTGCTGTATGACACAATGTCACTGACGATGTGTCATGGGGCAAATTAAAGTCTGCTGTCCCATCCCATGAGACAAATACCATGGAAACCAAAATTCCATGAAAAAGTGCAAAAAATCACTTGGAAAAGTTATCACTTGGTCACTTCCTAAAATCCTCGGCAAGTTTGCAGAGCCATGACCAGGGACGCAACGAGGTTAGATGGCGCCTGGGGCAAAAAGCAGGTTTGGTGCTCCCGTGTTCGAAACTGAGGTCTTTCGGAAGCAAATGCACTGTATTGAAGAAAGCACTTGTGACATTGTTGGGAATTTTCGGTGCCCCCCACAGTGACTCGGCATCCGGGGAATGGCGCCCCCTTGACCCCATTCGTTACGCCCCTGGCCATGATGTCCACTGCGTCATCAGACATCTGCATCGAATAAGCGTAGTTTATGATCAAAATACACCAAAAGTTCCAACTTCTTTTCGTCTGCTGGGTGCTTCTTCCTCTTCTTTTGAGCGAGTTGTTACTGTCCACTGCTTGGCCACTAGATCTCGAGGCAGGTCTTCAGCAGCCATTCGATGGTCTCATCATACAGAACCGTTAGGCGATGCAGTCCATGGGATGGTTGATGGATTGGCCATTGGTGGACATAATGATCGACAGTTTGTTCTTCTGCGCCACACTCACAGCCACACCACATTTGCACAAGCAGAGCGGGAACGCCCGACACCAGTGCGGAGGTGGAAGCCGAACCCGCACTGTTCACGGAAGGGTCATTTCAGGAGGGTGGGTGCCGGTACCGCGGATGAAAGTAAGGAGTCTCGTAGTGTTGTCCAACCACTCCACATTCCATTGGTGATCCGCCCAGAGCGCCGCACGTATGTTGTTGTTGTCAGATGAGCTGATGAGTTGCTGTGCGGCGGGCACAAATGGGTGTCTCGATTTGAGGCGCCGTGCATTCGCATCTTGCGCAGTGAATCTCTTTCTAACGCACTTGCAAAATTCAAAATTTAATATCGAATAAATATCGCATAGCCCTGTCACTGCTTGAAACGCTGCGCTGCTCGTGTGTCTGCTTGGTTGCGCAATTGCATGCGCACTAAAACAAACATTTGCTCAATGTAAAATTTTCCTAGAGGATACGCTGGTGGACAGGTGAGCGCTGAGTGGAGCAGGTGTCCACGATCCATGGTCCGGCGTTCTAGAAACAGTGTGACTTATTTGCGACGAAACTCAGCACGCTGGATGTCTGCGTCAGAATGTATCAAAAAGCTTGAGTAACGTCTGTTGAAGGAGCAAATGCTAAAGCAGGTAAGCAGTGAAGAGTTAATCGTAAGTTGTCATTACTTTCGTAGTCTTCTTAAGCCAATTTCGTCAAATGTTTGCATTATACACTTTGTTCATTCATTCATTTTCATGCCCGCCGTTCCTCTGGGGATGGTGGCGGTGGCAGCAGCCCCAGGAGTAGGCAAAACACCTCACAGTCAACAGCAATCTCAGGTAATTCTGCTGACTCCACACTAAGACGNGACCAAACAAGGTCGTAATGTACACACTCCACCTGGTCCTTGAACAAGCTCTCAGCCGCTTNCTCATNNNTTTAGCCAGCAGACTTTGCCTCGCCAGTCGTTCGTGGGGCATTCTGGACACATGGCCGAACCAGTGTAGCCGGGATCTCTGGATTCNGAGAANTGGTTGGACATTCAGGACACAGGCACAGCGAAATTCACACCTGCGCACTTTGTCGCGAAGTTTCACACCGTGGACTCTTCCCAAAAGTCCCATTTCTGCTTGCACTTGAGATCAGGGCCGGCTTTAAGCCAATGCAACCGAGACGGCTGCAATGGGCCCCGCGCTTAAGGGTCCTCGCGCCACTGGTTGGGCATGGTTGTCTATTTTTGCCAGATATTCTTTGCGCAAGCGAATTGCAGAAAAGCTGATGAACCTCATTGTTAGCTAATAATTATGTCGTTTGAATGAACGTTGAGTTTCTTCTAATTATTTTCGAACGGTATCAAACGTGCTCAATTCTCATGCTGAGCGTTGTGTCTGCGCTCCACCACGTCCCACTCATTATAGATTGAATTTAGTTGTTACTAGTGCTAGTTGAGACTGAAGCAAATCTAGAGCTACTGCAAAGTGCAAACAAGGTGTGTAGTGATTCAATTCGCAATGAACAAGTCAAGATGAATGCCTGTTGTATTAACTTTGATGGCAGTTCTGCTAACGTGACGTTGTTCAGTTCTCGAAAGATTGTTCTGTTTTGGAAAGTTTTTGGTTGATTGCGGGTCATCTGCATTTCAACAAACGCTTCCAATTTTGCTTTATGAAAGATTTTGATACAGACTAGATATTTTTTTATTTTGTTAAAATAAAATTAATTGTACCACATTGAAACAAACGACAGAAGATGAGAGGTTGGTCCTGTGGAGGTCAAAAACTTATGCAAACCAGGGAAAGTTTTTGTGAAGTGTTCACACCTAAATTTTCCTTCTTTCCTTTGACCACAAAATTGTTTGTCGTTATTTGCCGGTGGTGCAATACAATTTGCCCTTCCACCAAACTTTTATTGCCATTTGCCTATTTGCGAGCGTAAATCGGAAGAAAAACCACCAATTCAAAGTTCCATGCAGGTTCATAAACGTAAAGGGCACTTGAAGTTGCTCTACAGCTTAACTACAGGCAAGGCAAAAGTTACGAATGTCATCCAGCACACTCGTTCCTGCTTATCANTATATTGGACTGCTATATGCTTCCATTTCATCAGTCAACCATGCGCATGATATACTGCGTTTGATAAATGTTTCCACACCTGTGACGTGTTATTTGAAAAACCTTTGTACATTACATTTCTAATTCATAAAAAAAAAACAGTTTCCGTTCCAAGTCCATGCAAATTGAAGCATACCGAGTAAGTTCTATAGCAGGAGGGTCGTCGCCAGCGGGGGGAAGTGGGTGCCCGTCCCCCTCCCTCCCATTTAAAATATGTGCCCCCTCATTTCATGTTTGGTCCACCGGTTCTGCGTATATCTGATATTGCATTTAACAAATGCGCCCCCCCTGCTGCGAAATCCTGGTGACCGGCCTGTATAACAAAGATTCCCAACCTGGGTACATGTACCATTTCCCTATCTGAAGAGGTACATTTATTGTACATTTGCAACAAATTAACTTTGAGACAACAAACGGAGTCAAATTTTATAGTTCCAAAATTCTGAAAGTTCTATTAAAAATTCAGTGGATTTTTGTGATTTTACTCAGCGTTTTTGTCGTAGGAAATTTTAGGGGCACATGCTCATCTATCGAAATGCTAAAGGGGTACATGGTCAGAGAAAGGTTGGGAACACCTGTTCTGTAAACTTGGGCTTTTGAGGAACTTTGGGTGGATGCATGGGTTGCTCTCTTGTGAAGCTTATTTTTACGTGTATTGCGTCATAAAGCGGATAGTCGATCATGCTCCCAGACGTTACCTTTATGCTAGAACGCATCTGCGATTGTGGTTGCAGAAAGCGAGATAAGCAGTCAGTTCATGCCAACAGTTTTCTCCAAGTCAGTTGTTCTTCGAAGGAAAGTGTCGTTCAACAAGAGCGAAGTAATTGCATTGTAAGTTCATTTCGCTTGTCAGTTCGGTTTGATTGACGTAATTTTTGCACTTGCGCTCGCCGCTCCATTGCAGAGCTTTATTTATACTTTCCGCTTGATTACGAGTGGTAGCGGCACACTGTCTACTTTCCATCACAGCAACATGTTATTACTCATAAACATGACCGTAGCTGGGGGCACATGAGCCATGTCCACTCCCCACAAAAGAAACTGTTGTGTTATCATGTAGCCTACATACACACCAACTCCAATAATAATTTGCCTTATCTTTTGATATCCACATACTCATTTTGCTAAAATATCTTCATCGAAAAGGTCATAGCATGGTTGGCCGAGCACGATGACGTAATAGCACCACAGTTCAGAGGGGCCCCGCGCCTAGGTCTTGCATTGGGCCCCACACCTGCTAGGGTTGGCCCTGCTTGAGATAATATATTTTCAGTCAGAACACAAGATTCATGACCATAGGCAAGGATCGGAACAAAGACCGATTTAAAAAATGAAACCTTTTCGGTGTTTAAAAGCTCCCGGTGTGTGACAACAGAGCGAAAAAACTCACACAGAACTGCGTTAGCTCTACCAATCTGTGTATCAGTTTCCTCGCTTCACTTTTCGACACTCGTAAATACCATCCCAGGTACTTGAATTCTCCACCTGTTGCAGTGTATAGCCGCTTNCATGCAGCGTAGACTGCGTTGGGTTTCTAGAGAAACAAAATACTTCGGTCTTTTTGGTGCTAATTTTCATTCCGGCTCGGTCGCACGCAGCAGAAAACCGATCGAGTGCACGCTGAAGACCCTGATGAGAAGATCCTTGCAGAAGCAAATCGTCTGCAAATATAGGCGGTTGTTCCTGCAGCTCCCAACTGTAACACCCTATTCGACTCGACTGTGACTACTATCTATCCAATTCATGTAGAGTATACAATGAAGAGGAGTGATGACAGCACACATCCTTGTCGAGGTCCAACACCGACGGTGAACGGTTGTGATTTAACTACTTCTGAGCAGGAATACATTGATTTGACGCCAGTAACACGCAGCCGTCAACACCGTACTGAGGGGGCCTGGAGATAATTACTCCTACACTCCCAAAATCTACTGCTACACTAGTAATTACTGCTACACTCCCAAAATCTAGCAGTATTCTCTTAGGCGCAGCCGAAGAGACCTTTCCTCATTCTTCACTTAAGATGCCATCATATGCGACTTATGCTTATTTCTATGCCAGACAGTAAATGGCAATAGGGTTTATGCTAGACACAAGCTCGAAATGCAGTGTACAAACAATATTAATTACGGTATCTCTTTCATGCGGATGAATACGTAAAGAATCAGGCCGGCAGCCACGGTGGCATAGGAGGACAGCGCCCTCGGACATTTATGCGCTACTCCAAATTTTGTTGTGCCCTAAAAATTCTCTTTAACACAAAATAAAAACAAAATTCTTTCTCCACAAAAAGTGTATTTTTTGTTCACTTTAGTTTATTTACAACACTGACTGTGTGTATGGTCGTCGGAAGGATTTTTTTCTTTGCACGGGTGTTTCTCCGATCCGGTATGCTCTACAGACCCGGTAAAAGTCCCAAAAGACGCGGCAAGTCTTCTAGTCTGCACTCGAAAAAAAATTTTTTGCTTGGGGGTGCGGGTTTTTTGTAAGTGACGTCATAAGTGGAGGACTTTCAGGCCACCTTGGCCCGCTTCAGCTGGCCCTGGGCGCCAACCGTTAGG
>JGI24159J19872_10008800_pt1 | contig 13227 bp, 8 predicted proteins | sample Ectturendosymbi4_FD_19872 | JGI IMG/M metagenome (IMG submission 19872) | reverse complement strand
GCAATCCGTGTCTACTCGTGCCTGCAATCTTTTGTTAATTGTTTGTCGTCTGTTTGCAATCTCTCGTTAACTGTTCGTCTTAAATTGGTTCGCTCGACATGACGCGACGAAGAGTACATTCAGGCTCCGGCCTGCCGCTCGTCGTCGTTAAATAAAAATAAATATTGTAAATCTTGAAACGCTTAAGTACGAGCCACTCACGTTATGCTCTGAATTCTTGAAAAAATGTTCTGTCGCATATGTGCTTCTTGTCTGTTGCATGTAAAATCAAACAACGACGTATCCTGTGTGTGGTTTGGCATGCATGTGTTCGGCAGTGATATTGGCGGACGAGCCAGTTGAGGATGGGGGGATTTCAGTAATATTTGGCAGTCAAGTCGGACTGGAACGCGTGGGAACGGCGTTCCCACACGACACCTCTTTCACATTTTGCTTTAAAATGGGTTTGAAGCTGTTTCAAAACGGCTATTATTTAGATGCGTTCCCACAAACTTTTTTGTTGGCACTGCGTCCATGTTCACAACACAGCTGTGACAAAATAATTGACGTCAAAATGGCCTTATCGCGAATGCTGTTTTCCGAATTGCAGAAAATCATGGTGAAAAATGTTACTTTCTTTGGTTTTAGGGGGGTGATCGTCGCCCTGGACAGTGAGGTTGCAACCAAAAAGTCATTCCGGGGTTTCGCCTTCCTGCAACATGTAAAAAATATTGACATTTGCGGGACTTTTCGATAATTTGAAAGCTATAGTCAAGTTTATTCCATAACAGCCCACATAAATCTCCCACCTTCGTGATGAGATTCGCCGGCGCTCCACAGAAAGGTAATAATGAAACAATCCCACTCGCTGCGTCCGTTTCCTTACAGCAGTGGTTCCCAACCGGGGAGAAATTCCTACCGAGAGAAGAATTTCATGAGTTCAGAGGAGTAATTTCCACTTAGGAATAAGTAACTTATTCACTGAAGAGTTGTAGTTCTTTTTTAAGTTGACATTGGTTCCTTCAATTAGTTATTTAGTGGATTATCACACGGTTAGTGCCATTATTTGATAAATAGTTTTTTACCACTTTTATTAACACGTTATTGTCGTCAATAAAGACAATTGCCCCAATTGTGGCAAATTCTAGCCTACGAACCCGAACAATAAGGGGAGGAATGAAACGTTCTAAAATGAGCAAAGGGAGGAATGCATCAAAAAGGGTTGAGGACCACGGCCTTACAGCAAGCAATATCCCGTTGAACTGTCCCACAGACGGGAACGTTCGTGTAGCGTTGATGAAACTGGCAGCGTCGGTGTGTATTGCTTGCCGCGCTACACAAGCGTTTTCCTTTATTTTGTTAGTGATGTTCTGTTTGTTTGACAGCTACGAATGCGAAGCTTTTTGTTTAATAGACAATACACCGTGTAAATCTCATAACACCACCATCTAAACAGTGGCGTAGCCAGCCCAAAAATTTTTTTTGGGCCAAAATATTTGATTTTAAACGAATCACAATATTTTGTTTGGAAAAACGCCTCTCAAAGCACGAAATTACTATATTTTCTAAAAATTTGGGGGGCCATGTCCCCATTCCCCCCGCTGGCTACGCCTATGCATCTAAAATATTTGATTGGATGCTACCCAAGGCCGTCGGACGGGGCTGTAACAGGGTGTTAGACCCCCTGAATTTTGAAATCTAATACTTTCCTATTAACTTTTTAGTAAAAGATTGTTTTCAGAAAAAAAGTTGTTCCCTTAGTTTCAAGTTGGTAAAATGAAATTTCACCACTGTTGCCCCCTTCTGGAAAAAAATTCTTTCGACGCCCATCATAATATCCTCTATTGTCTGACATTTACCAAATTATGGAATTACAACACAAGTTACCTTGTGGTTTATTTGGCTCTAAGTCTGAAAACAGTGGTTGCGAAAGTTCGATGGCTTAACGTAATAGGATTTTTTTCGGTTTTCGTGCAATCATCTGGAGTTTCTTAGATTGCAACAGCTTGACATCATCTCCAAGGACGCCAGAGCAACGGTAGGCAGGGGGACAGAAGGGCGGACAATAACATTCAGAGATGAGTGAAAACACTTTATCGTGCGGCAAACAAATTCAAAGGCACCTTTGTGTGGTGGCCAGGAAATGACGCCACATTTAAAGAAATGGTCACCGGTAGATGGCGCCCATAAGTAACAAGTCACTGCGATAGTCACTACAAGCGAATAATCGAAAGTCACCTACCTCTTTATAATGACATTGCAACCTAATATCAATAGAGTGCACTCAGTGAGGTTCTCTGTTGTTGTTGGTTCCTCTCCTGTTAGTTTAATGCCCCGAATTACCATCTTGCTCTTGTGCTTGCCTCAGCAGCTTAAGGCGATGCAGATACCTGCAACCAAGGCTGTGGAGCTAGAACTCAAACTTCGGGTTCCAGCTACGAGCATCTTACATTTTTTGCTCCGGCTCCAACTTCTAAAAGTTTTCGGCTCCGGCTCCAGAACGACTTGGTCCATTAAAAACTTAAAACCAATGTAATATTTGTACAATTGGTTCGCTCCATAAACTATGTCTCTTGAACCTGAACCCAAATTTCAGGCTGCGGCTCCAGCCATCCAAAATTGCTTGGACTCCGAGCTCCGGCTTCACATCCCTGCTTGTAACATTTGATCAGTGCTCTACTGCAGTTAAAAACACCTTGTTTCGTGCCTAATGTATGCCAAAGTACATCTGCCAACTGTGGTGCAAGTAGGCCTACCAGACCCGTAACCAGCTTGGGACACCAGGAAGGGCGAAGCGTTTTCCGAAAAGGGCCCCAAATTTTTGAACTATGTTCAATAGTTTTAAAATATGTACAACACATTTTTCCAGGGGGGCAAAAAACTTTCTCGTCCCCCTGTGGTATCTTGGGAAATGTACGTGTTCGCCCGCATTAAGTTGCTTATTTTGTCAGAATGCTTGAAGCCTTGCTAAGAAACAAGTTGTATCCTTCTGTTCAACGATGTGTATCTTCATCTAACATTTTTCCGCTTACTTTAATTGTTTGGTGCCCAGAGGTGTAGTGCTTAAAAAGACATGTGGGATCACCTTTCCCACACCAAATAAAAAGGAAGACTGCACCAAATAGTTCGACTAAAGTTAGCATTCGCCTACAACAATTTCCACTGTTTGTGACATCAATGATGTCACAAACAGCAATTACACAACCATGATGCTATACACGAGATAATAGGTCATATATTCATTAATGCTGCTCCAGGCGCTTCAAGTAACGTTACTAGTGGTAACGGCGTTCTCACACATACATCCCTGCTGGTGCTTTTACAAATCATAATTTTTCTCTCACGTAACGCTTCAGCATGAGAATGACCGAATGCGTTATTTGCTGGTGCGTTGTTTCGGTGTCTGTTCATTTTCAGTATTGTCTGTGTGAAGGCAGGGCCTACGAGAGGTGTACAACACAAGAGGTACATCGCTTCCGAGCCCGGTATGTAGCCTACTGGGGCCCGAAAGAAAGAGAGAACGCACGCTAAGTTTTACTGTATTGTAGCAGCGTGGTGGCCACTACATGCGGCGCGCTAAAGTATAACATCCCCAGCGGCACGAAAGCTACTGACACTACCTTTAGCCAAGTGCTTTGGCGTGCAGGCGAAGAATCTACAATGGCGGAGATACCGTTCCGAATGTGGTTGGTTCGGAATGCGCGCGAGCGCATGTGGGAATGCGTTGAGCCCGAGGCCTGCCTTCGCCTGAGTTTACACGGAGCGCAGCTTCTCCTTAAAATAAGAGAAGGGGGAGAGATTTAGCAGCGCGGTGGCCGCTACATGTGGCGCACTAAAGTATGACAATATTGACATCCACAGTGGCACGAAAGCTACTGGGAGCTACTTTAGCTTAGTGCTTTAGCGTGCAGGCGAAGCCTCTATCAGTATCCAAGCCCAAAATTGATGGTCATTTTCTCCAACTGCAGCGCTGGTAGAAAAAATCCCTTTGGTCACACCTGGAAATATCCACTTTTGAATCCCCCTGGAAAAAATCCTTCCGGCGCCCATGGTTACAGAAACACAAGTTTGGTATGTGCGATGAAAGCACCGCGCCTTTGGTGTGAATAAGACCAGAATTCGTTAAAAAGAGGGGGATACAGTGTATTTTCCAAAAGGTAATCAAAACGTTTTTTCCAGGGGGACCCACAAGTGGTGAAATTTTATTTTACCAACTCAAAACTAAGAGAAAAACATTTTTTTACTCAAAATTAATAGGAAAACAGCATTTTTCAAAATCCAAGGAGTCCGCTGTTTGCGTTTTCATCATTTCATTCTGTTTATTTTCAGCAAAGCCAGATCAGTGCATTTTATGCGAAGGATATTTGCAACAAGTGGAACGTAGTCGCTACAGGAGTTCGTTAATTTATCTGTATTATTTTCTATAGTTTGTAAGTGGTGGTTGCATAGATTGGTTTTGCTTTTTTACCTTCAAATAGTTTGCGCTATGTGTGGATTTTCCAGTGATGTCCAAGATGTCACCCGCAAGTGCTACCAACCTGCCCTGAAATTACTAGTTGCTTCATCACAGTGTGTATTATGCTTTGTTGAATACTGAAAACACTGCAGATTGCGTTTTGTAACTAGAACACAGAATTTACACCTGCATGAATGAGATATATGATAAAGTATATTCGCTGTGGTACACAGAAGCTCAGAGGGTCTGGCAATACTCAATTACTGCTTCTGGTAATTTTAAATACGAACTAGCATAAGGTCTATGGTTTCCAGATGAGAAACACTGCTTTAAAACAGTATTGTTGCCTTAACTTTTCACACTCTGCGCAACAGCCCGATGCCGCTTTTCCGTAGCGTACAGTTGAAGGGAGTATTTATATACTGCGTATAGAATACACATAGCTGATGAAAAGCAAACTACTTTGTTAGCATGACATTTCAGTTCAGTGCTTCATCATTGCCCTGGATGTTTGCTCTGCGGATAGCAAGCTCATTTACGAAGTGACACTTTTGGAAAAGCTCTTGTGTTGTGGAAAGGCAGACATAAAGCACTTACATGTAATCAATATCTTTCATGAGATTCGAGATATAGTTGCAACAAGCGCGTTAAGCTTCTTGAGATGGACCTCACATAATTAAAGTTGAAATAAATTAGGCGCTTGTCTATTAGGCATACGCCAGCATAATAGATTCCACAATTCTCAGCCTGCGTTACAGAAGACAATTCAGAAAGGGGTTAATTAATCGTGAGGCATTGCAAAATATGAACTCACGGTTAACGAGTGAGCCTAAAAATCCGCTGCCTATAAGCATACGGTTGTGTCAATCGTTAGTGGTGATAAACATACAGGTTGCTAAAATTTATTGATCAGAAATGGTTTCCTGGACGCAGGCGCGGATTTATCAAAAGGATAAAAAGGTTTAAGCCTAGGGCCCCCGATTTCGGGGAGCCCCAAAAAGTTTGAGAGTAAGGACAATTTCCAGCATTTCTGTAAGCATTACATTTGTATTTTTTGTTTTGGTTCAATGCACGTTTTTTTACTATGCCACTAACAAAAGATCTCTATAGAAGAATGAGCGCGAAGGATTGAAGTGAATGACGGTGTGCATTCTCTTTTTGTAGGGTTGAGAATTGGTTATAGTTGCGTATAATGCGTGGAACAAAACGCTTGAATCCATTTTTCAGATTACCCGAGGCCAGCTAGGTACTCAATAAATATGTAATGGTAGTGTGGTCAGATAATTTCACTCTGACTTTTTCGGTAGTTTCACTGTGACTGTTTTTGTTCCTGGCAGTGCCGTAGTAGCCCAACTCTGCCCCCATAAATGCTTACAGGGGCCCCCAATGGTGATTTCTAAAAAATATTTCGACATTACCGCACATCCCGAGGCCAAATGGCCTTCACAGCAAAATATACTAATTTTTGTTATTTTATTACACTACTTTTTTAGTTCCACTTTCGGGCACAATTTCGACAGAACCGTCGCACTTCAGTAGAATCTGTTTGGTTAAAAAAGGTGATGGGTCCTATGATCAAAATTTCATTGATCAAGTAGTCTATTAACGCCAAGAATGCTGGCGTTTCCAGAGAGTTCCTAACCTAACTACACTGAAAGGCCGAAACATGATTTAGTGACGGCTTCGACATGAAGGTATACTCTGGTAAAGCGACAGGGCCAGGAATATCAAGAAATGAAAATAACAAGAATGGTAACCTTAAAATTATTGAACTGAAGTTGATAAGGAGCATGCCTTGCTGCCCCTAACAAAAGCACGTTATTGCTAGACTAGTAAGCACCCTAGTTTGGCAAAATCCACTCAAGCGCCCACCCGTCCTATACAAAGATCCTTACTGTACATATCATCACATTGTACGAAAGGCGTACGCATGAGGGTGGGTTTGGGGTTAAAACCCCCTTTGTGCTTGATATTTTACAAAAAGTTTATTGCCTGGGCAAAGGAGATTAATTGTTTTCACAGACTTTTGCTTGTTAATTTGTCGGCTTAATGCAAATTCCACGGAATGAATTTGAGTGCAAATTTCAAGGAACATTGTGAAGGATCCAAAAAGTAATAATTAGGTTTCTGTGGGAATCTGCATTATCATCTTCGTCCTGAAACCGTCTCACCACTTTTTGCAAACCTTTCGTCCACTACGCATGTTTACGATTGTGTTTGGCGATAGTTCACTTTGTCCGAAAAAATTGCCTTTATTTTGTCTGCTAAGGCTGACCAACGCAAACGCTGACCGCGCTCGCTACATTAACAATTTCTGTAGCATGATAAAACTGTTGCGCGAGCTCAAAAACAGCAGTTGTCAACATAGAAACATTCAGTCATTTGACAATGTCTCAGGAGGGAAAAAGGAAAACTTGAAATTTGCTGGACTTGTATACATAACAAAAAATCCGAAGGTTTCTTGCGTGCTTTATGCGCATTCTCAATTCTTGTGTAGTTTAGCAAGATTCGATCTTGCAAACCGGGGTGTGCGCCAGCCGGTCCAGCTGAACACTTTCTGTCCTTCGCGCGAAGACATTAGCGCAGCCTCATTTTGCAGTTGCAAATTGCTCTGACGCATTGATGAGTGTGTTTTTCTCCCCGTTTTAACGCGAAGCCTGTTATTTTTGCAGTTATGAACTGTTGTGTCGCAGCGTTGAGTTTATTTTCCTCCGATAGCCTAACTTGGAGCGCTGATAGCGTAGATTCAGTGCAATGAAACATAAAATAAGTGGATGTAGAAAAACATGCATATTATGTCAAGAAACTTTGCCAGAACGTTGGTTTGGAAACATAATTATGACGTCAAATTGTGACGTCACAAACAACGCACACCAAATACAAACAATTACCATATGCCACTGAAAGAACCACCCCCATGAAAATTTTCTGCGTACGCCACTGCATTGTACATTGCAGGAATTAGAAGGAAGTTTTTGTACATTAGAAAAGTTGATTAGATGGATAATATGAAAGTGAAATTAATAACAAAAGTATTGACCCTATCCAGTAAACCTGAAAAACTGTGTGAACGTGTGTTCCATTCACTTCCATCATGTTCATTCACTTTTACTTGGTGGACGTTAGTCACTTTCAGAACCACATAGTTGTATGTTTCTTGGCTCTATTTTGGCGCCCCATTGACCTAGCACCCTAGGCAGCCGTTTAGTTTGACCAAANGTAGCGCCAGCACTGATCAGACGATGTTATTCCAAGTAACAGCGGNAGGTACGCTCCGTCTACAAATTACAGGACAGAAAAGGATACAGATTAACAAAAACTTCACTGATTTCTAGTGTTTCATATTTCAATTTGGGGGGTTGAAGTTTTGTTTTAGGGGGTTAAGGTCTGAATTTTGGGTCCTCTCTGTCAGCGTGGCTCCCCAATTCAGGCCCGTAGACACGGGATGGCATTCGGGGGCAATGCCCTCCTACATTTCTTTCGTGCCCCCCCAAATTTTGTTGCTCCCAGAAAAATTTGTTTCAAACATATAGTAAAGCAAATATCGCACCCCCTAAAAATGTATTTTGCCCCACCAAATCTTGCAACCTGGCTACGGGCCTGCCCCAGTTGGAAGGTATGAAGGGCGGCTGTCAAGGCTCTGGTTCCCGATATCGAAGGAATTCAGAATAAAGTAATATGCTTAGGAATTGGAACAACTTGGGCTCCCAATTTAAAATAACCTAGGGCCCCGAAAATGAAACTTCGCCCCTGCCTGAACCAGCAGATGCAACACGGTCGTCACGCATGAAGCTAAAACTAACAGAAAGTTCATGAGCCAAGTTCAGTTTTGACAGAAAATAACTCTGAACCCAAGGGTGGCAAGTCACAGAGCTGAAGCGACTTGGTTCCCTCGCAAATTTTCCCCCAAAATTACAGTAGGCCTATGTTAAACAGCAGATTGTGACGGTGGTCGCATGTGGGTAGAGATCGGTAAACATCCCCAATGCGAGCAAGTACGAAGCGCCACGACAAGAGGCGAATGTACAGAAGTCAAGGAATAAAACAACCGCTGGCGCTGAAGCCAAGGGATCATTCCTTGGCCGATGTAGTTGGCGCTGTGATTCGTTCTACAGTACCTCGAATGCAACTCCTTCGTTCAAAGATCCCGTCTTTCTGAGTGAAACGTGACTGCTACAAGCTTTAAATAATTTTTGCACTTTTTTGCCTTCAACCCTTTCCACATACAATATAGATATTCCGCTAGATATGCACACACTAGTTTCGTGAGAATTTCTAGTAAGAACTGATGAGCATGGGCGTCGGAAGAATTTTTTCCAGGGCGTGGCCAATAGTGGATTTTCCAGAGGTAGTCAAAACGATTTTTCCAGGGGAGGACCAAAAGTGGTGAAATTTCATTTTCCCCTCTAAAAAAAACTTTGTTTTGCTGAAAATGTTTTAGGAAAATGTCAAATTTCAATATCAAGGGGCGTGGGGTCGTTTCCCTTTTTTTAGGAGTCACGAAAGCTTCTGATAAAAATATTAATTATTTCTTCTATATTTTATATTTCGCATATGGAACCACTTTTTGTTGTAGCCAAAATAGTAGAATCAACTGGCAAAAATGATAGGCTGCTTTTTCATTCAAAATTGTTTGAAGTGTGATTATGACAATCAGAGTACTGCTGCGTTTTGGCAATGCACGAATAACTTTATGACGTAAGAATGTGCTGTTTTTGTAATTAGATATCTGAATGCGGTAGCTAACTAGGAAGTTATTCTAGTTTTCAATGAGTTGTGCTGTGTAGTGATTTGCAAAAGCCACGGGTCTCTCTCACTGATGCTGCCAGGTACATGGATTTAATAAATGAGTCTTTGTTCAACGCAGTGATATCGTAAGTTGTTTTTTAATCATTGTGATTTTCTATTGCGCAAACACAACTGCATTACATTTACATGTGCCTGAATGGAAATTTTCGAAAGGGGGACGTTAGGTTAAATTGGGTTGCAAAATGGATTTCTGCGTGGAAAAGATTGAAAGCCACTGGTTCAGACTTAGAAGTTCACTTCAAGTGACGCTAGGAGGCCTTTTGTCCCATGTGGTTGTTCAACGCAGACATCTTGGCAGATAATGCAGCGAGACAGTGACTGCTGATAGCAGCAAGCTCAGTGACGGATTTATGCATAGGCCAAATAGGTCATGGCCTAAGGCCCCGCGCTTTTTGGGACCCCACGCAACTCTTGCCTGTGACGACTCAATATTAACTAAAATTTGCGGAACTGCGCAGAGGCATACTTCACAATTTACCTTGAAACGAGCAGAAATGCCAATGTCTACTCTAAACTCTTATCAGTACAGTAACAACTAACAACACGAAAAAACTATGCCTCTGGGCGTGAGAGAGATGCAGGTCGTCTTTATGAAAGTGGTTACAAAAAAAGAATGAAAAAGAAAAAAAACGGTGCTAATTGATCTTCGGTTTTCCACTGACAAAAAGCTCGCAACAACGCAAGGCCGCCAGACACTGCAAAACTACGATGAAAAGCAATATTGTCAGTATTGGATCCTATGTTTGGTTGTTTNAACTGTATTTCGCGAAAATAGAGACTGCTTGTTGAAGCTCTGTATGTTAGTTACATCAGCTAGAACAGTTTCTCGTGAGCTTTACGGGGAGAAACGTGACTAGATTGGGCTTACGTCGCATGGTTAGTTGAAGGTTTTGCGACAATACTTTGCTGCTGTGCAAAACTTGTCTTCGTGCTGTTTACCATCGGCCTATGGCATCGAGCTGGGCTTCTCAAACTATGGATCGCGGCCCCAAATGGGTCGCGAAATGTAATTTTGGGGTAGCGAAACCAATTGACTTCACAAATCAGATATCATAATTTTTGTAAAATTTACAAGAAAACTGAAAGTAGGCCTGCAGTGAATCTATTTCTACTGCATTTTTATTTTTAGGGGCAATATCGTATTTTACGCTCTCAGTTGTTTACTATGATGCCTGCCTAAGCTATTAAATGATAGTAAAAACCTGGCACAACAAGTTATGCGTTGTTGCACCATGATTGTTTTAACGTACCGACCGATACTGACCTTATTTCATTTATTCCGACACGAAGGCATGCTTCTGTTTACACTGTAGGCCCCCTCTAAGGGGCTATGCTTACTGCTTTGACAGCATACCGAGTAGTTTCAAACTAAAGTTAAAAGCTTCATACACAGTTTCAGAAGCACTTTGGACTTTGATTCAGAAGTTAGATCCACAAACCATATACAATTGAAACTTTAGGAGGGCACATACCTGCCATGTCCAGGATGAGTTTGCGGAGTTATTAAACGACAAAGGTTTGCAACAGGAATTTACAAAGCAGTGTTTAGCCTATGTCATTTTTGGATAAGTACAAGAAATGAATGCTCAGTCATTTCTGATCTAGCCATCCATAAACTCAGACTTTTACACAAGGTATTTGTGTGAAGCGGTATTCTCAAACTGATAATGATCAAGTCCAAAACCCGATCCTTTTTGAAATATATTAAGAATGTCCTTCGTCCTGCGTTGTCTTGTATCAATCTACGAAGGATTGATCTGTGTAAAAATTATCAAGTGCATCGATCCCATTAGTTGTGCTTGATAACTTCTATAAACTGAATTGTTTTTTGTTAATTATTTTTCGCCTTACTGTTTCCATTACATGGTAGTTTTATTACTGTGTAGTTACTTCCGTGGATTGTGTGCATTTGTAGGATTTCGCTATTGACAAAATTACATCTTGAGATTTGTAATGGCACGTTTGCATGTATCATTTACCCATTTTACACTGCGCTGGTTTCGGATTGACGCGTGAGCGATTCGTCGCCCTTGGCTTACCTTCGTGAACGCACTTGCGAACTCGATATTGGGGCGTTTTTACACTGTAAGGACTATAAAGATTTGCTTCGTGCATTTGGCCTATGGTATTGCGAAAGCTGGGGAATAGGTGAAAAGGAAAAGGTGAAAGCTGATTGCACTACACAAAGGTGCTTTTAGTAGGTGCTGTTGGAATCGCCGAGATCTGATTTTATTTAGTATTGTCCGAAAAATAACAGCCAGCAGAGAAAATCGTGGAGAAATGCTGGGCGATGAGGTCATGAAAACCGCGTGGCATCGTAATTGTTATCTTCAAGCATAGGCGTAGCCAGGGGGGGCGAAAGGGGCCAAGCCTCCTCCCCAATTTTCAGAAAATATAGTCATTTTGTGCTTTGAGAGGCATTTTTCCAAGGAAAATAGTGTTATTTGCCTAAAATCAAACATTTTGGCCACCCCCAAATCTTTTGGCCCTCCCCAAATTTCTGGGCTGGCTACGCCACTATTGTCTTCAAGTGACCTTAATAGAATTTGAACAGTTTCTACAGGACAGGAAATGGGAGTTTGTTTTTGCATTGCAAAGCCACTTTGTTGATTTCAGTCACGATCATTAACCAGTCTGTTCTCTGCAGTGCAATACAACAGAGTGTGAAATATGAGGATTCACAGCACCTTGTAAGTAGTAATGTTTGAACATTAGGTACGCTACTGCAATTCACCAAATTGCAACTGTAACCTATTCCACAAACTTTTATGCCACATTTTATGCTACTCCATGTGTTCCATTATGAACTGGGGAAATCGTGTTCCATTATGAACTGAGGAAATCATAGCCACATGACTGGGATACAAAGTTCTCAAAGTGTAGCTAACCTATACTGAAGTCATCCACTTCCAGTATTGGGCTACATATTTTGCACAGAGGTTGAATCACTCTACTATACCACGATATAATGTAAACCTATTAAATCAGTATTGGGGTAATAGTCCTTCAGCCCAATGCCTGATGTCTTTTAGCCTACCGAATAATCTTCCAGTTTGCTCAACCTATTCAATTTTGCTGATTGTTTCCCTAACTAGGTGTAGTTAGCCTACAGGCAAAAATATTAAATAAATTAATCCGTCATTTTTGCTACATATTAGCTTTAATAGGCTAATCTGTCCCACGGTAGTGGTTTTAGCATCAAACAAGTACAGAAAAGGTTGCACAAGACTTAATACAAACCATCCAACCTCTTTTCCGCTCGAATCCCGTATTATCGGATTCCCAACCTACCTCTACTAGTTGGATTCGCTGAATCGCATGTGGTTGAAAACATGCGCGCTCAAGCAGCTCGGTGAGACACTCACGGTCGTGCTTGAGTGGTTTATGGGATTCCCAATCCAACGCGAACACGATAACAGTGCAGTGTAAAGAGGGTAAACTTTGTCGCTATTTATGTGAAAGGATTCGATGAATCGGCGTGTGTAATGGTTGATTCAAATTCCAAGACTTTTGAGTTATCCCAATCTATTCTGTGATTTAGATCAAATGTGTGTTGCGTTAAGGCACTTTTGTCGAATCGTTTGTTTTTTATGTCCGCTTTATGTTCTTACTGACGGGTTTCAAGGCTTCGTTTGGTTTCTCCAATGTATCGTTTACTGCCGTCACGGCATGGAATGGAATAAACAACGCCTTGTCGAGACTTTATATCCACGGGGTCTTTGATGGAAGTTAGAAGGTTGCCCAACTTTCTCACCGGTTTTGATGCGACCTTGTATTTTGTGGGCCGTCAAGCATCGTTTGACTTTGTCAGTAAGCCCCGGGAGATAGGGTAGTACGGCTAACCCTCTTGTTTCATGTTCTTGGTTCTTTGTTGCGTTTGCAGGTTTCTTTCTGTAGAGCAGTCTGTCTGGGTAATAGTCACACTATTTTGGGCAAAAATCTACCCCCTCCCCCCCCTTGTAACATTTCGTCACAAGTATTTA
>JGI24159J19872_10008799_pt1 | contig 13228 bp, 12 predicted proteins | sample Ectturendosymbi4_FD_19872 | JGI IMG/M metagenome (IMG submission 19872) | reverse complement strand
TTCGGGTCCCTAGAATAAGAGAAACTCATCATTGTGTCTCTAGAATTAAAGAAAATCGGGTCCCTAGAATCAGAGAAATCGGGTCCCTACAGCTTCATATCGGGTACCTAACATTTTCCTTAAAAAAAACTCTGGTTATATGTTTTACTTTGGCTGCCAAGTGCAACTGCTTCAGAATATATTTATGAATATTTTTTTGAGCAAATTGTATCTATACTTTGTTGTTTTCCTTTAGTTCTGATCTTGCCCTGACTACTTGTGTTTTAGATGCTACAAGTTCCATTTTCTTTTTTGAATTACAGATTTGTTGCTTTATTGTAAGAAAGTTTTGCTGCACCTAAAGTTTTTTCAAGATGTCTGATGCTGATCAATTCCATGCGTTGCTTCTGGGTTTGGGATCCGCAGACAACAACTTGCGAAATGAAGCTGAGGTGGGTTGCAAGCATGGTGTTGTTAAATGCACTGGCATTGTATAGCTGGAGACGTGCATCGTGTGGCTGCAGGGGAATTGTGCAACTTTTTTGTGGCAAAAGCGCACCCTTCTTGTAGAATGCCCAGATTTTGGAAGCACACTCAATGTATACGATTTAAAAATGAAACTTATGTTTCTTTTCCTCTAACATGCGTAAAAAACATGTTTGAGTTTGTGCCAGTTTGTAAGAAGTCGACACATTAATAAAAGTTGTGGGAGTTGGATTAGGAGATGTTGTTGCGGATTGATTTGACCATGTTGGTAAAGCACTCTCTTGATCTTAATTTTCGTTTTGTGTGTTACGTTCAATTGCTTGCATTTGTTGTAAATGACGCCATAAAATCACAGTAGGCAAAACGCTACAGGGGTTATTACACCACAGATGACGATTTTGTAAACTGCAAATACAAACAGTGTTTCTCAACCTTTCATGGTTCGTGGCCCTGTTTCAGCGACACTCAACACCCGTGGTCCTCCTACTCCACCAATGAAAAACGTACATTTAAAAAGAACGTAGAAGACACATTAAGGCCATGAACAGTTTGTGGCCCCCCCAAAATGCTCTGTGCCCTCTTAAGGTGCCACTGAGCCTCGGTTGAGAAACCCTGATAGACCTTTACGTGGTTAGGGGTAAATGCTCTGCTGTCTTTTGCTCTGGACTGAGATGGCGGCAGATTTGAATTGGATAATTTGTGTTTTTGCAGAAAAAATATGAGGAAATTCCGTTGGTGAATAGATTCACATCCTTGGTTTCAGTTTTGTCTGTGAAACAATCTTCTCCAGAGCTGCATCAGCTGTCGGCAGTTTTATTACGACGAATCATAACTACTAATTTCGATGATAGCTTTAAATGTTTAGGTAAGCAATTATTGTGAAATGTAAATTTCCGTCGCTTGTCATAGATGAGGTCTCTCTCCATGTTGGAGTATCTTCACATCTGATTATCGTTGTTTAACCCTGAGCCAGGAACCTTTTTTCCAGTAAGATACCAACAGACTTCATCGACCCTGTTTACGTCATCGCCACCAGATACACAAAAATAGCACTTTTACATTAGAAGCGTTTTGCACCAAAATTTAGGTAAAAGCTGACGTATTTTTGTCGCAGTTTGCACCCCCCACTCTTTGTGTTTAACAATTTATAAACATGTGCGTGCGTGTAACCACCATGTGTACGAAGCATCGCTGCTTTGTTGTGGATAAATTTTTCTCGCAAAGCTAGCGAGAGTGAAACTTGTTTGAAAATTGGTCGGCAGCTGCTCAAAGCTGAACGTTTTGCGGAGCTTCAAGTTAGAACGACATTTTTTATGTTTCGCCCAAATCGGCCCATGAGGAATTTTTCACGTTAAACGCTGATGTTGAAGTAAAAATCTCAGGTGCGTACCAAGATAATTCGTAGACTCGGAAGCTTTCCCGTCCGCTTCAGTTCCTTTCTGCTCTATGGCAACGCACAGCGATTCCATATTTGACAAAAAACGATTGTAAACCTTAGTCTTTTCGTTAAATCTTCCGTCCTCCTTCACTGAACGCAACTCTGTACTGACCCACTGTTCGGAACGGGAACTACAAACTTTGAGGAGCAACGAATTTTTGCCCGACTTCCTATTTTGCGCTTAATTCGCCAGTTTTTGTCGACATTTCCTATTGCTTTCGTAGGAACTGGGTAAATGACCAAAAAACGTTCTTCACCTTGCACGTATTTCCTTAAGATTGATCCAGTTTTTTTGCCCTAACCCAACAGCTGCATCTGGGGGGTGAGTTATCTTTCCAGCTGGAAGCTGTGTTCAACGTAGTTTGAGAGCGTCGTAGAACCCTCAGGGTGAGTCATACAATAAATAGGTGCTGAGATATTTTTGCCTGATTTTCACAAATTCTTGTTTTTTTGGGGGGACGATCTTTCACTCTACCCGTGCAGCTGTTGGGGTCATGGATCCAATGCATGGTTGAATGAAGACAGTGTAGTTCCAGATTATCACCGCGCGCGACTGCAATGAAAGTGGATTAGCCGCAGGGTCAGCATTAAGCTGCGCAACTCCACTTACAGTCTCGCCGGGATTGAAAGCTGATTTTCCTGCTTTGAAAACGAAGTGGTTTGGTTCCTGTTTGACGGTTGTCACAGCTGAGCACCTAGTGGTGCTATTTTTGTGTTTCTTGACACTTGACAGATCCGCTGAGGACGTTGTTAACGTCCGTATCATGAGGCTTGCCTGGGTGCGTTTGGGTGACTGCGAATAGTAGTATGAGGGGCTAGGGTTGGAAACATCCAGTCACAATTAAAGAGTTGATATGGAAAAGGCGTAGGATGCTGTTTCTCTTTTTTTCTTGCTAACTTCGCTCTGCGTTCAATCCACAGATCCAAAGCTACAAGAAGAAGTGAAACAGCAATTCATATTGAGCACTCAGCAGGAGGAGAACGAAGTCGTGAGACGGAAAAAGGCGGACTGTATTGCGGAACTGGCCAGAAGGCTTTTCGGTAACTTTTATCAAGTTTCCTTGCGCAGAATGGCTGTCGAAAAATTCCACTGCAAGCTGCTTTTGTGATGAGACAGGGCGTTTGGTTTTCAGACGACAAAGGAAACAACCAGTGGCCAGAAGTGTTGAAGTTCATGTTCCACTGCGTGAGTTCAGAAAACCTGGGCTTGAAAGAAGTACCTCTTCATGTTTTTTGGTAAGTGAAGACCTACCACAAGCACTGGTTTAAAGTTCCTGCTCGCATTACGTTTGTCTATGCCGGGGTTTTCAGTTTTGTTAAAAATACTGGAAGTCCTTGCCATGGCCACTCATAACGTGTCTGTTTCTCAGTTTCTCACCACTTGCATACAGATCGCTCTCAGACATACTATTTGTTTGTAGGACAGATATAGATACTCAGCTGTTTTCGATGGCGAGAGTCTTTGTCAAAGTGTACGGGTAGCATGGAGGAATGAAAGCAATTGTGGTACAGGGTGTTCGGATTTGTTAAAATCATTTCAGATGTGTACATCTGAGTAACTACAAACCCTAGCCGTTACACTGTAGCAGTTTTAATTTGGACATTAGTTCCCTTTGATTGCAACGGCAAATGGTCACCTGATCCAAAGAAATTGGGGAACTTGAAAGCGAACATGACGTGGGTGTCAGAATTAACCATGACAGTTTTCTTCTACTTGAATAAGAGCTGATGATGCCTACATCGTAGGCGAAATATATACTCTGTAAGATCTTAAAGTGTCTGATTCTTTGCTGAGAAAGGATCTCTTTCAATAGACAATGACAGTTTTCTTGTAATTAATTTTGCCATTGCAATCAAGAAAAAGGCTTTTAAAGATTAATTACTGCAAGCAGTGGGTGACTACACCATCATCCGGCTGTTGCGAGAGGTGTCCTATTGTCTTTTTCTGCCCCGTCATTCGGCGTGACTCATTTGAACCCGTCTGCATCGAAAGGTGTTGCTTTCTTCTGCAAGAAGCCAAACAAACATCGAAGCACTGAGCGGCGTGCAACGGAAATCGTCGTGGCTGCACGCACCGTGCTGCTTCACGCCATGCCGCGCAGAATATCTGCAAAAATAACCTCCCTCCCAGTGGCGTCGAAGCGTAACGCTTCATTAGAAAGTTTAATATCATGATCTTAGAGATGTGGGCAGATCAACGGAAACAGAAAATACAGTGCGATATTTTGCAAGCAAGCGTTTTTTTTGTATTTGAAAGCACCTATTCTTGTCAAATATGGAATTTTGGGAAGTTGAGTGCGAAAAAGTTTGGAAAATGTGTGTACATCTGCGCATTTTTACCACAACGCGCGGTGAAAACAATGTTGTGATCTGTGCAGCTGATACAATTAACTGGCTGCAAGTGCAATCGCTTGGCTGTTAATGCCGTTGTTAACAAAGTGAGTGCTGCTGCAAGCGAGTGGAATGTTGTTGGAAGAAGTTTGTTAGTTTAACTCTTCTTGCTTGAATTCATCAAAATAGTGCGATTTGCGCGTTGACAGCATTGCGGCTGCAAATCAAGTCTTCGTGATAACGATCTGTTCAAGGTCTCGTGGAAGCAGCTCTGTTTTGTACATAATTTTCTCATAATTGTATGTTTTCATCGTATGACCGGTTCCGGTGGAAATATAAGCTGATGCTATACAATACGTTAGGAAATCGACCATTTCGGTGACTTTGGCACTTGCCTCACGTCATAACACATCCAAAGAATCTCAAACATCCCCTTTCAATTTACCAAGTGACGTCTAAATGAAAAGTTTTTATCAGTTAGAATCGGGATCAAAGATTGTGACCCAATCGCTGTTTAATCCGGAAAAGATGAAAATCCTACATGCCGCAATGTATGTAGTGATAAATTAAGTATTATCAGACGACCATCTTGCTAATCAACAGAAATATAACATCCATGGCCGCTCGTTTCTTTAGAATCATTGAAAAATCAAGAAACCTTGTGATGTAAGTAATTGGATATGTACCTGGTTCACTTAGTGCAAAGCAGCGTGTGGTTGGTTTGTCTTCCGCCCCGGCAAAACCCGCGCACTTCGTCGCGGGCGCCCGGTGCCCGCTGTTACCCAGGCTGGCCCTCGCGTTTTTCTGCGATCGAAATTACCTCGACCTCACAAGGTACAGGCAAAATTGAATTTAGCTNCTGGGATATTGGAGGATGATGTCACGGCACGGCCGTCACAAAAGCACTGGTTGAAGCCTGCTTTATCAAGTAAAAGAATGATCCTTGCAATGCAAAAATCATTTGAATTTTTCAGATTCACTTTTACGTATGAATCTTGATTTATTTTAAAGCTGACGTTTTGTTTAAGGTTTTACTGTGTTTCTGAAACTTTTTTATGGTTTATTTATTGTCTTCCATTGCTTCTAAGTCCTGGAAAGATGCGAATCGAGGATTTGTTTGCGCAAATTTACTGAAACAAAAGCCAGTTTCTAAACACCTTGCGACGGATTACCGCCCTTGCCACAGATTGATCGGACTGGTCTTGTGCTGTTGGCGCGGTGTCGTGAAGTCTCGTTAGGAATGTGATGCACGTATCCTATGGTTCGACTGTACGCTCATCTACAGCGACGTCTGCAATTGGCAAAACAATGCAGCATATTTGTAAGAACTGCATTGCAAAACGCTTGTGAACGTAGAAAGGAGTAAAGTATCAGAGAATCATCATACCTCGGAGACAAAATAACCAGGTTGAAATTTCAGGTATTTTACCTTCAGGAGTTGTTTAAAGGCAGAGAGATGCAGCTGTCTGTACCCACACACGATTACTGTCAGAACGTCCAGGATAATTTATGACAGCTTACTGATGTTTGTTCCACAATAAAGTAAAATGATTACGAGTTTGCTTTCCACGACCGCATCATCTTATTCACAACGAATTGTATTTACATGGTAGGTTTTGGAACCATTGGGTGTCAAAAACACTTTTTTCAGGGGGGAACAAATAGTGGATTTTCCCAGGGTGGGCCAACGGTGGCGAAAGTTCATTTTTTTCAACTCGAAACTAGGAGAACACCCTTATTCTACAAAAAATGTTTTAGGAAAACATCTATTTTTAAAATCAAGGGAGGCCAAGCCCCCCTTGCCACCCCCCTTCCGACACCCACAGTTGGAACCTGTCTCCTTCGTCACTAAACCCAGTCACAGCCGGGTGCCCAGGTCTTTTGAACTCATGACGGAGTGGCGTTGATTTTCTTTCGGCGCAAGTGTTCAGCCGAACTCCAATCCCCGGCGTATCGAGCCAGGTCGCTTGTGACGTTTCGATTGCTTAACAAAGCGGTCAAGCTGGGATCTCCGCCATCGACTTTCGATGATCGCAGAAAGAAATCCCAGCAGACGTGACTGGCCCAGAAACAATTCGCTTCAGCAGCCACTGAAGCACGTTGCTCAGCGCGATGTGAACGACAGTCTGCACCAAGGGTCGACATACGGTCTGGCGACTTACCTAACGTTAAAAGAAACTTTATTAACGGAAGACGGCTTTGTTGCTGAATCAACGAGAGTTACTGAGCGTCCCGGATAGATCGCAGTTGAGCTCAGTCTCAAATTCTTCCCTCCTTTCCAGCGGAATCAACCAAGGCCTCCTAAATAAACTAAATAAAAAATAACTGTTTATTCAGGAGGCGTTGAATCAACTTTAAACGTAGGTCGTTATTGTCGTCACGTATGTATCGCTTCGTGCATGTTACGGCGATCTCGTACTCTACGCGAAAACGCAATAGTTTCGATTCTCACGAACTGTGAAAAGGGATCCTTTGATATCCTCGAAGTCGGTTTTGTCTGCTTTGGACCGGCGAAGTATAGAAAACCTTAGGCTTTAGCAACTTGGAGAATGTGATTGTTGCGCTAAAACCCTATTGCGAAGATTCCGAAGCATACTTTCAATAATATCGGTGACGCTTTTGGTCTAGTTTTCCGGTAAATGCTTTTAACTTTGTATTTGGGTGATATATTGCTTGGATTTGGTTTATTCGGCTCCGTGCTAATGTACTTGCATACTGTGCTAAAGCAGCGCATGGTTAAAGTATGTAGCCCCCTTAAAATTGGAAATAGTGTACTGGCAATATTAAGGTTTGTGCGGAATTTCTCGCGTATAGCATTTGAATGTGGGTTCACGACAAAAATCCCGCCCAGTCATAAACTGCAATTTTGAAGGTCAAGTCGCAGTAAGTTGTGGTTTGCCGGGATGTCAAAGATGTTGCGGAAACAGTACATTTTTGTGAAAGAACGCACATTATTTAGTTTTATATATTTGTTTAGTCAATTTCCTGGCATCTTCGGCTCACAACAGCTCCATTACCAGGAAGTGATTCATCAAATGCTGGGCCAGTGCATGCAAGTGCAGGAAGCCTCCCAAGTGAGTTGAACCGAGGGCGTTGCGTTTCAGAGACGACCTCAGGTTGTGCAGTGTTCGACAGTTAATCGTTTTCGTTCGGCGCATTACCAGAGCTGCGGCACGGCTAAAAGCGAACTAACTAACCTTTGCTTTTAAGCTTCGCTACGTGGCCGCCAAAGCAACTGTCGCTTTTCTCCTGAACAACGTCGCGGACACGTCGCTACTTCGTCACTTCACAGACTTGGTGCCAGGAGTGTTGCAGGTAAATCATGAAGAGCATTGCAGTGTCGAGCAACTTCCACGATACGAGTAGGGAATCACAGTTACGTTGGTTCGGCCATGTGTCCAGGATGCTCCAGGGAAGATCGGAGGTCANGTCCTGCTGGCTACACCCACGGGAAAGCGGCCCAGAGTCGTCCAAGGACCAGGTGGAGNGNTTTTACATCTCCGACCTTGCTTGTTCCCGTCATGGTGTGAAGCCAGCAGAACTATCTNAGATTNCTGTTGATAGTGAGGTATTTCGAGTCCTTCTAGGGCTGCTGCCCCCGGAGGTAAAGCGGGCATGACAATGTAAACAACTTCTTGACAATGTAAACAACTTATATGACAATGTAAACAACTTCTTCGATTTTCAGGTTGGAAATGCTGAGACTGGGAAAGTATGTGACGTGCATTCAGTCAAGTAGTCCTTTCATCCAATATGTTCTTTGATCAGTTAACAGATGCTTGTCAAGAAGTCATGATTTCGAAACCAAGCATGTTTTAAAAAACTTGCAGTTTTCTCGGTGCAAGCAGGGGGGTCCGCGTGAACATTTGATATGGCCCGCATCAGAATTTTCGTGACCAAAGTTAGAGCACAACATCGTGTCAAAACCAAGTTACATGATAAGCAGGTACTTAGATAGTAAGTCAAGAGAAGTCACTCTTCCTCATAGTTAAAGGTAGAATTTCTAAAATTAATTAATTTTACGGCCCGCCAGCGATAATGCGTAATTTAAATTCATGCGGGCCTTGATGGTAAGTAGGTTCCCCAATCCTGCTGTAAAAGATATTGGCGAGACGGATTTTCGCATATTTTAGAGCTTAAAATTCTTTTAAGGCCAACCCTTAATACTTCCTTTCAGGTTGAGTATTCGACTCCCTGACGTCACGCGCGTGGCGGCAAAATACTCGGAAGCATTGTTTGAGTTGTTCAGTTTTGCTACTGTGTGTGATACAGCTGTTTTTTTACGCTGAGACGTTTCGGTCATTTGTCTCACAGTTTTATGAAAACTCGCCGTAACAGTGTTCATTAGCCTAGATCTTCAGACATTCTGACCGAAACGACTAAATTTTTTCGGTCATTTCAAGAACATTTCGGTCTGTGACTGAAAAATGACAGAAAAAAACAGTGATACAGCAGCACAATGTTGACGGTTCGTAGTTCAAGCCATTAAATGTCTTTTGCTACTTATCCGAATGACAACTTCTCTGCCTATCTGTCGACTACGAACGACTGCAACTCTCTTGTTGTCTTAACATCTTACGTTCACTGAGAATTTTCAAACGTAGGCGGTGGACGGGAGTGCCCAGGATGACCAAGACAGCGTTTTGAAAAGTTTGGTCGAGCTTTGCGAAGATGCTCCCAAAGTTGTGCGTCCTCACGTGGAAAGTGTTTTGACTGTGTGTTTGAAGGTAAATATACGTTCTAACTAAGGTGTGCGTGAGAGTAGGCCGGTAGCCACGGTGGGCATTTGGAGGCACTTGCTCCCTCAAAATTTTTAGAGTTCGGTGATTTTCTTGATGTAGTGCTTCGTCGCCATATAGAAAGAGTTAAGTGTAAAAAATGTTGCTAAACACTGCCTTCCAGTACTATACAATGCAGTAATAAGTACTTGTACAAATTTAATAACAAACCAGTGCATGTGAAAAGAAATTTCACTGTGAAAAGAAATCTCTTAGTCACTTATATAAAGAGCAGCCATGTGACAGTTCAGCGTTAACGCAACTAACAATTTCTGAATTACAAAAAATGTAGTGTAGGGGTGTCGCAAGCAAGCCAGCATGTGGCGATTTTTTGGTCGAGTCATTCTCTCACAACTTTGTTAAACTCTCCGTTCGTTCTCGCTTCGTGTCCTCAGCTTTGTTATTTTCACCAATCGGCCTTTTTTACGTTTCCTTTCGTACGAGAATGCTTAACAAAGCAAAGACTGTGTAATTTTAGAAAATCGTTTGAATGTCATCTGCAGATTGTCGCCGACTGCGATCGCGAGGACAACATAAGGCAACTGGCGCTGGAGGCCATTGTGACGTTGGCGGAAACGGCCCCTGGCCTCATCCGGAAGCAGAAAACAATGATCACTCACATAAGTGAGTTTGTCGTGAAAATGGTCGAAAGATTGTGTTGCGCGCGCGGCTGTTTGTCGTATACTGCATTGATTCGTTTATGACGTCACAAGGCCGTGTCATCGCAAACGTTTGTTGGCAAAGAATAGGCAGATTGTGTTGTCAGAGTAAACGACTGCGCAGCGCTGTATTACCTTAAAGCGGTTTGTATGCTAACGTCCTTAACAAAGGTCAATTCACGCCTGACTGACCGTCGCGCCTGAATGACCGGTCGCTTTCACCGCAGTCCCACAAATGCTGGCCATGATGGTCGACCTGGACGACGACGAGAGCGCGCTCGCCGAGTGGTCCGTGGCGGACGAAGCGGAGGAGGACGATTGCGACGCGAACACTGTGGCGGGCGAGAACGCGATCGACCGGTTCGCCTGCGCGGTCGGGGGCAAAACCATGCTCCCCCACATCATGTCCACGGTCCCCCCCATGCTGCAAAACAGTAAGGACTTGGTGTTTTGGTTGAGACGTAGGCGTTGCTGGAGTGTTGGCCGTGACGCTGAAGGTTTTGGGAAATTGGAAGGCCCGTGGCCATCGCTGCTCCCAGGTCCACTCTGGCCCGGAGGCGAATTTCCAAAATGTGGACAAATTCAGAGCTATCTCTGTTTAACGTGATCCGATTGGCCCGTTCAGTCACGCGACAAAGGTCGTTGACCTTTCGTTTTTTTGCTGGAGGCGCTAATGAGGTTGCCATAGCACTAGAAACCTGTGAAGAAATTCGGCTGACGGGACTACAGCATTGGGTCAAATGTTCTTTGTAAGGGCAGACTGAATTGTTCAGCCATGCAAGGCGATGGTCTTGGTACGGAGGCCCGACAGGCAGGTGGGAATGTATTTCTCCTTTCTGGCAGACCCTGTGGATGAACCTGTCCTTAATGTCCTGCCCCCTTCCGCCTTTCGCTGGGATTTGAAACTAAGCGATGCGATTGCTCACTGATCATAAATCTCCCCCCGAGCTCGCGTCGGAATTTCTTAAAAGGGTCATTCCCTCTCGCGAAGGTTCTACCGCACACTTCTGGCCAGGGTTGTTTCGGTAATAAAGGGAATTAAAGCGAATTAGGTGGTCAGTTGCGTTTCTTGATATTTCAGACTGAACGCAACAAGTTAAAGTTTTGCTTTCGAGTTAACGTCTGCATGGTAAAGTTTTATTTATTTTTTGTTTGCACAAAACGTTTTCAAAACTGCGCCAAGTTCAGGTTCTTGAAGTTTCGCAGCGAATTGAGCTGAGGCCGCAATGGCCCGATCTCGCGTTTGCCCAGTTCAGTTCAAACTGCTTGGACACTCAGCGGCGCTGTGTTTTGTTCTTGTCCAGCCGACTGGCGGTACAGGCACGCGGGCCTGATGGCCATCTCCGCTGTGGGCGAAGGTTGCCACAAGTTCATGGAGGAAATCCTGCAGCAAGTGGTCGATGCTGTTCTGCCGTTCCTGGTCGACCCTGTAAGCATCACCTTCATGGCGTATCAGTGTAAAATCGTGTCTAAGATGAATTTATCTTCTTGCAAATGGCACCTAATTGAAGTTATTTGATGAACATTTCTCTCGAACATTCTGGCCATGGCTGGCAAACTTTTTGGAACATTCTGACCTGTTTTTTTTTCGCTGAAACATTTCGGTCATTTGTCGTCTCACAGTTGTAAACTCGCCATAACAGTGTTCATTATCGTATATTTTCAGACATTCTGACTGAAATGACTTAATACATTCGGTCATTTAAAAAACATTTCAGTCTATGACCGGAAAAAAAACCCAGATTCTGACCATGGCTGGCAAACTTTGGTAAAAGCTAGGTTATTGTCGAAACAAGAAGTTATGAGAGAAAGTTTTCTCCAAGCAAAGGATGTCGGACAATATTTGCCCTTCCCTCCCCGTCCCTTGACATCAGTGACGTGCAGTGCTTATTTTGCTGCAGATCGCGGCGTTTTATCAACAATCTCTAAAGTTTCACGTCGGCCATTACCATCATTAATCCACCAACCTCTGGAAGTAAACATCAGTACAGTCGTTGCATTCCAATGTATTCACTTGCGTCCCTGTATTCGCAGCACCCGCGCGTGCGCTACGCCGCGTGCAACGCCATTGGTCAGATGTGCACGGACTTCGCCAACACGATGCAGAAGCAATTCCACACGAAGATCGTCCCAGCGCTCTGCGGGGTACTGGACGACCAGGGGAACCCCCGTGTGCAGGTGCGTCTCGGTTTGCTTATATGCAAATTACGAACTTCCTGGGCTGCTTTTCATTTTGCCCGTTTCGCAGCTTGCAGCGTAGTTCTAGTTTGACTCTGTCCTAATCCTAAGCAGTAGCGTGCTGAGAGTATATCCCATGCTTTGCAAATAAGCTAAATGTGCGTCGATTTCATGCACTGGTCTGGCGTGGATTTCCGCGATTTCAAAAGCGAGTTTGGAAACACTTGGATAGTTGGTTCCCTCCATGATGTACCTCTTTCGCTTAAACCAGGGGTCTCCAAATTACGGCCCGCGAAGCCACTTTATCAATGATGAAAAATAATTTATTTACTGAACATTTGTTGAATTGGTAGAATACAACATGCCCCGAAACAACCACGCTGCTTAGGATGTCCAGCCCTCGAACTGTTGTGTAATAGATTATGTGGCCCTCTGACAAAAACGTTTGGAGACCCATGGTTTAAACCAGCGGTTCCGAAACTTTTTCCCATCGCGTACCATTTGTGGTTCTCGTACTATCACCACGTACCACCTTGCTCCAGGAAAACTCAATCTAACAAATATCATTCGATCAAAAGCTTGGAGAACCAGAACTGACACAAATGCGACATGAAGAAAATGGCTGTGAGAAATTATAATGGACATTTTCGGAACTAATAGGGAAGTACACAAAAATGCAGGAATTTATTAACAGACCCCATCAGTGAAAACGAAATGTTTTCTTTTTGTGTAGAAGAACAGATGGGTCTCGCGTACCACCTTGAAGGCCTTCGCGTACCACCTTGAAGGCCTTCGCGTACCACAGGTTGGGAACCACTGGTTTAAACCAACAACATTCGTGAAAATCAAAGCTAATCCTGACCTGAGTTTCAATCAGTCCTTTTTTCAAACCGCACCGCCTCTTATCTACTTTGCTCGCGTTTGTCAAACGACGGTGTTTGGTTCCTTGGGGTTGTTGCCCACCTGCTTCGAATATTCCCGATACAATCGTAGCTTTGTATTTGTTTGAAAATCGCGCCAACTATCCTAGTTTTCGTTTGCAGGCCCACGCTGGAGCTGCACTTGTCAATTTTGTCGAGGACTGTCCCAAAACGGTCCTGGTCCCCTACTTGGATCCGCTGTGTTCCAAACTGGAGCACGTGCTTTCGACCAAGATACAAGAGGTGATCGAATTGGTTCATTCTGCCTTTTTCCTCTTGTGCATGTTTAAGGTTCAGCCGAGGTCACAACATCATGAAATATTCATCACCAAAAATTGCACTGGGATGAAATAGGTGCCTTTTTCTGCAAAATCAAGCTGCTGAAAGCTTAGAAGGTTGCCATGTAGCTCGCCGTAAATTGACTTGGATTATAATGAGGGACTGGTGTGCCTCAGGGCG
>JGI24159J19872_10008798_pt1 | contig 13228 bp, 11 predicted proteins | sample Ectturendosymbi4_FD_19872 | JGI IMG/M metagenome (IMG submission 19872) | reverse complement strand
CAGGCGTTTGTTGTATTGCGCTGCAGATGTTGATATGTTCTTAGTTGAATAAAGCCTAGTGAAAGGTTTCCTTCGTCGCTAGGTTCTGTTGTGACACGCTTCTTACCCTGAAGGTTTGGTTGGTGACGATAACTCGAGACCAAGATGTTTTCAGTTTGCCTAGTTCCAACAATGATCATGGTTGAAATGTTCACATTGGACACGCGGTTTTTGTTTTGCTTGCCGTCATTTTGCGCCGGCCGGATCATGAAAAGATTTTGAATTTACAACCACTGGCTTTCGAAAGTGGAAGAAAGCTCAAAACTCCGAAGCCAGGTTTAAATCGCACGTGTAATCGGAAACTCTCAATTCGGCAATGATGCGATGGATTGCATTTAAGCGGATGGTTGACCGATCAACTTCGTAAAACATCTGTGTATAGAATATTCTTTGAGAGGCTGATATGGTCGGGACTTCACCGTCCAGAGATCCGGATTCGGACCGCGGTCCGCCATTTGAGTAGCCCTGGTTTAGATGTTTCGAATAAGAACAAACCTATTAGAGAGGAGGCCTACAATATGTCCTGAGTGGAAGCTGTTCTAGGTGGCAGTTATCATAGGTGGCACTTGTCTGTGCAACATTTTTACCGGTGGATGTCGCCCTACAACCTTTGAAATTACGAACTAAACTTATCTCAATTTCATATGTTCATCTAACGAACAGAAATGTTTATGCTTCGCTACTTTCACAAATTAAGGTTCGACATGTTTCCCACTCTTGCAAGATCTACCAAATGGTTCAAAGAAGTCTCTCCTCACGCATTGGGCCACTTTCTAAATGTTCAGATTCCACTATTCAAAAATCTTTATCGTTAACGCTTTTTTCTTAAAGCTTACACCTTGCGTATCTCTCTTCGGCATCACATAAGTCATCAGCCAGCCACTCCATTTGCATTTTCACGAAGTCTCTTTATTAATCAGCAAAAAGCAATACTCCTCACCTGTTCGGGAATGGCGCAAGGCAGATGTGTACACGTTGCATTCTGCGATTTGCTCACAGCCCATTAAATTTTAGCAAAAGCATTATCGTCCTTGTGTATGTGGCGACGCAGAAATCAAGTCACACCTTTACCTTCACTGTCACGTCACAGTGGTGCTCGTGCAGCACAAGGCAGTGTTCGTAATCGTTTTATCAAATACGACCTCAACAAACGCTTTGAACTTTTGAGCCAAGCTGATCTTCTTGGTCTGGTTTCATTTGGTTTGTCAGAATTGTCGGATCCTAGTTCTATTGTTTTTGGGGATCCTGCAGTCAATTTTGATTGTGCTTTAAGCTGTTTGCAGGCCGGAAACCAGGGGGCGGCCAGGCAATTCCCCACCCAACATTTTGAAAAACATGTTTATTTGTTAGGTACAACAACAAGTCACAATCATGTTGCTTCCCACGAAAATATCCGCTGGTGTCAGCCCTGGCTGTTGGTGACCTAACAAACATCGCCTGCTGCAAAACTGTAAAATATAAAAAAATAAATCTACAGCTTGCATAACAGTTTATGTAAACCTTTGTCCGTTTCAGCACAATGAGTAATAACGTCATTAAGCTTGTGCGCAGATCTCTTGCGAATTATTCCTGCTTATTTGCATTCGATTGCTTCAGTAATGGGGAACAAGAACTAAATTATTGACACAAAATGCCATTTTCCGAAGTATAGTTCTTGAAGCGTCTCTAGAAGATCTTCGTTAGGGGGGCTTGACGTTTGTGCAGGGGTTTTAACATTCTGAAAATTTGACAAGAACTGCAATGAATCATAGTGTATCATATTTGAATATGGTGAGGTTGGATCTTTGTGTGGAGGACTAACCCCACCAAAGCACCCCGTTGCGACGGGACCGTATAGTTCGGAAACATATCTAAAAAGAAAACATTTCGAATTCAGGGAAATCGCACTCAGTGTAATGAAAAGCAAACGCGCGCTTGCACGGTTCAGCACCAACATGTACAACAACGCGCTGTGCGTTACTTGACTCTCGGCGTGCGTTACTTGCTGGCAGGGTGGTTGAAAACGTGCCTTTGCAAACTATAAGGCTATGGCTCAGCGGTTACGATAAGTGCTTTTAATAGATCCTGTCGACACACCCGTATTTTCATGTTTCATATCTTATGGCACTCTGTGACGCTGACTAAATGTTGCGTCTGTGTTGACATCATCGAACTGCTGCAATGGTCAAGTGAGTCCAGTCGCACAGCCCCATGTTTCACAGCTTCCTCGATTATCCGAACCTCGTTTAACCGGCATCCCAACATTCGGTCGCCTTCTACATCTTCACGAGTTAACTGCCGAAAAACGACTATCTTCCTGCAAGCAATCTAAATTTTATTCGCTTTTTAACAGATCTACTGCTACAAGTGATAGTTAAATCGGAAATTTTTTAACCAATTGTTGAACCTCTATCAGTTTTTTAACCATATAGCTGTGTTGTGTTGTTGCTATTTTCCCCTTAAATGCAAAAATTCAGTTGTCCTTTCTTTGCTTATCCGTTCAGATTTCTGAAAATATTGCCCAAACTATACCGGATGGTCGAGGAAGCACTGTTGTACTTTATTTTGAAAACGTCTCACATCGATTGAGCGTTGACGGCGTCTTGGCAAGATATGGACACCAGATATGGGCAAAAAGGGGAGTCGCGGAGCGCTGTGTGTTCCGCTGTGGGTTTGGGCGGAGTCCTGAGAGATTTATCTAGCGCAGAGGATAAGTTTCAGTTTTCAATTAACTTTCCTATGCGGTTAAGAGGTGTTAAGGGTTTTGCAGAGTAGACTTCGAAAATTTTCAAAGTCAACGGACGCGAAGCGGTCATTCTTGGAGTTCGAATCAGTCCCGTTGCCACGGGGGAATTGGTGGGTTTATTCCCCCCAAACAAAGCTCCAAGCACCCCCAAATTGAAAAATGAAACACTATAAAATTAGTGAAATTTTTGTCAGATCTAAATGTCAATCCCCCCTGCACGAACATAAAGCCCCCCCGCACAAAGGTGAAGCCACCTTTTGACGACTTTCTGAAGACGGTTCTGGTTCGAATAAATGCAAATTCACAACAATGACATTTTCCCACATCTTATAGATAGAGTAAGACTAGAACCCTTACATATACGTTTGTTATATAAGTAAAATTGGACTGCATTTCCTAGAACTGTACTTCGATTGTAAAATCAATCCGCTGAAAACTTGAACATTATTTTTCTCTCATATCATTTTATAACACGTGTCAAACACAACAAAAGCACCTGAACGAAAGCATGGCACAGCAAAGAAGAACAAAACAAAAACGCACAACTCTAGCTTTGTCGTGAAGCAAACAAAAGAAAATTTTGCATCATTCAAACAGCATTCAGATCTTACGCTTCAGTAAATACGGACCTTTGACCCCAACTCATTCCTTCGCCACAAACTACCGTTCGTATTTCCCCCAAGTTTTCAAAACAAGGCATTCGTAACTAACAATCTATTGGAAAAACACCACATCAAAAACGTTGCATTAAAAATTAAAAAGCTTATTAAAAATAAGCCTATTATGAACTTCAAAATAATATCTTAACTTTGAAACTGGGCTGACTGTTGGTGCAAAGTGAGCTAAACGTGATCTAAAAAACAAATTTCAACACAACATTAGAAGTATTACAACACAATTGTTCATGGTCCATGTTTGAAGTACGTGCATCTAACAATGCAAGAGCACACGACAAACCTTCAATATTTCCAGGTTGTCGGTTGTTTTCACAACGAGCAACATTTTTCAACAATGACTTTAAAGACACTTTGTTTCCATTATTTCAACGAACCCCATTGTTTCGAACACAACCGCTTTTCAGATATTGGCAGAAACAAAAGCATTGCGAATTAGAAAAAAACAAACAGATTTGCCGTGCTTGCCCTGCCCAAGTTTCGTTTGGCTCGCAAAAGAGGCTCGAATCAGTGACATATGTGGACTATAACTCAAGAAAAAACAAAAATGCTTACATCTAAAACCACTTTAATGAAATCAAAGACGTACCATTCCAGGAAAAAACATCAAAACAGTTCACACAATAGGTTAAGTTTAATTTTTTGCCAAATATGATTGTACTTTTTAGTAGTTTTGTGACAGCGCAGTGCTATATTTGCGGACGTCCTCATAACGCAACCATCATGTCCAGTCAACAAATGTTTGGCGAGTTTGAAGGCAAGCAAAAAACAAGCGGCAGCCGCTGGATACATTCCCCGATAACTGGCCACCGCTACCACTTGAAGTTGGTATAAACAACAGAGGAAAGGCACCCGAGGAGCANTTGCTGCCAAGTTATTTCGATCTTCCCTTGAGAGCCGGGGGAGTCGCCAGCACCAAAGTCGGCCGCGTCATTGAATTCCAAGCTTGAGTTGGCCGGTAACGTCACAGGCCAATCTGCATGCACGCATGTTGAAAAGCAATGTCAGCAAGGGTTGCTACACGGTGTTGTTGTTGCGCGAAAAAAAGCAGAGTGAAAGGAAGAAAATTGTTTGGATTTCCGCCCCAAAAGCACTTCCTTTGCGACTGCAGTATACTTTCAAATACGTTTCAATGCGTCTCATTGCACGCTGTGCGCTGCAAATGCACAACGCATTTGAAAGGACTAACGCACTGAATGCGTGAGAAGATTGCGCACTATGCATTCGGTTAAATAGCAGCGAGACAGATAACGGCTCCGGCATCAATCATCCTAAACAGCTGGTTTTTAAAAGCATATTTTTTGACTATGAGAAGTAATTAACGCAATAGCTTATCTCTAGCGGAAAGCAGCCATAGAAATAAAAGAAAACATCAAAAGACCCGGCTACGATTGATTTCAATTTTCTTTACAAGCTTCACCTTCGCAGCCCGGTAATTTGGACATCACCGCCAGTTCTTCCACGATGTCCAGAGCTCGGCTCACGTCTGGGATGAGGCTGTCATGCGGAGGTGGGATCAGAGTGATGAGGTTGGCAATTATCGCCGATTTGTTGCAGTTGCCGCTCCACGCTTTCAACATTTCACCGTAAATCTTTCTCAAGGGCCTGCGCGGGCAAAAGGCGCGCACGGTTTTATTTGACTTAAAGTTTCAGAAAGAGCAGAATTAGCTTACCAATGACAAGGCAACGTTGCGCCTCTGATACCAACGTTTGTCAACCTTTTTACTTACGTCGCCCAGATAACTTATGATAAAAATCATACGGCCCACTACCTTGTTAGCATAGGCTACGCGTTTATACGCATAAATGAACGCACATTATTCTGAAGCAGCGAATTTGTTCGTGTATGCACTTCAGTGAGAATCTTGCTGCTGAACACAATCAGTGTCTTCCCATGCTGCAGTGATTCGATGTCTAGACTAGACAACTGTATTTCAACATAATATTGTCGTAACTGAGAGCTTCGTGGCGCACAGGTTAAGAAACACTGTCAGAGACCAACACACTCAGGACGTAACACGATTTCGCACTTTTTAAGTTTGTTTTGCCGCATACAATGGTTGTTGTTGTCGTGTTAACATGAAACACTATAAATAGCTATGCGGATTTTAATACACGCATTAAATTTTTTCAAGTTTTTCAGCTGCATTTCTACGTTGTCTTTTGTTAGCCGAAGAAAGTCTAGTACTGCATACACTGGTATTCACATTATATTGCAAATTTTGCATAAGTTCTGCTGTTCATCTCGTCTGCAGAATGTTGTTATTGTGCTGGCCATCGTTTGCGCTGGTTTTTATTCTGTGTAGAGGATTGGCACCTAAGCGTAGAAAATCGTTGATTGAATTAATTAAGTTCTTGCTCCTGAAAACGGATCCTAGAATGTGCATTGCATTGTGGGATACGGAGATACTGCGGCTGCTTCGGTATATTAGATTTTGGGGAGAGTAAGTGATGCAGTTGGTTGATTGCGCAACAATGACGCTGGTGGGCTGGGTTCGATTCCCAGTGGGGTCATGCTGAACGCTTCGTGCTCAGCTGAGTGCAGAAGAGAGGTGCTCGACCACCCGGCAATAATGCAGAGTTAGTAGTTCACTGCGAGACTGGCCTTGTAGTCCTTGACGTAAGCAAGCGGGTTTGGGCGCCGCTGACCCTGCGCGACCGAACAAAGGGAGTAGAGGAACAAATGTAATGAAATTGAACTGTGTCGGTGGGATTTTCTCATTCAAAGGAAAGTATCAGTGGCAATTGCCCAGATGTATATGTTTTGCAGCTTGTGACCAATAGTGTGCAATCGGTAACTGGCCTTGCATGAAACCTTGAGATTGAGGATCACTAAGCAATCCGCAGTATGTGAGGTCGTGCTTGCCGCAACTTCGTCGTCAGCATCTGCTCCTTCCGAGCGCTGTTCGTCTATGATTGGTTGATCTCTATGCGCCTGGGTGAACAGCGGACCCACACGTGGGATGTTGGTGGGGGCATTCAGAAAAGCGGGGCCTGAAGGGGCGGGCGATAACGTTTGCATCGTGTTGCTTTACAAAGGCGGGGTGCGATGAAAGGGAGCGCTTGAGGACACGTGGNTGGAGGTGGCTTGGACCTCCATCCTGAAACGACTGGTTGAGATGAAAGGNCGCCTCGATCAAATGATTTTGATATCACNNNACTTTTCAACAGACGACAAAAATTGCGTTCACGAAAAATGTCACGTGGCTGCGTGCTACGTCACGTAGCTAACGTATCACGTCGCGCGCACGTATCACGTTCGTCTTATTTTTGAAAATGGCAAACGTTCTATGCTTACGTTTTTTTCGACAAAAACAGACAAACCGCTTTTCCCGCGAACTCATCCGGTTTTTGAGAGTGAACAAGAAAAGAATTTTTGTTTTGCACTACTCCCTTAAAGTTTCTTGTTATTTGCCAGACAACACCATTAATTACGTCAAAAGCGATTGGACCAGTCACTGACGCACCGGACGTTGTGAGTTTGAAAAGCATCTGACACTTTCATTTGTACGTGGCAACGGTAGGAAGTGCTAACTGAAAACCGTAATTAATTTCAAAAATCAGGTTGATCAGAAAACAGCCTACCTGCAGAACTCTGAGTGGCTTCGAGCATTTGCGACTTCTTGAACAGCTTCGAAACCCATGTTGAGAAGATTATCCAAGACTGGCGCATCGCATATCGGGTTGGTCATGTTGAGGTCCACGAATGGACTTGTGAGGTTCTGCATGTCTTGCAGCAACTGATTTCCTGACTCCAGGCACATCGCACCAATTATTTGACTAGACTCGTTGCTTGGAGCGCCGAGGCTTTCAAAAAAAGACGACATGCTTGTGTAGCTTTTGCTCTGAGTCAATATTTCCTGGAAGAAAAGCAAATGGAAGAGTTGCTGAAGCTGACGCGTAGCATGCGGGGAGCATTCCGGGGTAGTGCCCACCAATTTTTTTCGTACCTTCCCAAATTTTGTTGTGCCCAGAAAATTTTTTTTATACAGCTTGTTTTAAACGTACAATAAAAACAAACGTCTTGCCTCTGAAAATGTGTTTGGCCCGCGAACTTTAAAACCTGGCTACCCGCTTGTGGTGAACCTACTGCACCTTTTACTTTGCCAGGCAGAAGTAGAAAAAATGATTTCATGTAAGCTAAGAACTCAAAAGCGGGCAGTGGAACTTCGACAGCAACGAAACTCGGGTGAACGTCAGGTTGCCTCTGAGGTTTAAATCTCAGTGGTCTTTGCAATGCTAACAAATAGTTTTTTTTGCAATGGGTCTTATTTCCATCTTAAACCTGGGACTGTTCTTATTCCTTAAGCGCTTAAGCAAAGGCCGACTCAGTCAATGTAGAATTGCACAGAACAGTTACGCAAAATTAGAAGTCGACGAAAATATTTTTGTGGAATGATTACGTGGCAAGGTTCCTCTCCAATAGTGTCCACAAATCTTTTAAAGATAAAAGAAGATTTAGTTAAGAACGAATAAGAACAATCTTCATGTTTAAATGCACGTAAACACCACAAGTATCTTTTTGAAAAACTAAACAAAAAGAAGTTGTAACCACATTGTCATTTCCCGCTTTAAAAATGTCAAAAAGAAAAAAAAAAAACATTGCGATAATATTTCACAGAGACCCTTAAAATGGCAAGAACAACTTCACCAGAACATTTGATGGTGATTGCAATGGGTCTGTTTCATTTGCTGCGCTCGTACTTACCGCGTAGACGGGTCTGAGTTGAATAGGAATGACATCGAGGATATGTGGACAAGGACCGCTTAAGCAAGTATTCAACAGGTCTACTCCACACACCAATGCAACGTCTAAGCTTGCTCTGCAACAACGGCAATAAGAAAACGTGTCGCACTTGGGCATTTTAATATGTTTTTTAAAATCCGGCAGGGAAAAAGAATTGCCTGGAAGTATCGTAAAATTTTACTGGATAAACATGAAACAGAATGAAAGACCGTTTCGGCTCGTTTGGCTCGAAAAACTGTTAACGTACAGAAGACATTTGCTACAGACGAGACAAAAAATGTCTTCAGGTAATCGTTTATCATTATCAAAAAGCTTCGGCAAGATCAAACCATTTGCGCGACTTAAAGGAAAGTTGGTGAGGAAAGTTATGTTTGTTTCACCCACGGGAAAGTTACACACACATGCTAAGAACCGTGACAGCATCTCCGAGTTGGCTTGGATGGTCGCGCCTTGTTCAGGAGCTGTCAGTGGTTGTTGAAAGCCATGAGCCTTTTTGAGACCTGGGGCAGATGTTCAAACCCGCAGCCAAGGGGGGCATTCGGAGACAGTGTTCCCCCAATTTTTTGTGCCTCTCCAAATTTTATTGTGCCGAAAAAAATATTGTTTTTGCGGATATCATATAAACAAAATCTCTCCCCTCTAAAAGTTTATTTTACCCCCCAAACTTTAAAACCTGGCTACGGTCTTGCAGTCCCTCCTACCATCCTGCTGTGGAGAACTGCTCTTTCACCTTTCCCTGTTTCGTGCAACACACAATTGAGATAGCAAACCATGACCTCAGTGATGCTCCAATCTTTCAAGTTAATTTCCACTAACGCAAATTTTTATGCAACGTTGGCCACGTGAGAGTTTCAGCATAGCGAGACAACAATCAATCTTTTAAACTTAATTTGAAGCCAAAAACGCCTGGACGCCAAAATATAGACCAAAAACGCCAGGAAACCAAAAAATAGACCCCCAGGATGTCAAGCAGCATGCCTCAACATTTGGCTTATTTTCGTCCAAAGTTTTGAATTTTATGGCGGGATGTTAAACCAAGTTACAATGTGATGAAACCGAATTAAAGCGAATTTCCTGTGGGCTGAAGCTATCCTCCACAACCAATAACGTTGCTCACAAATGCCAAGTGGCAACCGATGTCCACCGTGGAACTGATCAGATGCACAAGTTACTTGCGGCAAGTTACTAAGTGTGGCAGAGAAAATGTGAATCCACACAGAATAAACCTTTGTCCGGATACTCGCGCAAATCTGACTAAAAAGAAACTCGCCACTGGTTGCCTTGTTAATCCAACTAAACTGAAATTCTGCCTCAACTCTTTCAATCCAAGCAGACGTAGGACTTGCAAGCTGTTACGGAAATTAGCTGAACAACACGGAGCATTTCATTTGGGAAATATTTTCTTAAAAAAAAACAACAAAAAAAACGTTCTACTACAAAAAAACAACCAACTCTTGAAATTGAAAAAAAACAGTAAAAATGACAAAGCATTCCAGATCAATTTGAACTTTTGCAGCATGCGTGAATCTTTAAAACCATATAAGGCAGATTAATTAAATATAGAAAAGAAAATAATTGTGTACGTCCGAAACACTGCCCAGTGCTACATCTTGTGCGAAAGAGAAACGTCATGCTTGGAAATCATTATTTATAAAGCTTTTTATAGCACTGAAGCAATGGTTTGCAGCTCACTCGCAAGTAGTTCTCTCGCTGTACGGATAGCCCGCGAGCAAAGGTCGCATGCATCGGATCACCTTGTTGTAAACTTCTCTCATTGTACAGTTCGGCGCGATTTGCATATCTGTATATCAAATAGATGATGGCTCTTGAGCATAGACGTCAGAAGGATTTTTTCCCCGCGCGGGGGGGGGCACCAAAAGTGGATTTTTCCAGGTTGTGGCCAAAATCATTTTTCCAGAGTTGACGCAACAGTGGTAAGTTTCATTTTACGAACTCAAAACTGAGAGAAAAATTATTTCTACTAAAATGTTAATAGAAAATATCAAATTTCAAAATCCAGGAAGACCAAGCTCCCTCTGTCCCTCCCATCGACATCCAGGCATTTGACCTGTTTAGACGTACTATGCAGCAGTTGTTAAGGTTGGAAACCGTCCACTCTTGCAAAACAATTCTATACAAGCTGCAGGCGTTTCGTTGCGATGATGAGGTGCATTTTTTGAAACGACAATCTTTCTNAGCTTTCTATCGAAACGAAAATGAAGTTTCAGACTGATGAATTNAACCGTGGTTTAAACTGTCACTTGCTGCTACTTTGAATCAGCCTACNATTGACCGAGAAGATTTTACATTGCAGAGCGAATGAAGTAGAAATCGAACGAAGATACCATTTTCTGGTGGATCACTGCTGCACTCAGGCATTGGCACGAACTCATTGCACATGGACGTGTTGCAACTTGCTGATACGTTGCACGCGGGCGAATACTCAGTGATGTTAATGTTGGAGGTGAACCAGTAGCACAGACCGGACACAGAACTGTTATCGAAGCATCCGCCATATTCCGCAACTACTGAAACTGCAGCAGACAAAAATTTTATATTTATATGCAGTAAAAGTGAAACCTTGAAAAAAAGTAATCACATGCCTCACACCTAAATTTCAAAATTTGACACATTCTAAAAATTAGTAAGAATTAAAAAAGCACGCGATCTCACATTTTCCACCTTGACATTTTATAATCCCAGAACAGAATGCTACACAAAAGCCCTACCTTATTTGAAAAAACAAGATTGCGTGAAAAGTATTTGCAAAGCCTTAGTGTCGGGCGTGCAGAACTATCAAAGTTTGCTGAACACCTGGAGGTATTTCATGACGTCCTAAGGCAGTTTCCTCCGCAGGCGATAAAATGAATGAATGAAAACCTACTTAGACGCTCATGGACAAGAAGAAACGATTTTAATTAAGGGAAGTGAGCACAGTTGTTGTAGGTCGTGTGCTGCCACCAGGGGACCGACAAGGGGGGCAATGCCCCGGGTCGGCACTTTTGGTGAAAAGAAGAAATAGCAAATGGTCTTTCATGGTCTTTACCCCCAACTGGTGGTGGTAGTGGTGGTGGGGGCGGCACTTTTCGACTCGCCCCGGAGCGAGTTCCCCATGTCGGGACCATGGCTGCCACCGATATCTGGTTGTGGAAATGACACACTTTGGGACCAGATAACTGGATAACATCAATAGTAAAAGTGCTTTTTGATCAACTAGTGTAAAACTTGAAACGATGCCGACGTTTCAATGTGTCAACAGCAGGCTTTTCGCACATCTCAATGGCACGTAGAAGCAGGGCAGTGGAAATAACCAAACCGGGAAGTGTGCAAATAATGTGGCACAAAGACAAACACGATGAAAGCAGACAATAAAACGTCTAGTCTGCGACTAGAAAGGGCAAGAGCGATGGAGCGTTATTTGTTCAACTTAGTTTTATTAAATTTCTCCCGTTATTGCCGGTTTCATTATCTCTTTTGCTTTTATTAACGTCTTTACGTTGCATCAAATGCACACTTCCTGACTGGTGAGCTTTGGCTTGCCTGCCTATAACTGGTTGAAACGTTGGTGACCTTTCAAGTTTTACAACAGCTGAACGTGAAAAGCTTTTACGATTGCTAGTGGGAATTCTCAGAAAAAAAACAACTTTGAATTGAAGGAAGAAACGATTTGAGTTCACATGAAAACCAATCTTCATTACATAAAGATTGGTCTCTTGAAGTATAAGTATTATTTCGNNCCCAAATAGACTTCATTCAGCAAAGATCAATGTTAGTACACGACACAACCCAGCAAATGACAAACGACANTTTCTTTAGGTTCATAGACAGAGAACTTATTGCTACACGCAATGCCANGATAATTCATCTACGGAATAGGATTGTTGCGATCTGAAAGCCCGAGCGGCAAGTTCGCAATTTCACAAAGCTTCAAATTCTGGTAACAAGCAACAATGAAGATCACGCGCCGTGATCACTCTATTATTGCTTGTTCGGACCACATGCCGTATATAAGAAGGTTATTCTTCGCGCACATCCCGTTCGCGGTGAATCACACATTCAACGCAACGTCAACCGAAAGGTTGCAACACCGTCAAGGGGCATAAAAACTAAACTTCGATTAGAGTGTACATACGCAATAATTTCAAAAGCAAATAACTGATTCAAACATGAAGCCATGGTTTGAGCATCGGTATTGTGACAAGGTAATCGGTGTTGTGACAACATAATCGGTATTGTGACAAGGAAAACAAAGGGAAACGCGAAACCTCAGCAGTGACAGTCAGAAAATAATGATTTTTGGCGGACGACCGCAAAAGGCCTTCAAAGTCGAAACTTAATTGCTCAAGCCGTTGGCTGGCTTTGATCAATTCAGCATTTAGAGGCTTGCAGAAATTTGGATTTCTGCACATGCATTGCACTTTTGCACTACCTTGCGGATCAGGTTGCAAAACCCCTTTGGATATGCGGTATCCAAACAAATTGACCGTGTCCACAGAGTAAGTGGATTTGTATTGATATTACATTCTGTAGATTTACCCAGGCGATCGTCCCGGCGTTTACTATACTTTATAATTTTGAACACCGCGTCGCCTGCTTCTCCAAACTAGACTAGTCAATCACAAATGCCTTTGTATGGAATGAAGCTCTATTTGTTACTGAAAACACAGTCGAACACACTAACGCGAAGTTTCGAAACGTTGTGACTTCTGTCAGGTGATGCACACAACAAAACGTTAAAACCATAGCTCATAAGCAACAACAGCACTTTTCCACAAGGCCGATCACGCCATCTTTTACCTGCCTGCAACCACGAGACTGGTAGTTTCATTCCAGTGTTGCCACTGTGTTGTTACGAAAAAGTACTAGATTTCATGATAAAAAAANACTAGATTCACAAATAAAATACGAGATTACAAATGCGTGACAGATTTGTCAATTACAAGAAAACTNGTCTCGTAAAATGCGTTGCATTGCGAACAAAGATATTGCGCAACTCATTGTAAGGCAGTGTTGCGATCGGAAAGCCCGAGCGGCAAGTGCGCA
>JGI24159J19872_10008797_pt1 | contig 13229 bp, 7 predicted proteins | sample Ectturendosymbi4_FD_19872 | JGI IMG/M metagenome (IMG submission 19872) | reverse complement strand
TTTTAGTAAAAACTTCAGCGAAATACTACCACCTAATGGTTGGCGCCCAGGGCCAGGCAAAGTGAGCCAAGGTGGCCAAAAAGTCCTCCACTTATGATGTCACTCACAAAAAAACCTGCACCCCCCAAGCAAAAAATGTTTTTTCGAGTGCAATCTACTAGACTGGCCGATCCGTTTGAGCCGCTGAACAGCTCTCTAGCACAATGGGTGGAGGAGCTAGGGCATTGGTAAGACAACCGAAAACTGCTGGTTTTTTTTGCGAAAATCGCTGAAACCAGGCGGCTCTAAAAGTGTTAAGCTTATGTACTGAAAGCATTTGAATCCTAACTGCAATGGTAATAGATGTGATAAAGTGGCACTGAGGACTGCGTGCATCAAAAATGTCCAATTCAAGATTATCAAAATAAGGACAGGTTGTCAGTATGGTGGATACTTTTACTGCAGCAAAGACCTGAACAGGGCTGCAGGTTGGACATAGCTGGTCTAAATGTTTGAAAGAACAAATCGTAGAATCACTAAAGTTTACTGAAATTTTTAGTCAAGATCCAAATTGGGAAGAGTGGTAGTTGCTTCATAGCTAGTGTGATCTCGCTTGTTGGTCACTTTTATGTTATGGACCTTCTTTGTGTTGCCAATAAATCAATACCTTACACTTTGCAGCACTGGTATATATATAAAGGTAATCAGATGGATTGCCTGAAAGAAAAAAATCAGTATGAATAATTTTGACCTGTTTATCTAGAGCAGTGGTATCGTACTATGCATACCAACTTGCATGGGTAAATGTTCTATTGTTTTTTTTTTAATTTAATGAAATCTTTCCGTGTGCCATACCTCTATGGAGTAGTTACTCTTAGCTCTCTAATGAAAAGCATTACAGAAATTTCGTATGTAAACATGGGCTGATTATTGTGTACAATCAGTGTAGTTTTTTTTCACTTAGGATTTGTGGTGAGAAAAGAAGGGCAGCATAAACAGTGTTAAGCTATTTATGAAGTGTTGGAAAGCAATATTGTTGTTAAGTTTATTGAAAAATGTTGACTTCCTTTTATATCATTGAAAAAGGGGTTGAAGCAGGTTTTTGGTTTAATGATAGTTTTGTGGTGTTAGGGAGTATTTTGCATAATTTTATATGATTTTTAGGTGGCAAGTAACGCCTTTTTCTGTTTTTATTGCGTATTTGTGTTCTTCATTAGGTGGTAGACATCATGCGAACCAATGTTGGCAAAGTTCTTGGAAGAGACCAAAAGTTGTAGTGTTAGGGCAGTGTTTCCCAACCTTTTTAGGCCTGCGGCACCCTACCTAAGGCAAATATAATTTGCGGCACCTAGTGGAGAGCCCATAGAAATTTTATGGCATTTTGAAACTAGTATTTTCAATGATACATTGCAAAAGGCATTAGCTTGCGGCACCCCCGAGTATCGTAAATGGCACCCTGGGGTGCTGCATCACCCCAGTTGGGAACCACTGTGTTAGGGAGTATTCTACATAATTTTATATGATGTGTAGGTGGCAAGTAATGCCTTTTTCTGTTTTTATTGCATGTGTGTGTTCTTCATTAGGTGGTAGACATCATGCGAACCAATGTTGACAAAGTTCTTGAAAGAGACCAGAAGTTGTCCGAATTGGACGACAGAGCTGATGCCCTACAACAAGGTGCATCTCAGTTTGAAACACAAGCAGCCAAATTAAAACGGAAGTACTGGTGGAAAAACTGCAAGGTAATGTTCTCAACCTATTGAGGTTTGTAGTTACTGTCTTTGTAAAAGCTCAAGCCAGCTAGTGCATACTTCTAAGCGTGAGGTTGAGCATGTATCATGTGAAAGAAGTGCACTTCATTGTAAATGCTGACGGCCAAACCTGTTTTCAATGGGCAATGTGACATCTTCACTGATATATTGTTTTTTATGCACTTCCTGCGAGTAAAATGAGGTGGTAAAGTTACTCGCAAGCAGGCTGCTTCTTGTAATTTCCAACCTGTTTCTTTCACTGAGATATTTTGGTCGCAGATATTTCAGTCATTTGTCCCATAGTAGTACATGTATTAAAACTCGCCGTAACAGTATTCACTAGTCTATATTTTCAGACAATGTGACCGAATTGACTTAACTTTTTCCGGTCATTAAAAAAGAAATTCGGTCTATGACTGAAAAAAACCTAGGTTCCAAGTTTAGATCGCCATTTCACAAAAACCAGCGATGTTGGGGACACTCGGCAAATCTCTTCCAAACAGGACAGGACAGTCAATCCCAAATGCGTGTTGAATAAGAAAAAGAAAACTTTATCTTTCAACCTTGAGCCTCTAAATTGTTGTTGAAATGTCACGATGAAAATAGAAAAAGCAACCTTGTTTCGTAGCACGAAAAATGTGACACTGTTTCTTATTGAGTTGTATTATTTCATAGTAAACTGTTTCCTGTGTTGTGTACTTTCCAGGAACTTCGGGTTCCGTGTTGCCGTTTATCACCCGGTCTGAGCGTTGTGAATTGATACGAGGTAGCTGCCACGCATGAACGTGTGCAGAACTTATTAATAATTAAATGTTATCGATTAAAGCACATACCAAGCCGCGACATTGGATCTTTGCTTTCTGATATAAATGCTTAATCCTTTTTTTGTTTTGACAGATGATTATTATGCTCTCAGTAGTGATCCTCGTTATTGTTATTATTGTTGTTAGTAAGTACATCACTTGTTAGAAGCAGTTGTACCCATGTTGTGTACTTATGCAGAATACGTGAATGTCGTGGTGCATGTCATGTGTGTGGCCTGCAAGTTTGGTGCTAGGTTATCACCAAGTGAGACATGATATTTCGGTCTTGCCACTCCACGTTGCATGCCCGGTGTTTTTGTGTAAATGTGTTGCTGTGTTTTACAGATGTGGGCGATATTGATCATCTTGATATTAGTAATTATCGTTATAATTGTCGGTAAGTACCATTTTTTACTGGAACTATGCGCGTGCCTGGAATTTCGCAAGACGAACCGTACGACTTTACGATCAACAGGCGCCCACGTCACTGCTCTCGAGATTTGAAAGACGCGCTAACGCTGCTGCGAAACGTTAATTACTTGTTTGCTCGATTAAGTCAGGGGCGAAGCAATCGCATCTTTCGATTAAACTTTTATTGCGTTGGTTGGAACTGGCCAATTCGGCCGCCGCCGCAACGGGCGACCGCCGAGGAAAGTTCTCGAACAGTGGCCCAAGGTCTCGAGTTCGACATCTTAACTCAGTGTATAGCCGGTACTTCGTGGCTGTGAAGTTCCCTCTGACCGCTTTTCGGCTGTTGCTGGCATTTTTTTTCAGGAAGTACACGATGACGTGTGTCTCCTGCACAAAACGTCATGACTTTCAAAAATCTGTTGAAATCAATAACAGATAGTGAAAGTGCCAATTAAACATACCCAGAATTTTTGTAGAGGTCTTGAAGTAACTTGTTCTGAAAGTGCCTTTCCTGATTGATATCATCCTTCGATAGGTCTACGCTGCAGACTAGGGGAACGTTTCATTTTCCGTTTCTTGTTGTTTTAAATTAACGTTTACAATTAACATGTGTGCATTAGAACTGCACGAAAATCGTGGGAACTATTGGTAGTTTACTGAGTTCGTTCAGAATTTAGATCGTGCATCAATTTCTGTTTGCTAGCGGCACAAAAAGTTCCCGATGACATGACTCTACTCATGATATGCTACTAAAAAGTGAACAGGTCCCCAAAAACTTGTGCTGTACAATTTTCTTCATTTCAGTGTTTGTACAGTCTTGGAATTTTCGGAAATTCGGTGACGAACAAACTGGTAGATTTATGACAACTTCCTTTTGTCGTTTATGTGAAAACCACCCTATTTTCCGTCACTCGCCAGATTGCTGCCAAGACACAGCTCGTCCGGCTCGGGCTCCAGCAACCGCACAATTTATCGATTTGCAGCGCTCCGTGCGCGCTTGTTGTTACCAGCGCTGCTGCAGGCAATCGAGTCGACAAGATTGTGTCAACCCCTGCGATGTTTTGCAACTCGTGTTGAATTTGCTTAAGATTGTTTTGATCTTTAAGCAAGGCGCGCAAGATAAAAGAATTTTTTTGGTTGGTGCGATCTGCCGCGATTGTGGACTGTACGAGACGTTCTGTGCGTGCACCTCGCCCCTGTCCATGACAGGTTTTAACCGGCGTGGCCTGAGCGCAAACTTTAGGTGCGGGCGGGTGGTGAGCACTGGGAATAAGAGAACGAGTAAGCGGTTCAATGATTGTTTCAATCACAACGTAGTCAGACTCAAGTCGGGTTATGAAGGTATACACTCTCTGTAAGGTCACTGTCTGTGGAAAGAAATCCTTTCTCAGCACAGAATCAGACACTAAGATCTTACAGAGTATACATCAGCTCTTATTCAAATAGAATCTCTGTAAGATTGACGAAAGCAATAAAAATTTTCATTGGCTGTAAAGGCGTTTTGCCTCAGCAAGGATTACTGCAATACAATTAAACTCGAGTGTTACTGAAAATTCCGTTCAGCGCGCTGCCAAATGAGCTGAAACACAAACGAGTTTTCGGCTCCGTTTCGTTGTTGCACATCAATGAGCGACACGTTTGTCGACTGTTGTCACATCGTGTTGCGTCGGGCAAGGTGCTGTAGCAATAAAGGCTCGGGTAGGACATGACTAAAATTTTACCACTGAGTTTGGTTGTGACCAATATGAACAAGGCTTTCCAACAAAAACGTGTTCCCAATGTGCAAAACAACATCGGCAAACACACGCGTTCGCTTGCAGTGTCAAAGTAAAAGCGCAGATGCCGATATAGATTAACGAACTTGTAACCCAAGTCACGTGAAAGCGGTGTGGAAAAAAAACGCCCTGCTTCGCATCGATTGAAACATCGGGAATGGACTTGGTCAAATGCAAACAGCTCTGAATACGTTCGGTCTGTTGTCGAGCTCTCACTCCTCTCCACCGCCGATTTTTTAAGTTTCTCTGCACTTCTCCTGCTCGTTTATTGATCGCGGCTGGCGCAGAATCTTTCGCGGCCATCAAAGCCGGGCGCTTTGTGATGCATGAGCTGAACGTGGGGCTGTGCTGTCGTGTGATCGTCGTTAGCTTGCATCATCGCTACGCTACTGCGGTTGCAGACCCCATCTGGCATGGACGAATCGTCGTTGTGTCTTGCTGAGTGTTGTGTGTGGTGTTGCCGAGCCCAAGGGTTCTCAGATACACTTGCTGTGGCATTGTCCTCGTTTACTTCGTCCAAAGAGTTTTAAAACACGAAAAGACTCACTAGTGACACATGCTGTCGTGTCGATCATGTGTCGAACCAACCCTTTTTCCTCAATTTTCTTTCAACCCGAATGTGATGAAAGGTGGTGTCAGCTCGCGCTATTAATCAACCAACTGCTTTATTCCGCGAAACAAGACCAGTCGCAGCTCTGGGCGTGCGCGTGTTCTCGCGTGGAACACGCGGCGTGTATTTCGGTTGCCGTGTCATGTGTTGTGTTCCATCAACGACATCTACATGTTCGTGTTGTTGCGTCATGGTCTATCGGTGGTTGTTTCATGGCATTCGTGAGGCTGCAAAACAAGCAAACAGGATTTCTCGTGCAGTCACTGCTGTCCGTTTTGTTTTGTGCTGGAACGTTGGTTGATTGTCTTGACGTTGTTGCAAATGGTTGGCTCCAACTCAAGAGTGCTTAAGCCGCGGTAAAAGTGATTTTGCTTTTCTGTCGATGATTGCAAGAAGCCCGTTACGACGCAAATATCGCTTGCATGCAAATGCGGTCTGACTGGAAAAGTTTCCGGACGGGATAAATTCGGGAATTTACGATGTAGCGAACGAATGAGAAACTGACTAATATACGCAGTACTTCCGGATTTGCGATACGTTGCTACTCGAGGTAAACTCAGAAATCAATTGATCTTTTCTCGAAGCTCAAGTGGTGAATGTTCACGGCCTCTGATTTTATGTCACAAAAATCGTACGACGTGTTTTGTTGTAACTCAAAGCACTGCAACAGGTCAATGCTGTCCCGCCTTGATTTATTTGGTAATCCTGTTTCGTTTCGACGATTTTCTAATGGGTGACTTATTTGACTTTCTTGCAGTTTACTTCTCAACAAAATAATCTCTGATTACCAGGTACTAACAATGGTGGCGGTGTCGTGTTATGTGTCACTTTCATCGCAATTCACCTGTTCCATCTCGTCCTTGCCACAAACGCATCTGTAGCAGACTTCACACCGACTTTTTCATGTCTTCTGTGTCCTGATCTCACGTTGTGTGAGAGCCTCACCTTTGGTTCGATGTGGTGTTTTTCCCGTCCAGCATTTTCATGTCAAGTGCTTCAGTTCCATTAGTACCTTGTCTTTTCACGCTCACAGATCGATAAGCAGAGAACCAGCTGTTACGGGCGTAGTCGGGAAGGGCTCGTTGCGTTCTCATTCATTACTGTATTCGAAGCGCAATGCTAGATTCAGGAATTATTACCAACAGTAAAACATTACAACGCTGCACGTTTGCGAGTGTTGTTTTTGACGTAGCTGCTCTTTCTGGTCAATAAGAGGACGTGCGATTTTTGTATTGTGATGTAATAAAAAGAAGTTCGCGGCGAGAGAGTATTCCAGAACACGCTGGAACTGGTTTAAAGTTTGTCACGTGTGTGCTTATAACATGCTCATGCATTATTAAGACCTCGCGCGCTCACTGTACCTTTCATCTCTCGCAGTATCGGTCGTCACGCAGAAAAAGCAGTAAACGTACGTTCGTCGTCGCCGACCCTGAGGACCCGGTTGGATTCTCATCACCGAGAGCTTTTCCTGCTCTTCAAGTATATTGTTCGCGTGACGTCGCGGCATCATCGCGTGCCAGCCTCTTCTGTACCTACGGAACACTCTCCTGTTTACTGATCTTGTCTCTGATGTTTTTGTGCATAGACTACAGTAGCGTGTTGCCACCAAGCAACTTGTTCACAGTTCGATTGCCACCAAAGCCCTTTATTGTCGATGATTCTTTTTCCTTGTATTCAGACACGAACAGCGGCCTGTGAAAGCCCCATTCCAAACTGCGACCATCCGTGCACCAACGTGTGACAAATAAAAAGCTGAATGCGCAGCTGGTCAGCGACTGCATGCTGTGGCGGTGACGTTGCAATTACCTATTGGCTACTTTCCTTGCCCGTCCAACGCGCAGTAAAGGAACAGTCAAGCTCGCTCATGCAGCCGCTGTCAGCTGACTTCAGCCACCCAGGTAGCGTTGCTTGAAGTAAAGTGTTCACATAATTTTACACTGCCGCTTGCAAACGTGTTCTGGCGATGGTTCGTCGTCTCCATCCATCCATTACCCAGCGTGCAAACATGGCCTTCACCCCCCTGATAGTAAATAAATAAAACTCCGTCAAATTCCGTTCCTTTCGTTGCGCTGCAATGTTGACTTCGTGCGGAGCGGATTTGTAACGTTCGAAAGAATGAGCCAGAAGCCCGGTACTTACAGTTTAGCTGTGTGTCTTGTATTATTCCCAGTTTTGTGATGAAATATAAAAAAATTAGTCGAGAAAACAGCTTCTCGTTGCAAAAGCAATCAACAGTCGGGAAAACTTCACCACGTTTGTGATTAACTCCACGGACGGTGATTGCTTCTTTGCTGCAAGAGGTTGTTGGAGTGCTCAATCAGCCTAATTGGTTCTGGACCGCCGATCGATAAGATGGCGTCAACGCCTTTCAGTGCTAATCAAAGTCAATGTACGTCACAAGTGCACGCCCGAATTTTATGGCGACGGTTGGCTGAGAAGCTGTTTTCTGCGATGACCCTGTTCGTATTTTTTTGTGTGCGGACGCAAACCTTCGAATCGACCGCTTTATTTATTAGCTTGTTAAAGAAGGATATACTGCAATATGTAGGTACATGTGCGTCCATGTTTGACTGTAGCCACACTTCGCCCCGCGCCCCCCCCCACCCACTGAGCAGATGAACCCACGTAGAACTGTGAAGGCTGCTGCAAAACGGCATAGCTTCAAAACTTGCGGTGGAGGCATCGATTAGTAGATCTATATAGCTTTGGTCTGCCCTGTTGTTTGCGTTTCTGCATGCTGCGCAGGACCGTTCAAGCGTGACCTGTCCCGTGCAAAGGCCCGTGTGGTCGTCCCAGTGGTCACTCTCTTGTTACAAACGCCCTCTTGAAAGTGCGTGTAGTTTTAGTTGTGGTCCGTGCATCTTGTATCATATATTACCACTCGGTCGCTGTGCGCGCACGCATTGTACTTTGCTGCGAGCGTGTCTCTTTGTTTTCAGTATTGTTAAAAGTGATGACTGAACGAAATCACGTGATTGTCGTGCATGCGTGACGTCAGGCGGGAGAAGGGCACTTGGCTGAGCGGTGCAGGAACCAACCAGCCTCGAGTCGAAAGAAGCTTATTCGGGGCACGTTATGTTTGGGGGCATGGCGTTTATACCTTGTTGTAGACCGGCCGTTTAGTGAGGAAAAGAGGTAAACCGGCAGCAGATTTTTTCAAGAAGAACCGGTGATGTATATGCAGGGATGTAGTGCTAAGAAAAGGTGTGGGAACGCCGTTCCCACCGCACTACACCCCTGGATGTAGTGCTAACAAAAAGGTGTGGGAACGCACCAAAAATAGCCATTTTAAAACAGCTTCAAACTCATTTTTAAAGCAAAACGTGATGGAGGTGTGGTGACGCCGTTCCCACGCGTTTCCGCTCCACTGCACCCCTGTTTATGTGAAAAGGGTTGTTTGCAGTTGAGCTACTATCGCGGTCGAATGGTCTTCGCTTAAGCTGCTCAGGGCAGTGTATGTGGCGCACAAAACTACTGAAAAGCCTGTTGTCACTGTACAGCAGGGGTCTCCAAACTTTTTTGTCCGAGGGCCAAATAAGGCAATACAGAACATGTCGAGGGCCGGACATCTTACGCAAAGTGATTATTGCGGGGTATGTTGTATTCTACCAAATCAACAAATTTTTCGTAAGTACTGTATATTATTTTTTATCGTTGACAAAATGGCTTCGCGGGCCGTAGTTGGGAGACCCCTGCGACAAGTTCCTCGCATTCATTCCATGCCACGCCACATCGTTGTTACTGTGCATTTTTTCAGCGTAGTTCTAAAATATCGCTTAAAGGAAAATGTTATGAGACGACCTACCGGTTAGCATGGGCATTGGAAGGGAGGTGCAGGAGAGCCTTGCCCTCGTAGATTTTGAAATTAGATAATTTCCTTGTGAAAGATGTTTTTCCTGTTAGTTTCGAGTTGGCAAAATGAAATTTCCACCATGGTTGCCCCCCCCCATGGAAAAATGCTTTTGGCCACCACTTGGAAAAATCCACTACTGACCCCCCTGGAAAAAATCCTTCCGGCGTCGATACCGGTCAGTGAGGCAGAAGAGGTGGAAATTGGTGGCGCTCTGCCGGTGATTGTCAGTACGCGGTTGGTAAGGCCACGGTCGAATGTAACTGAAATTCATGGTTGACAGACGCCCTGTAATAAGGTACCATTAAGCTATCCTTAAATGCAGCGTTTGTGCTTTTGCGGCCGTTTTGACACTTTCCATCCATATCAAAATCCATCCTTCGCCTGCGGTCTGTCGTTGAAGCCGTTGTCCCTGATTGCGCTGCTACGCCATTTCCTGTGTTTAATGAAGTCAAAACAGTCGCGAGGTGACGATGCACGTTAACTCCCTTGCTCCCGATGACTGGCCTGCCTAAGAGATACAAGAAACTGGTTTATTTCAATCAAGTTGGATAATATTTGCGGTTGCGTTTCGCTTACAAACAACGAACGTGAACCGTCGTCTGCGCCATCTCGTCTGCAGCGTGGCAGTAAATGTAATGCCCGCCTGTCGGCGAAACTGGGCTGAAGTTGCGATTGCGCGTAAGCTATGTGCAGGGCCGGCCTTAAGCAGATGCAGCTGCATTGGGCCCCGCGCCATGGAGTTTGGGTAGATTATTCATTTTTGCCAGATAAACCTTGCGCTTGAGAATTCGGTTGAAGCGCCATATAGATTTCATTGTTAACAAAGAACGCTCTCGTCAGAACTAGCAAATTTCCTCTCGAACGTTAGCAAACGTGCTTAATTCTCGTGTTAGTGCTGCACTGCACATTTGCGCTCTACCACGATCGTAACGCGGTTGACTGAACACGATGACGTCATAAAATTACTGCTCAGAGAGGCCCCGCGCTTAGGTCTTGCATGTGCTAGGGCCGGCCCTGGCTATGTGGTCCCCCTAAGAACCATACGCACGAATTTAGTATTGGAAGTTGACGTAACTATTTGCTCGAAATTCGAGAGGATGACTGAAACTCAGAATGTGGTTTGGAATCTGGTTTTTGGCGTTAGAAATGGTACGTACGTAAGTGGATAAAAACATTGCGTGTTGGGGAAATGTCACAATTGGAACGAATATCAGTTCATCCTGCTCAGGCGCAGTTTTCCCACCTGTGGCAACCGCAGCAACAATATAATGCGAATATAATTCAAATTACCATTTAAAGCTGATTTTCCTGTGCGGTTCGAGCAGACCTCTCGCAATCTGCGTAAGCTTTGTATCAAGGGGGGTAATTGCCCAGCGTGGGCAAAGTGCACCTGCGTGCGAATACCAATATGCCCACTGTGTGCAAAGGTTTGGCGTATTGATATGGTACCTGGTACATTGGTTCCAGCACATGAAGTGAAATATGAGCAGAAGCAGGTTCGACCTGCGTGACTCCTGTTCAACCTTGGTAATTGGTTCTAGGACCTGCCAAGATGTAGAAACTGTACTATTCAGCAATTTCGTTTGGGAAGAAGCCGACCTTAGTTTGCACAGAAAAGCTTGTGATGTACTTAGGTAAGTAATGCACAGAGTTGTTGCAAAGCATCAGATCACTGCATTTTCGCTGCCTTTTCCAAATGTTTTTAAATGCACAGCGCTGGGCTGGTATTTTCATTCTTGAAAGATAAGTGAAATATCTCGCTGTGACCAAAGCAACATTGCTGATGACCTGCCTCCAGCGTTGGTGTTCGAAGAAGATGTACCACTGGCAAGGCTTTTGCACAGTGATGATGCACAAACCGATAGCACATTTGGACGTGGCAAATTTCAACCTTGATATTGTGTGAAAGAAGATTGTGCGTAAGCATTGTGTGGCCCGCCTACACTGAGGACGAGTCAGGAGTTGTCAAGCTCAGGGCAAGTGCGGTGCCCGATTTGAAACACTTTTGCGCGGCCTCACTCAGTGGTGTGTAGAAATTTTTGAGGGGGTGCATCAAGTCATAATGATAAAATGGGTGATGTTAAAAAGGCGTGGCCCGAAAGGGTGACGACAAGACCCCTCCAGCCGAGACTTCAATGGTCAACGCCGCAAAACCCAATAAATCAAGGAATTACAGCACTCATTAATTCCTCCTCTTTGACCAGGCACCTCCCTGACCAGAAGGGAGGTACCTGTTGCAGTTGACTGCATCGCCTTGAGCTTCTGAGGCAAGCATAAGAGAAAGATGGCAATTCTGGGCATTAATTAACAGGAAAGCAACCAACAGCAATAGAACTCCCTCACTGAGATCAGTCTGCTGCTACTAATTGCACTATCATTATATAGGGATAAGGGAATTACGATAATTCGCTTGTGGTGGCTATCACAGTGACTTGTTACACATGGACACCATCTAGCGGTGACCACATATTTACATGTGGCGCCATATACCGGCCGCCACATACGAGTGTAGCCAGGGCCGGATTAAATGAACGCGAGGCCCCCTAAACGCTTAGCGCAACTGCGTAGCGTTTCACATGAGCCCTCGTTTCAACTTTAAAGAAGTACCAGTCAAAACTGATACGATTTGGCAGCCTACACTTCAGAGACAATTGAGGATGACCAATGACTATGTACGGCGGTTCGTATGTGGTTAGTTTGCTCAGCAACAACAACAACTTTATTTTTTGGCCACGCTTGTAAACTACAGACACAGTAAGGCCGGGAGGGGGCGAAAAGACACTCCGATCATCCCGTCCGCCACCACCCAAATGATACAACTTTCAAGCAGAAAGTTTATTACAAAAAACGATCTTTTTGCTACCGTGGCACTACAGTACACAACACTCTTTCTGTCATAGACTCTCTGACCATCTTCGCTGCACAACTGGCAGGTTGCGAAACTTCCTCGCGGCTTGTTCGACTGTTGGTCTTTATTGAGTAACAATACCACGGCAATAAATCTTCAAACGTTCACTTCAAATTACGGTAGTAGGCGTTTTTCCATCCAGATCTGCTTTTTTTCAGTCGACCTTGGGTGCCTAGGTTTACTTATGAAAAATCGCGTTAAATCTGGATTTTTTGAAGTGATAAATTCATCAGCAACTTCAATGTGTTCAATAATATAAAGATAACTTTATATTGCAGTGTTGGCATGCGCACATCAGGTGAGAGAGTACGCATAATGGATGAAGCAGAACGTGTTCAACCGGTTTCATGTCCTCAAATAAGATCATTGTCGAGGTTGTATATATAATGTTGTTGTCTCTAACGCCAATTGAAGAAACTGGTGAAACAAGGGTTAGGACTGATTGTTTAAATTTCAATGGTTCCCAATGCATACAAATTAAAAAACAATTTCAATTAGAGGAAGAAAGCACTGGGATTATATTTTTGTGGTATTTTAGATCACGCCGCAGTTAAGATTGCACAAAATTCCCTAGTTTAATAACAAATGTACTCCTACAGTTAGTGAGAGATCATCAACGGACTTTGTTACCAACATTATGAAAAACGTCTAGAGCAATAGAAAGGTCGTCCAAATTACGTTAATGCTTGCGAAAATTCGAAAGAGGAACAACAGCATAATTAAATCAGTATTCGATTATCGTTTTAATTCAAACAAGCACACTTATATGTTTATGTTCGTAATACAAGTTTCTTGGTTTTTATTGTCCATATATGTGTTTTTTGGTGTGCAATCTGGATTTATTTGAAATCACTGAATGGGAGCCGTAAAGGTGTGGTGCTGTTTGGTTCAAGTCACTCAAAAATGATAAATGGCGAAGTTGTCAGTTCTCTTAACCTGTAGGCTGTACTAAACGCAATAATCAAAAAGCTCTACAATTTTGACACGTGGCGAACAGCCTAAAACATGAAACACCAGTTAAGAATTGTCTTTTGATATTGTAGTGGTCACACAAGTGCCACTACATGGAATTCGGCTAAGTCAGAGAGAACTGCATCAGATGAATGTGCCTGATGTGAAAGTCGAAACTCAAAATGCCT
>JGI24159J19872_10008796_pt1 | contig 13230 bp, 9 predicted proteins | sample Ectturendosymbi4_FD_19872 | JGI IMG/M metagenome (IMG submission 19872) | reverse complement strand
AAGCGGCAGCTGTATTACTCAACTCAATTTGATAGAATGTTGTAGTTTAATATGAATTACTTGGAACAACTTAAAAATAACAACATCAACAACACGAAAATACTGGAAGAGAAACAGCAGAAAATTTCGACAGGGCATATTAACGCACGGCAAATAAGAGGCCCCTGTTTTTCACAGAGTGGGGGGTAGGGGGAGGAATTGTTTCAGTATGATTATTTTTTATTGGGAACTTGCACAGGCATTAGCATTGTATTTTTATATCGAACATTTAGTTTTAAACAGCTCAGAGCTACAAAAAAGTGCAAAAAAACGTAAAAATGGTGTCAAACAAGAATACAGTGCCCATCAGTTCATTAATGCTGGATCTACAACTCTTCACACAACATGCGCACGCACACACACAACACGCATGTATAACACACACACACAACACGCATGTATAACACACAAACAACATGTACGTACAACCTTATTTTGTTCCGGAGATTGGAAAAGATTTTTTCAAAAGTCAAAATCAAACGCGTATCACTTGAAAAGTACCTGCGTCATTTCCGGTGAAAATTGGCAACAGCATGTTTTGCCAACACAGTTTAAGACAAAAAATAAATCGGCCAAAGAAGACAAAAAACCCCGAACCTGAAAATAGATCTGGTCGGATCGCCGGGAGGATAACTGTCTCCTGCAGCGCTTGCTTGGCGAGTTCCTGACCGACCACGTCGCCCAGTGCGATCGAATTGCTGCTGAAAGTACAGCCATCAGAGAAGTTCATTCGTTAACAAGAACACTTCACCATTTATGAGCGAAACAAAGCCACATTCTGAATTCGACTAATATCAAATGCAGTTTACAACCTCAGCGATCCTAACCCGGGAACCCTCAGCCTCCATGTAAGAAAAAATTTATTCGATTGTAAGCCGCGGCTTAGTAAGTTTTTTTTCATTATTTCGCGCTCATAATCAAGGGCGGCTTACATTTTTTTCGACCACGCGCTCTTTTCACATTCTCTTTCTATTCAGCATCACGTGCACATACCTCACAGGAGGGATTATGATGAACAGAAGGCAGTTGTAGTGATGTATGCGTCATTAATACCGGGGTTGCCAATTAAACGCGAAACGTGCTAGTACGCGAAGTTATCTCCAGAGGTTTAGGTGACCTATGTTCAAGTACGGCTTACAATNAAGGGCGGNCAACAATCGAATGAACAGGGTAATAGTCTAGCGACTCTCATCAAGCAGTTCAACACCTCTCATGAAAGGGGCGACCAACAAAGAAAGCAAATCAAGCATAAGACCTGGGCGTAGCTCTGCCTTTTCCGGACAAGCAACAAGACCTGAAGACACCTCCTATTTGAGTGCAAAAACGCCATACTTGAGCGCAAAAACGCCATCGAGCGCAAAAATATTGAGCTTGAGCGCAAAAACGCCATCGTGTTACTGCGATCTTTCTTTCTTTCGTACCCGGGTTCAACGGCTGTGTCCATGATCTTGTTGGCCAACTCGTTCGGGACTGACTTGAGGTGTTTGCGACGGTTTCTGGCGTCAGTTTTATTGCCACGGGGGGTGGACGCCGGACCGCTGTCATCTGTACCGTTCGCCTGAAAAGAAAAAGCCGCGCGAAGATGTTCAGACGCTTTCGAGTGGCTCTGAACAACGCATTTAACGCTTCGCTGAGAACAGTTCCTGGTCGTTTTCATTGGAGTTCAGCCTGCGAAGCGAATTGCAGTCGGCCAAGATAAAACACCCAAGCAGAGCCACGATAAAACACCTAAACAGAGCCATGTGAAAACAGCCAGGCAGAGCCATGGCAAAACACCTAAGCAGATCCGTGTCAAAACACTCAGGCGGTGAAAATGCTTTCACAAAGACCAACAATTGGCAGTAACGGCAATAAACTTGTACGAAATGCTCAACACGATCTTAGCGGTAACGAGCAATTTAACAAAGTGGATTGTTTGCGACGTTTGGGGAATTATCAGCTTATCACAAAGTAGCGCATGAACGCAAGCAAGCGATGCGTGACGCCAGTAACTTCAAAGCAAGCGATGCGTGACGCCAGTAACTTCAAAGCAAGCGATGCGTGGTGGCGGTAAGACCGAGAAATGAATGATCCACTTGGCACAGCCAGGGAACAGCCATAGGCTCCACTAACGAAATGGCAAGGTTGATTGACCGAAAGAGCTGGTCAGGAATTCAAAAAAACACCTTAGTCGACCGGATATACCTCAACCTCAAGAGGCAATGAGTCGGTCTATGCCAGTGGTGGCGAACCTTTTATAGACCGAGTGCCTAAACGGCCACCCTAAACTCATTTATGTATTCCAAAGTGCCAACACGGCAATTTAACATGAATGGGCCAACTGAGGTTTTGGGTTAGAAAAAACAACTCATGCATCAACATCTTTTGTCTTAAAAGAAATGCACAATAACAGAGCTTCCAATAATACAAACTAATTTTTATTGAAAGGAAAGAGTTTCCATTTGGCATGCATTTGAACAATTAATGTGATTTTTGCTGTTGCATGCTTGCTGACAATTTGTCCAACCTTGGTTAATATTTTGCAAGTTTGAGAGCAACACTTGCAGCACTCAGGTCATCTGTTAGTCTGTTTCTGGGGTCAGATATAATTCATAGCTGAAAACAGCTGCTCACATGCATACGATGATCCAAACTAAGTAAGGAAAGCAATCCCGAGTGCTTTCATTGACTTAAAATGATTAGGCAGAGAATTCCAAACTTTAAGAATTTCATTTTCAGAACTAAGTGCGCTGTCATTTGTCATCCTTTCAATTTTCGAAAGTGTTCCACGCAGGTCGTAGAATTTGTTTTTCCAGATAAGAGTTTTCTTGAAATTCCAATAGTTCCATTTCTAGATTTTCTAAATCTAACCAATGTAAGCAGGAAAGATCAAGTTCTTCAAATTTGGCTTGATCTGGAAAAGTAAGAAAACGCAGGGTTGTCTCCATTTTGTGAAATTGCAAGGATCTTTTGCTAAAATTCACCTGCGCAACCGCTACAAAGCTAGAAAATTCCTCGTAGATTTCTTGATGGCTCGTAAGATTGTCTGCAAATGTTGCAGAATTTTCTAAATGCATTTATAGATTTAGAAAATATTTCAGCTGCCCACTTTCAAGGTCTCTTTGAAGAACCTGCAGTTTTCTCTCAAATATTTTGATTTCACAAAACACCCTTTCTGCTGTCTTCCCCACACCTTCCAGTTGCTTGTTTGGTGCACTGAAGCGTAGTGTAAAATCTGTAAAAAAACATAAGGTTGGCAAGCCAAGCGGTATCAGTGAGTTGTGGATATTCCAGCCTTTTTTCACCCATAAACAGCCGAATTTCATCCAAGCAGGATACAAATCTCTCCAGGACTCGTCCTCTGCTCAGCCACCGGACATTATTGTACATAAGTAAACATTTATACTGTGCCTGAACCTCCTCAAGAAGTGCTTGAAACTGACGGCAATTCAAAGCAAGAGCTGTGATGTAATTTACCATTCTTGCGACGTCTCTGAGGACATTGCCAAATTTTTTGCTGCCTTCTTTGGCACAAAGAGCTTCTTGATGTGTAATGCAAAGGAACTGAATGACTTGATGTTTTGTTTCTTTAACAAAGAACTGCACGAAACCAGATGTTGCTCCCACTATAGAAGGTGCGCCATCACTAGCGACTGATACCACCTTTTCCGGGCTGATGCCTTGTGACACAAAAGCCTCCATCACAGGATTGTAGATATCTATCCCTTGTGTTCTTTGGGGCAAAGACACCAGCTTCACTAGTTCTTCTCTCATGATGTCACCAACAGCATAACGCAAAATCACTGCTAGCGTTGCATGATGATTTACATCAGTGCTTTCACCCAAGCACATGGAGCAACAGGCTACCTTTTGTAAGTCAGTAGTGAGCTGCTCACTAACGTCACTTGCCATACGCTGGACTCGATCTTTCACAGTGTTTCTGCTGAGCGGCATCTCAGAAATTCGTTGAATGATTTTATCCTTGTTTGGTAAATCACGAAAAAGGGAATTACTCCCAGACAAAATCGCTGTTTTGATAATATCCCCATCAGAGAGGGCTTACCATGTTTTGCTAGACACAGCGAAATTTGAAAACTGGCATTTATCAGATAATTTGTTCAAGAAAGATAGTTGCAAAAACTAACAGACTGGGAATGATATTGCCTCAATTGCACAAGAAACTCTTTTTTCTCAGTTTCACCAAGTTTGGCAACACTTTTGTGGTTGGTGTTAAAGTGTCGTCTGACGCTTGATGTGCGACACACAACACTTTCAGTACATATAATACATAATGCTTTCCCATTGCGCTCAATTACTCCAAATGATTCTGTCCAGGCTTCTTGGAATGATCTTCCACTATCTTTTTTTGTGCTTTTTTCGCTACGCTCATTTTTTGATGTTCAAAACTTGGAACCTACAAAAATACATGGGCCTAATTTAAAAAATGAAGCACCCAGTTTAAATCTATCCTTACGCAAAAATAGCTAACACTTAAAAGAGATATTCCCTGAATCAACATTCTACAGCAATGATCCTCAAAAATTTGCCTGATCCCCTCTCAAGTGACCAAGTTAGATGCCATCACCGCAATCTGTGACGAGGAGTTCTACAGTTATAATTACATGCTGGAAAATTGTGCTCACTGTGTACATGCTGGACAGTCTGTAGCAAACTGGAGATTGTACGCGTAACCATCACATAAATTTTAAGATGGTTTTGTTTAATCAGCAGATCTACAGCGATAAATTCTTACCTGTCTACTTTACAGTTTCACTCATCAGAAATAAAGAACTCAAATATTACTATTCCCTCCAATGCTACTGTTCGTAAACTTCATCTTGTCGTTTATTGTGATGTAATAATGTGAAAATGTCGTGCACAGTTTGGCTAGCGGTAATGTAATGTTATCAAACGGGATAATCTCTGAAGTTACATGCTGGGTAAGTGGGTGTTCCTGATTGAGCATTGGGGAGTAATTAGTCCTCCGCGCTTTAGTAGTGTCTTCTCAGGCGGCTGTCACGACCTTGGGAGCAACTTGGCCATACGCCCCTCTACCTTTCTGGTAACGAACTCTGTACTGAAGTGATGGTACGCGTGCCAACAGAGAGGGCTTGGAGTGCCACAGGTTCGCCACCACTGGTCTATGCTGACCTCAACCACATAAACAATATTTTGGCCACATTCCGCGAAACGGTGTCCTCAACGAAACTTACGGACGATTTTTTCCTGGCGGTGGAGATAATATTTATAACTTTTAAATAAGACTAATAAGTCGCCACGTTCAAATTTCTCGTTTCGTTCTTTCACCAGCTTGGTTGGCGTTCTGTCAAAGGCTTAGTATCTTCTACAACCAATCTCTCCCTCGCAATTTAGCCTTAACAGTAACAACCGATCACAAGAAGTTTTCGCCGAGTGCAAATCAAAATGCAACAAAAACTTTTTCGTCGTAGAGGTACGAGCTGCACGAAGTTTTAGTTCAAACGCCTAGATCACCTTTTTGGGAGGAGCCTTTGGTCTTGGAGGGGCGGGAGAAGGAGTAAGATTTCGCCCAGTGATTCCATGGTTCCACGGTTTCTTCACTTCGACTGGTTTCGTTTTGGGTGCCTTTGGCAGCAGGCCACCTTAAGTAAACACAAACAAACAAATTTCGTCGTACGGTGTGAATAACAGCTGCGGTCTGATTTGTTTCAGCGCAATACGAACGCAAGGGTTGCTTGTGAAAGCGTTTCATCTGACCGAAGTCGATCCTCTTTTTTCGACCTAAGTCGACGTTTTTCACACCGAAAAGCACGATTTTAACCGTAAAATTCGTTTCCCCCCCAACCACTGATCACCTCCAGTCTTATGGACGTGGCCAAAACGCAAAGCGGACGGCGAGCGACATTATTCTAGAACCAAAATAAGAACAACCCCTTGTAAAAAATTAACGAAAACAACAGTTACACCTTACGTATTCGGAACAACTTTTTCGAAAATATGAAACGTCGACGCAGGGTTGGTAAAAAGTAAAAACAACGATGCTTCATGAGCCTGGTGAGGTACGTATGAGCCATTGAATTGTTTAAGCAAGGGCATTATTTTCTTTTTTCTTATACTTCTCCTTTAAAACAAAACTACAACCAAAGGTGCAGCAAGTGCGAAAAAGGCAATGTCAACGAGGTTCAGTTACTCAACCCACGAAGCGCGCATGAATGTCCCGTACAATTTGCAGAATACAGACGAAAATCACAAGAACGGAAACGTCAGGAGCCTTGTTATCCATTTGAAAACCTCAGTCGCAAATCAACAGCACTCTCAGCTCCAAACGAAGCATTTCCGTTGCGAAACCGAACTTTTATTCGTACGCAAAAACATGCTCAGTTTAAACGTCGTTTCAGTTGAAGCCAGTCAACCTGGTGAGCTTAGACATAAAGCCTTCAAATGCTCTTAGCCTTAGCGGACAGAACGTATTGCCACCTAATGCTGGAGGGGCTCTAGTTGCCTGCTGCCCGAGCCGCCCGTTGTTAGTTATAACTAGATAGAGTGGGTGAGCGGCACGTCACACTTATCTACGCAAACCTCAACCAACCAATTGTAATTATAGCCGAAAAAATACAAAACTTCTATGGCATACTTCTGAAAAGATAAGTGCAGTCTGCAAGTAAACGTCACGATGGCATTTGTCTTTAGTTGCACATTATTCGATGATACAACGAGATTAATTTTGACGAACGAGCTTTTCAATGTTTTGGAAACGTTCGCGAAAGAACGTTTCATGTGAAGTACTGATGCAACTCACGGGTAGTATATCACAAAGCACAAACTACGAAGCAGAGAACTGTTCACCGCTACAATTTTACGATGAAGGTTTACCATGTTCGCCAGGTTTCAGACTACAACCTGTGGCTATTTGTCGCAAAGTAACTTGAAATGCTTGATTTTCACTGGGTTCCAAATCTTCTTGTCAGCAAAAAAAAAGTTTAAGCAGAAATAAAGCTTGCGGGGGGCGTGCTTAGTGACTCTATATACTTTTGTTGAATGCAATGAACTTTAATACGTCCCATGGGCTCCAAGGCTCACCCCCATTCGACGAGGCGTTGCCGAATGCTCGCGAAGGTGGAGATTTCGATCTCGACGACGTCGCTGCTTGTCTTTCACCATCTATGTCAAATAAAATGTAGATTGAGCCACAACAAACGGTTTCGCCAACCTTCTCCAAGGCACTGCAAACTGTTTCAATTTGCAACAGAAAGCAACTATTTGTCAGTGATGTCCGCAACTAAAAAAGATAAAGTTTATCCTTATCGACACAACCACTTTCCTATTGAACTCTTCTTAAACCTGCCCATGTCTGGTGATTCAATTACTTTGATAGAATCAGGTCCTCAGAACAATTCATCAAACATGCACAGCGGACAAACAAACATACAGAAAAGATGACAAAAACGCAATCCAAAACAAACCATGTAACCAATTTTAAATTGTTGGTAGTCAGCAGATCGACAAAAACAGAACATAACCATAAACCTAACAAGCAACAGCACTGACGCAAAACTGCAAGTCTTTCTTTCGCCATCTCGAGATTGCGTTGCATTTTCGCCTGAAGCCTTATTATCTTCTCTTTGTCTTCGGGTGATGCTCCCATGGACTGAACAGCAAGTCCACTTTCCAGCTCATGGATTCCTTTCTGATACCACTGCATAGCATCGTTCTTGTCACCTGGAAGTTTAAGCAAGACACAGCTCACAAGTGGAACATAGCCATTTGCATAGTACAAATACAGGTAGTTCATGCACTCTCCACAATGGGGGTAAGCAAGGTCGCTGTCGGAAATTTTTTTCTAACAGGAAATCAATTTCACGTAAAAATTTTTTTAACAGGAACTCAATGTCACGTAAAATTATGCATCCTCTGTCCTGAAATTTGCAAGCATTCTTAACGGGTGAAAACTTGAAAAGCTAAAGTAAGAGCAGAGAAAGCCAACAAACTCAAGAATAAACCAGAACACAAGCTCAGAAATTAGAACATCTTTACTAAACTCACTGACAAATTGTTGTAATAATATCAAAGATTGATAATTAAACTGACTCCGTGCTACAATGCCCCCAAATTTAAGTATGAAACACTATAAATCAGTTGAGTTTGTCAAATTTTAGAATGTCAAGCCCCCCTGCACAAACGTAAAGCCTCCCTAGTGAAAACTCTCTGGGGACAGTTCTGAGTCCATCTAAAGTGTTTCTATATTTACTTTCAAAATTCCCTACTTTCAACAAAATTCTGTAGCAACATTTCACTTCACATTGTGACGTTATGCAAGCAGCTTCCACCTGAAAGCTGCTTGTGTACCATCTGGGTCATTCCATGTCAGTTGATCCAGGCCATTTAACCCACCCTCTTGAATTTTGATGAAACTTAGCAAGATTAAAGAGCTTTTCATCCTGATCACAAAAAATTTCCAGATCTGGAAATCACTCTTTTACTACTAGACAAGAAATCCCTCTTGCAACACTAGTGGTAAAAACACAGGTTTCACCATTGATTAAGTATCACTGCATGGGGAAAGATTTTGCTCACAAAAAAAGTTGAAAATATTGTCCCATACTACTTACCTGGAAAAAGGGCTGATGAGAAACTATTAGTTTGCAAAAACTATACATATATAATACCATATACCTAGCGTATCTTCATCAATTTTCAAAGCTTTAGACATGTGCTCATATGACACTTTGTGATGTTGCTTCACTTTTTCAAGTACAGTCTGGGCACACATGTTCCAAAAGTATCTGCACCAAGTTAAATATAAATTTAGTGCACACTTTGTAGAAGTCACATATTTCAAATTAACTTAAAACAACTTGACATAACAAATCACAAGCATTTCACTTTGGAATATTAGAGAGCTTGGCCAATGCAGGAGTTGAACATGAAGAAGATATGTGCAAAGACACATGATAGCATTCAAACATTGAAATTTATGGGTGACATGACAAAATCTTATGTTTCGAGTAAATAACTGTACTAAAATTTTTAACTGAAATATGTACTTATTCTCACAAGGAAATCAAATACAACTAAACCTACACAAGCAGCTATCTCCTAAACATGTGATAAAAATAAAATTGATCAGAGCACCTGATGGTCATGAATAACACAAACGTTTTAAATGGCGGTCAATCTTTTCATTGCTATATCATTAGTTGTTAAGTAAGTTAAAATACACAAAAGTCATTCTTTGGTATGCAAATTACATTAATTAGAATTTTGAAAAACATCTATTTTGTTGATTGTATTTCAGCTGCATGCAATAAAGCTAGAATGAAAAAGCTAGAAAACTGAGGTATTGTGTCTCTCCAAAAACCCAAGCCAGTGCACACTGCAAGTAAGCAGGATTACAGCAAGTCAAGAAATTCTACTACCTTGGGGTGGTATATTCATAAGTGATGGAGGGAAAAACAAGACAGTTCTGCATGAGCTTTGCCACTCTGGTCACAAAATGAAAGTTTTAAAACAGTGCAAAGTCAGCAGTTTTCATATTGATCTTCGTTCAATCCTCACTTATGATTGAATCTTAGGCAATGACTGTAACGGCACGCAGCAACCACATGTCTGAACCTTTGTTTGACCGGTTCAAGCTGTGCATCCGGTGATGAATATTTTAATACGTAAAACTCTCTACGTTCAAGGAGTGTGATTCACTCGTTGAACGCCGCCTTAAAGTCTAATATTAATGGACTGCCTTGCTCAGATAGCCGCGCTGGCAGAATGCTTTTGGTTTGTTTCAGTTGTGTTTCAGAAACCGTGTTGATGATCAATCGCTGCTGAAGTTTGTTGTATTTGATAACAAGGAATTGGCCTGAGTGCTTTCGATTCCGTTTGCCATTGCTGTAGGGAACAAGAGACTACAGTTCAGTTGATGCGCAGTTTTGTAAGGGTCAGGTTCTAGGCAAAACATTGTCAAGGCGTGTTTCTCAAAGTTCTGCAGACTAGCTCCCCCACGGCTCACAATTAAAGGCTAGCTGCCACAACAATGACTAAACAAGTGTTATTTCAAGTGCAAGCAGCAGAGATGGGATTTTTGTGAAGAGTTCACAGTGTGGTATTTCATGACAAAAGTGTGCTGCTGTGAATTTATAAAGCCGTGAACGTTGAGTCATTTCTCCTTTGAATAGAGAGATCTCAGCTATGATGTTTTTTGGCTACATGAGCAGAATGCTCCAGGAAAAATTGACAAATTAAGTCCTGATGGCAACATGCATGGGAAAACAACTCAGGGCAGAGGTCAACCAAGGACCAGGTGGCATGATTACATCTTTGACCTGACTTGGTCTCGTCTTGGTATGGAGACAACGAACCCATAAAGGTTGCTAAAAACTGTGAGGTATCTTGTTTCATCCTAGAGCTGATGTCCCCATGACCCTCCACAGAGGAATACAGAGTGCAAAACTATATAATAAAAGGAGGTTCATTTGGTCAGTTGTTCATGCCATTGCTAAAAACAATGCAGGTGAATCTTGTTATCCAATAGCCAGGCGCAATACCACTACAGCCTATAAACATGCCCTCACTACATTACTCAACACCACAACTGTTTGCAGAACTAGCATGAACCCCCTAATTCAGTAATAATTGAAAAGCCTTGCAAAGAAACAATCCATTAAATATCAAACAATATAACGGCAACAACCATTTTAAGGCATGCAGTGTTCCATTGCACGGTATGCTATTTGACTGTATGAACAATTTTAAATGCATGACAAGCATAATAGTCTGTGTGCCACAATATGATTAACATGCTTCCATATACTTAGTGTAGAGAATAACAAAGCTCAAACCTGATTTTTTCAATGAGACATTTCAGTAATTTTTTTGCTGAGACATTTTGATCACTACAAGACATTTCAGTCATTTGTCTACCAGATATTTCAAAACTCGCTGTAACAGTGTTCATTAGCCTGTATTTTCAGACATTCTAACCAAAGTGACTTAACTGTTTTTGGACATTTCAAAAGCATTTCAGTCCATGACCGAAAACAAAAGCCAGCATCACACCTCTTCAAGGTTTCAATTAACTTAAATTTTAACACTTTGAGAGCCGGGGTACGATATATTCGTACTTTGAAATCGGCCTAAAACCAGCAGTTGTCAGTTGCCTTACCAACACCCTAGCTCCTCCGCCGATTGCGCTAGAGAGCTGTTCAAACCCTTTGGTAAGTCCGCACTTGAAAAAAAATTTTTGGTTGGGGGTTGCGGATTTTTTTGTGAGTGATGTCAGTGAAGTAGTTTTGGGGCCATTTTGGCTCATGTTGCTTGGCCTAGGACCCAACTGCTAGGCCAAAGTATTTCGCTGAAGTTTTCATTGGAAACTAGGCTCAAGTCTGAGTCTTTTGAGCCTTTGATCAACTTTCTAGCGTTTCTGGTTCAAAAGTTATGATCTTAAACAAACAAATTAATTATCTAATTAACTAATTAGTCAAAATTTTTTATTAACTTAGATCATAACTTTGAACCCGAAACCCCAGCAGGTCAACCAAAGTATTAAAAGACTCAGATAGATTGTAGCCTAGTTTCCAGGCCAGGTGAAGTTGGCCAAGGTGGCCAAAAAGTCCTCCACTATCGGCGTCACTTGCAAAAAAACCACACCCCCCACCAAAAAATCTTTTTCGAGTGCAAACTACAAGACTTTCCGCTTCTCTTGACACTTCGACCAGGTCCGTCGGTAACACTAACCGGAGCGGAGATATTCTCGCGCAAAGCCACGTGCGATCCAGCTGTTTTTGTGAACCGCTTGAGTTAACCCGGACGTCAAAGTGTTAAACTATGGTAACTAACAAAAAGAGGAGACATGTGTTAACAGTACACTGTAGCAAATACGAATGGCATGGACAGAAAATATCAACCACTTGCATATAACATGAAAGCTATCAACACAGTGTACCCACAAACCGCATAATTTTACATAGTAATTTAAAGACACTTAGAAAAGCAACAACTTACTTGTGCAAAAAATAATAAAAGAAACAAACACTAACAGGAATGACAGTCAGCAGAGGATGAGTTATTGCATCACAAGTCCACCCGAGCAAAACAGAAACTAGTGGATGCACCAGCATTTAAAGGCAGTAAGGAAGTTTTACAACGTATTTGCATTTTCAACAACNGCAACAAATGCNAACTGCAGCAAAAAAGAATGCAATAAACATGATCAGTGATGTGCAAAGAATTACCATCTCTAGCAAGAGAACTTAGGCTCACAAATGTTCTAAAACCTAGATTTTTATGTTGTAGAAATACAGCATTTACATTTGTTAAATACAGTACAAATGGAGTTAACATGTCATAACAATGATGCTTTATGCACTTATCAACAATACTACATTACATTCGTAGTAATAGTTATAATCATTAGGGTATAGCAGCAGCATACCACTTTCCCACCCTCAGCTCATTGTACCTTGGTCTTTTAACACCTTGAGAGCTGGTCTACGAATATATCATACCCGGATTTCAGTCTAAAACCAGCAGTTTTCAGTTGCCTTGCCAATGCCTTAGCTCCTCTTCCGATTGCGCTAGAGAGCTGTTCAAACCGTCAAAAGATTTAGTAAGTCTTCTAGACTGCACCTGAAAAAAATTTTTGGTTGGGGGTTGTAGATTTTTTGCAAGTGATGTCATAAGTGAAGTAGTTTTTGGGCCATTTTGGCTCATGTTATCTGGCCTAAGGCCCAACTGCTGGGCCAAAGTATTTCTCTGAAGTTTTTAATGGAAACTAGGCTAGAGTCCAAGTCTTTTAAGCCTTTGATCGATTTTCTAAGGTTTTTGGTTCAAACAAGCTGCAGTAGACTACAGGAATAACTACAACCAAAGAAAAATATTGGACTTTTTCTTAGATTTCAATTATTTTTCTTTTTCTAACGCAAACTCTAACCCGAAGCACTTAACTAAACATCAAATCCTAAGTCATAATCATCAGATTTCTCTGCGATATGTAGAATGATATTGTTGCGATTGGAAATCCCGAGCGGCATGTGCGCAAAGCTTCGCACTGTGGCAACAAGCAACAATAGAGATCACCTGACGAGATCACTATTATTGCTTGTTTGCACCACATATATATGGTGTTGTTCTTCACGCACATCCCGTTCGTGGTGAATCACACATTTAACACAACGCCACTAGAGAGGTTGCAACAATATTCTGTGCATTTGCGCATGGCGTGAAGTCAGAAATTTCGCCAGT
>JGI24159J19872_10008794_pt1 | contig 13231 bp, 6 predicted proteins | sample Ectturendosymbi4_FD_19872 | JGI IMG/M metagenome (IMG submission 19872) | reverse complement strand
GTACCGCTTTTCCGGTCCTTAACCGAAATGCAGGACAACAGTCATGCGTTTCCGAACTCGCAGCGAGTCTCTCCACTGCGCTTAGCCGAGGAGTTTTAGGTTCTTGTTTAGGCGTGTTGCGCTCTTCCTAGGACATGCTGTGCTAGCAACATTGGATCAGTGAAATTTGCTTTTATAGCATTTTGTCGATGTCCCACGCTCATTTGAGGAGGTAAATGGGTTGGCCTAGCGCAGGGTTTTTCAACCTTTTTCTGCTCGTGGCCCATTCAACTAGGAAAGATATTGGTGGTGACCCAAAGCTTTCAATCTCATAGATTTAATACTTCGATCATTTTCGCTAAAGCGTTAATTGCTGTGCTATAACATTTGCAATGCTATGCCACGCCATAGCTGTTCTCGGCATCCAACCTGCTGAGCTTCGTCGCAGTGGAGCCACACTGTCTCCAGGACGCCGTGCCGTGGAGCCTGGACATCTGCTCCACTCAGCGCTCACCCGTCCATCGAGTGCAGATGCACGGCGCCTCAAATCGAGACACCCATTTGTACCCGCCACACAACAACTCATCAGTTTTTCTGACAACAACATACGTGCGGCGCAGTGGGCGGATCATCAATGGAACGCGGAGTGGGCGGACAGCCCCACAAGACTCCGCATTTTAATTCCAGACACCGGTACACACACCCCCGGAATGACCCTCCCAAGAAGAGCCTGGGTCCGGCTCAACTGCCTCCGCACCGGTGTCGGACGTTTCCGCTCCTGTTTGTGCAAATGGGGTATGGCCTCCATTGCGGCGGCGCAGAAGAACAAACCGTCGACCACGTCGACCTCCCCATGGACTGCATGGCCTGGCGGTTCTGGACGATAAGACAATCGAATGGCTGCTCAACACCTGCCCCGAGATCTAGTGCGGCCAAGCAGTGGATAAAAGAAGAACTCGTTCAAAAGAAAGAAGAAGCTGTTCTCATAAATACAGCTTCACCTAGCATTGTTAAGTAGAAGTTATGTCACAAACCTAACATGTAGGTCGAATTTTTTTGCAACTTGTCTATCTTATTTGATCATGATGACATCATTATGCATTATGCAAGTCTCATAATGCTTTCATTCTGATTTATTCCAAGCTTGGTGGCTTACTGCAAAAGCGTCATGGCCTACAACTGGGCCATGGCTCACCGGTTGAAAAAGATTGTCGTAGTGATAGTATCGCTGTGCGTTCGGATTTGTTCTAAGGAGCCCAAAATTGGATCTTTGTGTGTGAAAGGTTAAGTTGTTTGAAGTATACATTGCTATGCTCATACCTTTTTTCAACAAGGCTCGAAACGTCGAACTGGTTGAAAGAACAGTCACCGCAACTGGTGATGCATGAGTTCACATTTTTGAATACAAAAAATCCCACCACTGTGACGAATTGACGATGCATAGTATGAGCGAGTCGGAGCATACGTACTGTGTACTGTTCGTAAGAGACGTGCTTTGTGTATTTGATATTTTACGTGTAAAATGGAAAGTTCAGTTGCAAGTGCGATTATGTTGAAGTCGATTCGCCCCAGTCAAGTTGAGATAAACTTTCCAAGGTACTGTGCATCCAGTATCGTTTTTCTTGTTCATTCGTTTATTAGTAATTACAGTTTTTCGAGAGGTCGTTGGGCAACTCATTTCGTCAAGCTCTCAGACGGTTCCCAAGGTACCTCCAACTGGACAGCCCATATTAGCACTTTGTCAATGCATTATTCATAAAGGCAGACTCGGCAAACGGATGTTTGCCGCATCAAATTCGAGTCACAAGGTTACGATTTTCCTTGCTGAGAGCCACGTTAGACCTGGAGGTGTGTCCTTGAGCTGTCTTGCTATGACACACCGCTGACCTTGCCATTGATGAAGGAAGATAACCGGGGTTGTTGCGGCAGTGAAATATCATGTCGCTTCACAACTTGCTAGTCGTGCTTCCGACAAGAAACCAAGATGGTAATTTCCTTTGCATATGCTTGTGCTTGGTTAATGCGATTTGACTGCACGTTTCGCAAGTTTTGGTAGAGGCAAGAAACGCACTGCATTGCGTTTCAATGCAAGAGCGTGTTGCTCTCGCCAGAACTTTTGTACAAATAAACGAGGCCACGCCGATAAAGCCTTAACAGTCTTTAACAGCAATTTTCTGAGTTTCTTGCCGTTACCAGAATACCACATACAGTTTTTCTTTCCTCATGTTCCATCCATGGAATAGGTGTCGTGATGCATCCAATCATGGGCGTCGAAAGGATTTTTTCCAAACTTTCTAGAGGGGGGCAAAAGTGGTGAAATTTGTTTTTTCTCACTTGAAACTAACAAAACAACCTTTCTTTACTGAAATTTTCGAAATCCAGGGGAGCAAGCCCCCACCTTCCGACGCCCATACATCCAATGTTTCTTCGCGCACCGGGAAAGGAGCAGATCGTAGGAAACGTGGATGGCGTGAATTTCTCCACAATGTCGAAAATTTGTTCTGGAAGATTGCAATGTTCGTTTGTACATGTTTCGTGGGAGAGAGTAAAGAATATTTGTGAAGAACGTGACGTCATTTGTTGAAAGCCCTCAGGCGTTGTGACACAACGACAGAAACCATGTCGGTGCCTTCACTCATAACGACGCCGCTTGTCGTATTACCCGCTCACACGTTATTCATTTACGTTGAACTAGTGTGGTGTGTGTGTGTGCACCCATTGCGGAGAAAGCGCTAATGCATCTTGGATATTTTTTATGGGCCTTGAGTGAAAATAAATGCTCAGTCTTGGAATAATTTGTGTTTCAATTTAAAGCAAAAGGTCGGCAAAAGACAGTTTCGGTTTGCGACAGTGTAAACGCATGTTGAAAAAAGTTCATTTCACATTTTTTGAAAAACAGGGCAGCTTGTAACACTTTTTCTATGAGTTGACCAGTTTGTCAGGGGTATAACGAGGTCAGATGGCGCCCGGGGCAAAGAGCAAGTTTGGCTCCCCCGTGGTCGAACCTGCGCTCTTTCGGAAGCAAATTTACTGTATTGAAGAAAGTACTTGTGAGTTGTGACATTGTTGGGAGTTTACTGCGCCTAGCGCAGTAATTCGTCGCCTGGAGAATGGTGCTCCCCTTGCCTCATCACGTCGGTGTAGTTTGTGTCGACAGCAAGAACACATTAAGTGCAGAACAGGCCCTTAGCCTGGACCAGGGACGCCGGAGAGCGAAGGCATGACGCGGGCATTAACCCCTGTCCTTTCAAAAGGGGGGGAACGGGGCGGTGGTGCCTTTTTGGTAAAAGTTACTTCATGGTTTATCAAGATCGAATTGAAACAAAATTGTTGCAGCTAATCGCGCACCCGGAAATTTTAGATTGGTTTTCTACAATTTCTGTTTGTATTTGAGTCAACATTGTTGCAGAACAGAAGCAAGCATATTGGTAACGATTTTTTTGTTTTTTGTAAGTTTCCATTGCCCTTAACTCTTTCTGCCTGTCCATTGCCCTTAACTCTTCCTGCCTGACCGCTTCTCCGGCGTCACTGGCCTGGAGCCAGTGCCTTTGAATCCAAAACTATGAAAACAGTGCTGGGTGGCATTTCAATGTACTAAGCACATTATTATGTAGCACAAGATGGGGTTTAAAATTTTTGACGGTCACCTTTCAAAGCATCTGTTCGTAACATTACGTTCATAACGGATAATGTTCATAACGGGTCTGTTACGAACGGACACCATTTTGACCAGTGATGTGCCCGAGTCATATGTGTCAAGCCACTTCGAATCGTTGCTTTGCAAGCTCGAGTCAAATGAAATCTGAAATTTCGCATATGCTTTGTCACCGGATATTGTTGTCCAAGGAGGCAAAAATGGCGCACAACTGGCTATAAAGTGGTGCCGAATGTTGCTTCAGCACTTTTGTTTCCAGGTTACAAGATCTAAGCTTTTCACGAAAGCAGTTGTTTAGATTTCATTTTACTTCATTCTCAGCAATGACATATAACACATATATATGTCATTGTTCTCAGTTAATTCCACAATTCCAGCCTAACCCTGCTGCAACAAATATACCTCCTTCCCTTCACATGCCAGAACATAACACCAGAGATGTACATGGATTTGGATTTATTCTTGTAACCTTCCAGAATTGTGACGGATTCGGATAACTTCTGCTTGACCAGATTTGCACTGGGTATGGATCAGAGGTGATCACGGTGACGTAGTGGACTGCGGCCGAAGTTTAATTTTTGCCAGAGCAGGACCCAAAAGTCGGAATTTGAATAAAAACTCCGAGCAGGAGTGAAATTTTCAGTTTTTACCGGAGCCAGACTATGGCTTTTATAAAATTTTAATTTTCTCTAACAGGCCAATAGTTAGATTGATCCCATAACTACGTTCTCTTGGTTAAACGGTGAACCACGCCCGTCATTAGGGGGCGAAGCCCTTTGAAAAAAATTCCCCTCCCCTGAAAAAATGTGTTGGACATAATTTAAAAAATTTGGGCCCCTCTCAAAAAACTCTTCGCCCCGCTTAGTGTCCCAAGCTGGTCAAAGTCAACAGTAAGTCTAAACTTCTAAGTAGACTTAGCCTTAAAGTCCTGGCGCATATCGTTCAGAGCTGCTCTTTTGCTTTCCGCAAAGGAAACTGCCAAGGAACATTCATCTGTTCAATATCTACACTGCTTTGCAAGCCTACTGTCTGAAGAAATTGTAGCGTAAGATGTATTGAACAGACAATTATACTTTTAAATTTAGTTTCTCATTTCAAGCAACAACGTCTTTGCTTTTAACCATAGTGATTACGGTTAGGGAGATGTCACAATGATGCTTATCAACATCTATTCAACTTCTAGTTGAAATGGATTAAAGAACAACAGAGTGAAGAGAAATTTGTGCTAGCTACCACGTAGGGTATTGTTCACTTATAATCTTTTTGTTTCCAGTTTCTGAGTGATTTTGAAAATCTGTTTATCTGCCTCGAGCAGTGGTTCTTAAAGTTTTTTCATATCCCCCCTTAAAAAATCCAAACGCTGTCAATTCCTCCCCAACAAAAATCACAAAAAATACAACTGCGAAAGTTTCACAATGCCTACTATGAAGAAACAATAGAAGATTATGAACTAGTTACCGAACAGACTCTCTTATAACGTCAGTCACCGCAGTAAAGCAGCTTGTCCTTGCCTGCTGTAGACATTCCGATATAAACCAACCTCGTTCTGCAGTTTTTATGTGTTGAACAAATAGTAAAAACTTACGGTTTTTTCATCCACAGCTTTTCCTCCCAGGAAAAGCAGTTTTTTCCACAGCTTTTTCCTTCTTTAAAAAATTTCTCCGTTGGTGAGCCAAGTGGCACCCGTTTGAGAACCACTGGCCCAGAGTGATTTATGAAGTAGATGACTTCTTTACTGGTAAGAAAACAGGATGCCATTTTCAGGTGGTGTTGTCGTTAACAGGGTTTTGAAACGATGACTGGCTTAAAAAATCAGAAACAGAACTGATGTTATGGAGGTCTGGCTTACAAGTTGCTGATAAAGACTTCCCTATGGCAACTCTTTGCTAGCACCGTTATACTCATTGTAGTATCTCCACAACTGTTCGCAAATATGTGGCCAGGGCTGCAGCAACATATTTAGTACACATGGCCATAAAGAAGCTATGATGGGTCGTACCCAGGGCTCTCATAAATGCAACTTAAAAAATCCCAAGAACAATACTAAAAAATCCTTAAATCTGTGGTGGTGCAGCATAAGGTAGGAGCGCCATCAGTGCTGCTCAGAATCCCAGTGGGTCCACTACCCGGGAGCTTGTTTTTTGTTGATTTCACATACTAAGAGAAATGTTAGAAACCTGTGTTTCCATGAATTTTCCTGATTTTCAGAGACAAATAGAATGTCAGAATTATTTTACAAAAATGTCCCTAAAAGCCTGTATATAGAACATTGGGATGCAATACTACCCAGGTGCACCTGGTGTGTAGCAAACTTTGTGCACCTTACTACCTTAGCATTTCAATGTCCAAAACATGTTCGGGCAAAAATGACCTCAGAAACCTTATATGTGAAGAGTCTTTCTACATCATGACTTGATATGAAGAAAACGGATCTAAAGCGCGCATGACGTATTTTACGCACAAACAAAAATTCCCCTCTAAAAATTCACCTTTTTGGGAGCACAGTGCATAAAATTTGTATGCTATGTATGTTTTTCGCTGCGCAGATACGATTTTGTTGTGAAAGTAATTAAAAATGGAGGCCGGGAAGTCAAAAACAATTTGGTCTGGAAATAACGGATGTCACGTGTCCCAGGAAAACGTAATAAAAATTTGGATCGCATTACATCCTTCTTTTGCTGTCTCATAAGCATTTTATGGATTCCTGAGCAGGTAGCAGAACCAAACATGATTTGCAAAATTCATTTTACACATTTTCAAACGTTGCCGAATATCCCTAAAAATCTGTAAGTCCCTAAAAAGGGTTAAAAGTTCCAATCTAGGGACAAAATCTCTAAAAGGGAGAGGACTGGTCGTATCGTGTTGCGATGTTCGTGCGTTTCTCTTCCTGCGTGCTGTGCCCACAGCCTTGCATTCGATAAACGCGCGCATTCCGTAACAGTGAACCTCGTTAAACGAGTAGTAACTGAGTCCAGGGCGTGTCTTTTATTGTTTGTCGCAACGAACTGCGTTCGTTGTAGTTGAGATTTAATAGATAAAATCTAGAAAAGTCAAGCCGATAAGTTACTACAGTAGCTCTCGCCAGAAGCTAAACATAAAAGGTGACTTGTTAACCATTATGTCAGAAGTGTTGCGGCGTTTAGAAAGTATCTGTATGGCTTTTTTTCACCGATGTGAATCATAAAATTTTCATCCGATAACTTAAAAGCTCTGATGCTTTTTACAAATCTTCACTATTCTTGTATTACGGTGATCAGGATTCCTACGCAATTTTGAATATACATTTCCAGACTTTTTCCGAATGACCTACCCAGGTCAAATGCGGGCACTATAATACTTAACAAAATATAATAAAATTTTATCAGTCTTGCATAAAATATTATGAAAGTGTATGTCAAAAGATCAAGATCAAGCTGGAAAATTATTTTCCATTTCCATACTAACAGACCAAAACACATTTTACCAGACTTTTCGAGGTTGGAAAATTACCAATTTTTTTCCATGTTTTTCCAGACTCCATAGAAACCATGGGTGACCGATTGCAAGAGTAGCTGGCGCGTTTTCTTGGTGTCTGTTTTTCTTCAGTATTGCGAAGCAATCTAAACCGTCCATGTGCTTCGTGGTGCCTCATGATTTTTGCATTTTCTTGTGATTCCACTATCACATTCATTCCCATCATGTCGAGGTTGTGCGCAAGCCATATGCAGAATTAAATTGTTTTTATGAAACTAGTAAAATTCCAACTGTCACCTCGTGCTCTAAAATTTAGAGATAACAAACGGTTTCAGCCTCAAGCTAAATATTTTACAAAAATATTTCAAATCTTGATAAAAACAATTTACATGCTTTTGTGTGCCGCTGACAGAGATAACGGATTTAGGTTTTTCAAATCCAAGTCCAATCTGACAATTTCATTTTAAAACCCAATCCAAATCCGATGAACTGACAGTTTCAAAATCCAATTGCTGTTTATATCCAAATTTTTATCAATCGTGTTCTACTAAAAGCAAAATAAATCGATCAATTATTTTGTCATTGTGTTTACATTTATTCTAATGTCCACTAACAATTGGTTTCCCTATTGCACGATGGCTCTTTGTAGGGCTATTGTTTCTGTTCATTAGCTGAGTCATATGAAACAAATCAATCAATCCAAAGCAGTGTTTTCATCATGAGGTAAAAAACACAATACCAAAAAATACTTCGGAATCTAACTCAAGTTAACATAGGCTCTAACTTCGGTTCATAGCACTATAACAGTGGACATTTTGAAGACTTCAGGGCAAGGACTATCAGCATTAAATGCAATGAAAAGATCAGTTATGAAGTGCAAGAAAGCAAATCGGACAAACAAATTACCAGCTACAAAATACAGCACAAGCGAATCATTAGCACTGACCAGGCTATACGTGCTACATGATGCATAAGAGAGCAGGCTTGTACCTCCGTCACTGGTTAGTATGTGATTCAAATCAGAGGTGATCGGAGTCTCAATAATTGACTCCTGTTCCTGTTCCAAAAAAGTGACTTCTGTTCCGGAGTTCATCGGAAATTTACACTCCGAAAACTTGAAAGCAGTGTCTATTTTGCCTCGTCATACAGAAGAACTGCTGAAGCTACAGTATTTTGCCATTTCCTAATATGGGCAAGCTATGCCATGGTTTTATTGTTGACCAGCAGATAGTGGCTTCTTGTCTGCGTTGCATGCACTGTAGGTTGAAATATAACCCTAACGCTTTGTCGCTTTGTGTGTTGTCTCGTCATGTGACCACTTCAACCAATTGTGTTAAATTAAAGGTGAAATAACCCCAGCACAGTTTCTGGATCATAAAGCGAATTAAATATCACCGATCTTGAAACCAAGAAATAGAATCATATGTTGTTGTCACCAGAACCGGCCCTAGCAGGTGCGGGGCCCATTGCAAGAAGTAGGCGCGGGGCCCCGTTCAGCAGTGGTGTTATGACGTCTTCGTGCTCAGTCAACCGTGCTATGATTTTTGGGATGATAATTTTTAGGATAGCTAAATAACTACATAAATATGCTGCTGGGGTGAACGTTAGACAGTGTACCGCTAATTCAGCTGAAGGTTGTAAAGGAAGCTCTGTGTTGGAAATCTGAGCGGAGAACCCAAGTGCAAACGTACATCAATCTAATTCTAGCCGAACAAGCCGAACTGATAAGCGAGTTGAACTTACTCTGCAATCCACTCTTGTTGAAAGGCGCTTTCGTTCGAAGAAGAACTGACTTGGAGAAAATCGCTAACATGAACTGATTGCCATTCTCGTTTGCAGTAACCACAACCGCAGACGCGTTTTTGTTTAAAGTTAACGTCTGGGCGCACGATCAGTTATCCGCTTTATGATGCAATACATAAAAAGAATCAGACTTCACAGCAGAGCAACCCATGTATACGCTCAAAGTTATCCCAAAACCCTAATTGTATAGTTATTCTTAAAGCACTGGCTTGGAATTCAAACTGTTCTTTATTAAGAAGAAATGTTATTTGCAAAGATTTTACAACTGCTGCCACATCACAGATGCAGAAACATTTATTAAACGCAATACATTATGCGCATGGTTGATTGATGAAAACAGAAGCATATAGCCGCCCAGTGCAATGATAAACAGGAACGAGTGTGCTGGATGACATTCATAATTTTGCCTTGTTAAGTTGCAGTGCAGTTTAAAATGTGCTTTACTTTTTTGAATCTGGACTTTGTAGTAGTAGTTTTTCTCCTATTTACGCTCGCAAATAGAAAAAACAAATAAAACATTGATGGAGCGCCAAATGTTAAAAGTACTTTCACCAGAGCCGTATCATCCGCACTCCATGCCCCCCAGTTGGGGAGGGCCCACCCTGCCACAGGGACCCAAAATTCTGCCCTGTCACCACTTAGCCCCCCCAAAAAAGCTTCGACCCCCAAATTGAAATATAAAGCACTAGAAATCAGTGAAGTTGGGGGCCCTTTGAAATAAAAGTGCTTATATATTACAGTTACTTTGGGCCCCTTTGAAAGCAAGGTATTTACATATTGCAATCGCTGTTGGGGACCCCTTTGAAAACAAAGTAGCCTACTTATGCATTACAGTTGCTGTTGGGCCCCTTTGAAAGCGTAGTGAGCCTACTTACACATTACGTTTGCCATTGTGGGTCTCTTTGAAAGCGTAGGACTTACGGTGTCCGTTCAAAACAGATCTTTTCATAATAGACCACTCATAACCAGTGGCGTACAAGGCGGGGGGGGGCGGCCGCCCTCCCCTGGCTTGAAAAAAATCAGGGCAAACTCTGTTTTCAGGGCAAGCGCAAGTTGCTCAAATGTCCTGCAAGATAAAAAATATTTGATTGCAGTAAAAAATTCATGGCAAACTCTGTGTTCCAGGGCCATCGCAAGTTGTTCAAAATTTTCAATGATAAAAAATATATATTGAATACAGTGAATTCAGGGCACGCTCTGTTTTTCAGGCCAAGCCCAACTTGCTAAAAATCCTGAGGGATAAAAAATGTATCTTCAATACAGTGAATTCAGTGCACATTCTATTTTTAGGGCAAGCGCAAATTGCTCAAAAATCCTGAAAGATAAAAAATATTTCAATGCAATAAAAAATATCAGGACAAACTCTGTTTTTCAGGGCAGGCACAAATTGCTCAAAAATCCTGAATGTAAAAATTATATCCAACACAGATAAAAATTTCAGGGCAAGCGCAAGTTGCTCAAAAATCCTTGAAGATAAAAAACATTTCAATACAGTGAAAGAGTTCAGGGCAACTCTGTTTTTCAGGGCAAGCACAAGTTGTTCGAAATTCTGAATGATAAAAAATCGGCGACGTGAAAAAATAGCGTAGGCAGCACAGAAGTTTGGAGGGGAAAAAAAAAATTTGGGGGGCAGAAATGTTTAAGTCTCGGCGAAAAACACTATTTTGTTTGGGATACCGCCTCTCAAAGCACAAAATAACTTTATTTTCCAAAAATTTGGAGGGCATGACCCTGTTGACCGACCCCTGGCTACGTTTATGGCGTGACGGCACGAGGCAGTGCCTTCCCTACCATAATCATGAAATGTGGATAACGAATTGGGGATACAAAATAACAAATTGAATAAATATTTGTCTTTCATGTTGAAAAGGTGCATTTATTGCATGATTCTAATCATTTTTCATAGTCAATACATCTAAATTTGCGTATTTCTTCAAATCAGGGGAAAGTCACGAAGGGAGGCAGCGACTGTTTGTGCCTCCTTTCACCGGGTCGCTTTCAAATTGAGCAGTTTGTGATAAACTGTGTTGGTGAGCGCTTGCCGTGTAACTACCTTTATGTCAGCTCTGTAACCTTCACGTCAGCTATACTGTAATAATGTTGGTATGGTATACACTTTTAATACATTCACTCCTTCAACCATATGCTCTCGCATTCCATAGTCTGGCACTTACTTCACGTTGTGTACAATATACTGAATATCATCAGTAGCTGGCCAGGCACATCAGTAGCTGGTCAGACATGCTGCTATGGTGATAGGCGGCGGAGGGAGGTAGCCAATATCTCATCCTCAATGAAAACGTTTCATTGTTACGACATAATTAGGCAGTTCTATCGAACTGATATGGCATCACTGGCGTGACCGACGAGGCGACAAGCCACATTGGGACAACTTGCTAGGAAAATGTGCGTGGACTACAGCAGGATTTTTTGACATGAAAAATTTACCAAGAAGCCTCAGCAGACATGCAAGGTGAACAAATCCCATTCAAAACCAAATTGTTTTAAACCCGTTTGGAAGCGCAAGAATAGACTTTGGCTTTGAACGAAGAGCGGAGACTAAATATCAGCGTTCACAATGCAAAGGTAAGGGAAAACCGAGAGATTTTGAAAGACCTCATTAATGTAAATTGCTTCCCAGCCAAACAGCAATTAGCATTTCGTGATAACGATGAGAGTTCGACCTCTTCTAATCGTGGCAATTATGTGGAACTTTTACATATGAAAGATTAGCTAGACATTAATAGACATCTACTGTGTTTTCCGACTTCTCAAACATAATTCAGAACGATTTAAATCGAGCAATAGGTGATGTGATTAGATATGATATGAACATAAAAGAGGCAAGTGCAGCCCCATTTGTTTCTGCAGAAGTAGACGAGTCAACGGATGTCACAAACAAAGCTCAGAGCTCTGTCGTTATGTGGCTAAAAGCGCAGAGTTGCTTAAAACCCTGAATGGTAAGAAATATATTTAATACAGTGAACATTTTCAGGGGAAACTCTGTTTTTCAGGGCAAGCGCAAGTTGCTCAAAAATTCTGAACAGTAAAGATATTTTCAATACAGTGTATTCAGTATATATTCTATTTGGAGTGATGTGTGTAATTTGGGCTAGTGTGGTGTGTAATCTGGACCAAAGTCGTGACTGGTTATAATGATTTTGATCTAGACCAAGCCCTCGTTTTTTTCAATGCCACGTTTTTCGTGATTTTTTGGAACTCTTCTGTTATCTGTTGCAGCATTGATCTTAACATCAAATTTTAGAAGACTGGCTGAAACAAGGAAATTTTGAAGTTGTTTTGTGAATGCATTGTGTAATTTGGACCAATCCTGGTGGCTGTTTGCGTAATATGGACCAGTGTTACAAATGACAATACTTGTATATAGTACTTGGAAAGTGTTTTATAGCTACCAATTCTTTTTCGAAACAATCAACAAGCAAAGCAACTCAAAACAGATTTGGAATAGGTTTCAGGCCCCATTCGGACAATCTGAATCTGTTCAGATATTAACCAAAATTTTGTCGTCTGTCAGTGATGGTGTTTTCAGTTGATTCACTAGGAATCGATACCGTGGGAAAAGTAGCAGTCTGAAACATGCATGTAAATGTCTATTACAGAAATGTTGAAAACGTTTATTGTTTCTTTCCAGATGTGTGATAGGCTATTCGTAATTATTACCATGACAAGTCTAGGATCGAGAAAACGACCATTCCCTCATGGTGTCAGATATGAAGGATGTCAAAAGCAACTCACTTCTGACAACAAAGAAAGTCATTTAAAAGAAAAAAATCATGGAAAGAGAGTTACGTTTTGACGTTATAACCGAATTGAAATGCATGTGAAAGATGCCATCGGTACCGAATAAAATGTAACGTCATAGGCGAAGTGACGTTACAGAGGAAGCCGCTATAAACGAATTCAACTGTTTAAAACAGAAAATTTCTTCTGACAAAAACGCTGAGGAAAATAAAAAAATGTATTTACTGTACCGATAAGCATCTACTGATTTTGAAAATATATTCACTGATGTTGGCCTATGTATAAATGCGAGTATTTCGAAATGAATAATATGCAAACATAATTTTTCTCTTCCATTTCTAACCTCAAATGTGCCCTTTAAGATAGGAAAATCTACCCCATGGGGTACATGCATCCCAGGTTGTGAACCCTTGGTTTGATATTATCTTAGGTTAGGGTTTAAGGCAGGAGTGACCAAACTCCTGCCTCAAACTCAGAGCTGCTGCTTGGTACAGATTCATGCGAAGGTCTACCAGTTTGATACACACACTTCTGAAAATAAAAATTTGCATGATTTATCTTCATATGATGTTATCATTA
>JGI24159J19872_10008792_pt1 | contig 13232 bp, 8 predicted proteins | sample Ectturendosymbi4_FD_19872 | JGI IMG/M metagenome (IMG submission 19872) | reverse complement strand
ACGATCCGGAACAGTCGCTTTTAAAACATTGCGTTGCGTCATCGAAGTCGCGTACATATTTGCATCAGTAAAGGAAATTACCGTAAAATTTCTTGTCTGAGCGAACACAACACGCAAAGAACTTCAACCCCTTGAGTTAACAAGCAAGATAACTACAGAATTTGCCTATAACGGCACCTCTAGGGAATTGCATAAAGAATGTTATTGCCGAATTGACATTATAAGCGAATTGAAATGCATATAAACGGTGCCATCGAGACCAAACAAAATGTAACGGCATGGGCGAATTGACGTTACAGACGAAGCCGTTATAAACGAAGTCAACTGTATCGAACAGATTTACATAAGGTTTCAGGTCCCATTCGGAATAAACTAAAAAGTTAGTTTCAGGGCAAATTGTTATTTTCAGGGCAAATTTCTATTTTCAGGGCAAATTGCTATTTTCAGGGCAAATTGCTATTTTCAGGGCAAATTGTTTCCGCCCCCCGGTAAAATGCCTTCCCGTACGCCTATGGACGTAGCTACGGAACACATGAGCTATGACCACGCCCCTCCAAATAAAAGAAACTGTTTATCATGTACATACTGTACAACAAAGAAACTTCAGCCTGGCGGCAAGCTTCTGAGGAATCTGCCTGCTTTCTGCTTTCATTCTTCTGTGACGATTAAAACTTGCTAGCATATCTATTTTTCCATAGTTGTAAGCCACAATGATCGCAGCTAGTAAATCGGTCACAGTTTATTAACAGGGAAACTAGTTTCGCGTTTTGCAACGCATTATTATCAGCCCTGTAAAAGGGTAAGGCAAAACTTACAGGCAAAAAGTTGGCACTTGAAAACAAGTAACGCAAGAAACACGAACTGGTTAGTTACAATGACAGTAGTAAAACTTGCGAAGTTAAAAGGCTGAGTTTCCTAGAGCCTCGTAAACCAGTCACTGTTAAGATAACCTGCGCTTGGTAGCGGCCTAACAAAGGCACTTTTGCTGCGGAGATAACACACATGCGCGATGACGAGTGCCGTGTACATACAATTCAATTCCAACAAGTTTCCGTCTTTTTTGGTATAATACAGGCCAGGGGCGGGCAATTAATTTGCCTTGGCGGCCATTTGGAGAAGACCGGGTTTAGCGGAGGGCCGTACCTTCTGATCAGATCATAAAATAAATAAACAAAACAAAAACGATAATGGTACATAGAAAAAATATTTTTATAATTGTTCTTGTGCAAATACAGTTTACCCAGCGCAAGGAATTCAGTATGACAGATGTAACCTCACACAATTTCCAACAAATTTTAGATTTGAAGATTGTTCCTGAATGCTTCCGCGGGCCATTGAAAACGCTGTGGCAGGTAACATGTGACCCGCGGGCTGCTAATTTCCCATCCCTTCTGTAGGCCACGACCATTTTGCCAAAACATCTTCATCAAAAAGATCGTAGCACGGTTGACTGAGCACGATGACGTCATATCAACACTACTCAAAGGGGCCCAGCGCCTGGGTCTTGCATTGGGTCACGCACCTGCTAGGGTCGGCCCTGGATCCGCTAGTTGAAGCTGTCTCAACAACAGCACAAATGAAACTTAGCGACTTTTTTGCAAGAACGCAACGCAGTACTGTACTACTGTATGCTCGGTATTGCATGTAAATACAACTGCCAGTGTTTTAAAGTTCTTGTTTGTGTATTTCTTATCAGAGTATTCGCGAAAACACAATACAGTATGCGGCAATCCTAATCAAAAACGCTGAACCCTTGCCAGGCTCTGGACTTCAGCTAACAGACCATTTTAGGAATGATTTATCATAGTTCGGCTGTAAAGGTCAGTTGGCCTATAGCGAAGCTTTTTATCCGGCCCACTGAAGTGACGTTATAGGGCAATCCTACTGTATTTCAAAAACACAATTTTTTCATATAAAACATTTGCGCCCCATCGCTGAAATGGCATCGCCGAACTGTCCTAAAGCCAGTTAAATCAAACTACAGTAAATTAAACTTTTTCCCGTTAGGGCTTTATATCTCACAGAAAATTTATCGTGTTTTCCAGATCTTGATTTGTACAATTTTAATTGCGTTAAGTACTAAATCATCTGTACATGCAGGTGAGTGTAGTGAATAAGCTTTGCAATACGGGCTTACTATGGTGTTTACATTAATAACTCCATGGTATGCCTCAATGTAATATTGACTGATTGATTTACTGTTTCATATCGTTCAGTTAATAAACAGAAACATTACAAAGAGCCATCGCGCAATAGGGAAACCAATTAGTTTAGAATGGCTAGAGATCAACTAGCCAAACCCTTGTGTTGAGCTGCAGCGACAAGTATTTCGTAACTTTACGACAGAGTTGTGGTTAAAACTGATTAATGGTTCGGTATATTTTTTTGAAAATACACAACCTCATCAACACTTTGTGCATGGGCGTCGGAAGGGGGGGCAGGTGGGGCAAGGCCCCCCTGGATTTTGAAAATTTCAGCAAAAGGTTGTTTTCTTGATTTCGAGTGGGAAAAACAAATCCCACCACTTTTGGTCCCCCCTGGAGAAATTTTGGAAAAATCCCCTAGTGGCCCCGCCCCTGGAAAAAGTACTTCTGACGCCCATGACTTTGTGGAGACTGCGTCAAACATAGGCCCGTTTGTATAAGAGACATGTATAAATTTGTTTCAAACATTTGCAGGCATTTTTCAGGCGTTTTCTACGTAAAGAGAAGGTATACTTGTGGAGATTAACAGTTGATCGCTAATTTGTACGCAATATATCCAGCCTTGGTTACATAGCAACATTTTGCAATTGATGATCCAAGTAATCCAAAACGAACAGTCATTGGCCCGTTTCTTCTTCCGGGGTATTGGCATGCTTTGAAGTTATTTGGCATATATACGATTTAGCATTTTGCTACATCTGGAACTGGAACACTTAAATCGCTTCTTGGCCAAAGTTTGAACTTCAAAACATATAAAATGTATATCACCTCCGTTTACATAGATTTAGTTTTAGAACTGTACGGTAGCCAATGATATGCATTTATTAAGCCTAAAAGGCTGACCTGCAAACAATGCAAGTAATATTTGTAGCACGCCAGTGTTATCAGAGAAATTTTGCGATTTTGTAAAATGATGCTTTTATCACCATTAGGTGGGACACAGCAAGTTGGTGTGCCAGAAAAACCTGCAGAAAGTGTTACTCCTTGTTTTTACTTGCGGTTAGTGACTAAAAGCAGCTAGATACAAGTTTTGTATTTCGGAAATGTGATTTCACAAGCTTGTCAAATTGTCGCAGAAGTGTGTATACTTTTCATCAAAAAAGATATTTCGTCCATGGCTACATATTTTGCGCAACACCAGCTATGCTTGCAGTTGCAATTAAAGGCATTACACTATAGATTGCGCAGAAACAAAGGATGTATTTGACGTTTTTATCACAAGGGACAACTTAGGTCTCGCAATCCAAAACTAACCAGAGAATATCCCCATGACCAAACGTCATTTCAGTTCGTCTCAAGAACATTTGAGCGTAATCAGCGGGCGGTCTTGGTGAAGGTAGCGCGGTATCGTTTTTAAAGAACAAAAATTGGCTGGATAGGCTAAGTTCTCCAAAAGATTTAGAAAAGTAATGAATTTTTTATTCACACCGTGTTTCTAAATGTCCCGTTGTGGGTTTTGTAAAAAGTGCCCTCCTTATCTTTTCAACAGATAACAGCATACTCTTCATGACAATTAACAACACCTGCACATTTAGGCAAGTCTTGGAATCATCAATGTAATCTTGAACGTAGAACAATTGTAGTTCTTAGTTTACCAACGGCAAAATATTTCTACTTTATCAACGTACTCAAATTTCATGAACAACAACACTGAACTGCATTTACAAATCTCACTATGCAGTTGACAATATTTTAACTTATTCTGAGTACAAGCATGACATGCACAACTCATATATTTTTAGTTTATACAACCCCATGCATTCAATTCAATTTTCCCAGATGTAATTTTAATTGTCGCGCTGTCATATCATTTATCTCAACAGGCAATCTGTCTGGCTTTTAGGTCCAGATGTTTTCAACTAAACCCTCCCTTTAACCGAAGTACCAGGGCATAGTTCAGTGCAACAAACATCTTTTTGAATGTGTTTTACAAGTAAGTGTCAAGTGTAAATCCCTACTGTCTTTGCATGTCAATTTTGACGGCTTTTATAGGTTTCATAAGCGTTCAGCATTTATTATACTCGTTGCTCTTCATCAGAGCACCTTATTGGCTAATATCGATGGGGTTCCCGCCTGGGGCTCCCCTGACACTCTTTATTGTGTCTGGCTATTGACGCACACGTCGCTTCTACGTCAATTCTTTCTTTGTTTTATTTTGGCGGGTTGCCACAGACAAGCCAGCTTGCCACACGCAGGGTTATTCCCCTTATTACGTATCAAGCGTTTCAGTCTACAATGGCATAACGCATGCCATCACATATTCGCATTTAACGCAAAGGCACAGCAATCACATACACAAACATCTGATAAGGTTGTTTGAAGTGCATTGTTTATTAATTCATCAATACTTTTTTTCTGATACATCATCACTAAGACTATTTAATGTATCCGCACATTCAATACTTATTTTTATCTCAAAGATAGATAGCGTTTCATATGTCACAAACTTATTCCAATAATGTAATATTTTATCAATCAAAGCAGGTTCATTGGTTATACTTTCAATTGCCATTCTACTCTCTTAGAATACAAGACTTCTTGTAAAGTAAACATTCTTAAACTTATTCTAACACAAAACACTACTACGCTCATTTTTCCTACTCAGTAGTAACATTACAGGTACACAGGCTAACGCAACATTGGCAAGAAAGCTCTTTCCTTATTTTCACAACTGTTTATCATTCCGAAATTCCTTTACATTAAGTTTTTCCTTATTCTAGTTCACCCTTTTTGTTTCCAGCACTGCTTGTAATGCGGCTACTGTTAAGAGGCTTTCAAACATCTAAATTTCTTGAACCTCGCCCTGCGCTTACACGCTGTAACTGCTTTCGTTGCGCCATCATTGCAAGGCTTTGCTTACTAGTTCTGGTGCGTCACCTTATTGCTGTTGTGGTCCTGCAAACCATTTGTACTTTAAAACCATCAATGCGTGACCCAGCGTCTTGTCCACTTTTGTTCTTAAGGTAACCCTTTTCAGGTTCAGTTTTCTTTTACGGTGGCTATTACTTTACTTCATACTTTCATTTAAATGTTCGACCACCACTTTATAAACGTCTCACCTTCATATATCGTTTTGCATAAGACATGATTTCAATCAGTCTTTGGTTTTGCCCCAGCAGTTGCTTTCTTTTAGGCCAAGCTGCTCAATTTAGATGTTTCTTTTAGCCAGCTTGCCACTGTATAAAAGTTTCGTAATTAGCATTGTGGTTTTTCGCAATTCCTTACTTCCTCATGTATGTTGCGTTTTCCTTAATATATCAAATACATATTAATACGCGTTACTCAATTCAATGTCTATACTATAACTTTTTGCAAAATATTAATATAATACATAATTATTACACACAGCATGTTCTATCATTGACTGTTTTAATCCAATCCTCTGATTGACCATTTACGCAGAATATTTATTCAATATTGATTCACTGTTACTTTCACCATTTTCTAAACCAGTCATGTTATGGTCGAAACGAACCATAACATCGTAAATCAGCGTGAGGCCCTAAATTAAAACTAAACCAGAACACCTCTTAAATCATAAATTCTGCGGGCATGCATGTACGCACCAATTAAGGCTGGTTTACACTAGGGTCAAGCAAGACTGAGTCAAGTCAAGCTGAGCGTGGTAAAGTGTTTACACTTGCACAACACATTCCGCTTGACTGCGGCGGTTGCTCTGCGAGCGAAGTTTGATGTGCTGCCCTAGTCTATGTGGCTGCTTTCTGTATACAAATTGACATATCTTCAACGATTGGCCGTTATAATAAAAAAGCAGCTGCTACTGTTACTGCTTAGGCACTGGCTCTTGAAAAGGTGCTCACAAGGAAAAAAGCGAATGTACTGGGTCCATCCTCAATGTGTTCTTCCATATTTAACATGCAGTGTGGTGGTCATATTTGATGCTCCACAAGAAGAGGTTTTTGTGATAGCTACCACCTCTTAGCCACTATTATTACAGATTAATCAAAAATGACCAGAAGAAAATGCAAGATAACAGTTACGAGTTTAATGAAAACTTCATATGAATATCACCACAGACATTTTTACAGTTGGAGATGAACATCTCATGCAAACCTGGGCTGGGTGTGCTGCAGGAAAACTCAATTGTGACTTTGAGTCAGATCAATCATGAAACTTGCTTAATGACAGTAGGCAAAGCGCCATCAAAAACAAATGCACACTGAGAAACGGTTACAGTACGATCAGTAGGATCACTGTTTAATACTATTGCACTCTGTACTTTTGAAACTACAGTAGATTTACCAGGAAACATTACACCATGCCTATTATTTGAATCCCTGTACCAACCGATACCACTGATATTTCCCAAGAAACTGCTGTGCAAACGCATAAAAACACCACCTTCCTGATTATACCCACGGAGTACCTCAAAACCGTCCATGATCAAGCCCACATTCGGGCTGAGCTCGGCTGAGCAGTTCCCTCCAGAGCGTAAAAATGTTTGGGCTGAGAGGGACTGGTGCAAGGGCGGGCTGAACAGGGCGTGGGAATTTCGTCATAACAGAACAGTTGTTCCCAACCGGTGAGCCGCGACCACAAAGTGGGTCGCGGAGGAGTGACTGTGGGGTCGGGAACAACAGCCTCAATAGTTTGATGAAGTCTGAAATTTTTAGAATTGCGCATACTGTATCAACATCTTGTGTTGCATCACCAAAACCGAATTTTGTGAAGTTCACATTATCTCCACTATCATTCCTGTCTGGTTTTTACTATACAATTTCAATCAACCTTCTTGTAGAAGCAGGCCTGCACCAGAAATAGTAAGCGCTGCCCAGTGATGCCGAGATTACGTCAGCCTCGTAAACATCTCTCCTGCTGTGAATGCTTGCGAGCTGAAATTTCAACAAAGCACAACCGATCTATTTATTGTTATAGTTCCATATTACATTCATTAATTTGTATTCGTTTTGGTTCAAGCTCATAATTCCAGCACAAAGTATCGCAGGCTACAGTTGACAAATGGTGGGATCTTACCAGCAGGCCCAACAAGTCATAAGCGGATTCAGAGTGTGTAAGGGAGTTTAAGACCCCCTAAATTTTTTTGGATAAGTTTTTATACAAAAAATATGGTCCCAATTTTACATAAACCGCACGTAAGTATTTGAACTCATTTATCATTTGGGTACGATTGGGCTTCTTGTGGACAAAAGTTGAATAAGCAGTAGACTATGCTATTTTCTTCGTACATGCTTTCATGAATGAGTGCAGCTGATCTTACTAGTTAAGAGAAAACTCAAAATTAAGCTACAACAAACTTATAAGGCAGTTAACTGCAGGCTATAGGCTAGAGCGCTCAGTGACGGCATGAATTCCATAACAGCAAACTTAACCGTAAAACGTGGCCTACGTGTCCGTTAGGCTGAAAATGAAGTCCGCTAGATTAGCTGTAGGTTATGCTAAAGATGACTATTGATTAGCATCAGACCTGCCAGCAACAATTTATGGACAAAAGTTCAGCTTAGCACGAAATCATTGTCATTCTGAAAATGTTATACTATAGCTTTGTCTGTTGTCAAATCTACAACACTGTATTATGTCATGGGGTACAGTTAATAATTCCGTCCCGCAACCTTTGAACGTTTTGCATAACAATATATTAAAAATAATGACATTTAGTAATTACAGTTGTCATGTTACTCCTTTATATAAAAATCTTAATGTGTTGAAACTAAATGATATCAATCTGATTTAATTGGCAAAATTTATGCATGAACTATATCATGGTGCTCTGCACAAAATCTATGACAATTTCTTTCAAAATATTTCTAGTGTTCATTCTTACAAAACCAGATTCGCAAAAATGCAAATTGTTATTTTTTTTTTTTTTCTTTCTAACTGTTGCATTTCATATATTCCTGATGGTGGCTTACGAATAAGCCGATACGTTGAATAAAATAATGTATTCGATAATTGTGGCTATTCTGTTCGCAATAAGAATCTACAGCAACTCCGTGCATTTTTTACTAAGGCACTGTCTTTGTTTCAACAAACTTTTGCGGTGCCTCGACTAGATAACTTCAGTTTTTTTCGGCGTCCTGGTTAATTGCGAATACATTTTGGCAGGGTTTGTTTTCGCGTTGCTGTGTTGTATCGTAACACACAAACTTACATAAAACGAAATCAGATGCTTCTTATCGACCCATATTCTGTGTATCCAATACAATTTTTCATCATACTGCAGGCCTACTGCCTACTGCAGGCCTACTGTACGTCTAAAATTGCGTTACCGCGATATAGTCGTGTTTCGTACAAAAAATTGAGTGCTTGATCAGGAGACGGGAACTTGATCATTGACTCGCTGCAAACTACAAACTTTACATTTCCCTCTTAACGTGCTGGAAAAACATTGTCCGATCATTTTCAGTGCCCTGGTGATGCAATGAACACCTTCCAGGGCAAAGTGCCAGCATTAATTACTTCAAGTTTTTTAAGATGTTTGTCTCTACGCGTACCTAAGCGTAGCCAGCCCACAAATTTGGGGCAGGGCAATATTTTGACTTTTAGCGAGCAATAGTTATTTTGTTTTCGACACCGCCTCTCAAAGCACAAAATGACAAAAAGCGCTAGAAATTTAGGGTGTAATGACCCCCTGCCGACGCCTCTGCGCGTACCCCAAGCGTTTTTTTCGGAGGAGAGAGTTGTGCTTGATTTCGAAATAACCACACTTATTTCGACCTTCAAGTGATTTTCTATGGTGAAATGGCTTTTATAATAGATAGCATTTTGTTTCAAATAGTTTGTGATGGATAGATTGCCACTGGTTGGCGGGTATTTTTGTAAACAAATCTCGCCATTTTGGGTAGACAATCGTGATGTGTGATAAAAATCGGAAAATCTTCCAAAAATAAGCAAAATTTCAAGTCCGAACGTCACGAACTTCTATTCCATGCACATCTGCAATTTTCGAAAACAATACGGCATGGGTCTTGTACAGACTGCCAACAAAGGTTACTGGCAGCATTTCGCTTTTTTTCGTGCATGTTTTGTGTCGCTTTTATGCCTGCCCAATGCGTTTATTTGGCGCGGACCTGTGTTTGTTTTGCTAATAATAAATTTTTTCCACAATCAACAAGCCACTTTTTCGAGGTTATATAAGTTTGAGAATAACTTTTGAATTGTTTTGAAGGCCGCTTCTGCTCCGGAAACGTCCTAGTAAGCCTGAGTAATGGTGAGAATGCGATTTGGCCAAAATATCTATGGGTATTTTCAAGGACACCGGAAAACACTCAAGGACAACAAAATGTTTTTCGGGGATAAAGGACATAACCAGTTTTGATAGCAAATTCATGGAACTCCTTGGCACTTAAGGATATCTGGCAACTTTCTATGAGCAACACCTTCTAACGTGGAACAAACCTCATTGAAATCGAAATAGAGCAGCGGTTCCCAAACTGTGGCACGCGTACCACTAGTGGTACGCGAATAGGCCTACTACTTTCTGTTGATCTTCGCAAAAAATTATATTATTCATAGCTGTGGTTTTCATTAATGGGGTTCTTTCAATTAATTCCTGAATTTTTGTGTGCATCCCTTGTTGTTTTTTAAAAATGGCAAGTGTAATTTCTCACAGACATTTTGTTCATATCATATTAGTGTCAATTCTAGTTTTGCAAACTTTTGATCGAATGATATTTGGTAGATTGAGTTTTCCTGGAGCAGGGTGGTACGTGGTGACAGTATGGGTTCCACAAACGGTACGAAATTAGAAAAAGTTTGGGGACCACAGAGTAAAGTGTCGTTAAATAGAGAAGTCGGTCATGCGCGAAGTAAAAATATTATTCTCAACACAGCGAAGGGAGCTTCTTCAGTTTGGATTGACAACCAAACACACATGTTGTTGAGAGATTGCTGAAATAAACTTAAAAATATGAATATAACTTCCTTGCATTCTAAAAGGAGAGGACACGTGGAAAAAAAACAGTTTGCCCGGTCAAGAGCAAATTTGTCACCAAAACATCAGACTTCACAAATTTCTCTCAAAACATCAGATTTGGCGTTAAAACATCAGAAGTGACACCACCGGTTTGTGACGAGGCAGTATGAATCACCTGTAATTACGCTTAGAAAGCATGCTTCAAACTGTTACGAAATCCTTTCTCGCCTAAACAAAGGGACAAAATGATAGCTGTGATGTTGTTTGAATGACCAGTGCCACGAAAAAACTTTTTCACGGTTTCCTGAGTTATTGTCTGGCACTCTGCCAGGTGTTCCGACTTGCCAGCCGCGGCCGAAATATTTTTTCTGTACGGCAAATCTTTTTTCTTTATGCTCAAGGGTTCCACACGCACGTGACGGAAGAAGGCCTTCATTTCGTTTTACAATTCGCATAAGCCGAATCTTTTCTGAAATGTTTGCTACAGCTAANTATACGGCATAGCATTGTAAAAATATTTTCGCAGTCAGTTTAGCACTCGAAGAATGCAGACGGTTAATTCTTTCNCTGCACCAATGATTACGGAACGGTTTTGTCAATCTTTTCGATATTCACAAAATATCTGCACAAAAGGGTGTATAGATCGGTTTTGTCAATCTTATCCATGATCACAAAATTTGCACAAAGGGTGTCTAGCTTGAAAATGAACTCCTCGGTGGTTGCAAACTCCCTTTCGGTTTACAGTGTTGGCGGTCGCTGAGTTTCGCTTTGTTAAAGCGGAAAAGGTATGTCACTGACAAAAACCGTGACGTGAATGTTTCGCCACCGCTTGTAACAACATCAGCCGGTCAACTTCCCCGATCTTCCTTATTGCGGTGTTTCCTCTCACAAATTCCCCTTTTAAATGCTATCGTTCCAGTCTCTGGTCAGAACAGCTTTTAGCAGACGTGCAAATACAAGTGTAAAATAAAGGGAAAACATGTAGCTTTATACTGTGTAGCTCAGCACTTGGTACAGAAGCAGGTTGCGCAAATATCATTGTGAAGGCAGTCTGTAGTTATTTTCAAACGAAAACATAAAAGTTAGTGCAACGTTTTTGTCTAAATCGTTTTCACTGCGTTTGCGTTCGCGCTGTTTATAAAATGGTTGAAGCGATTTTATCATATTTGTCCTCCAATAGTGTGCAAGGTAAGCGTGTTGTGAGAACTTGAAGCAGTGACTGGGNTTTAATGAAAGAAACGGTTGACTATCAAAAGTGCTTAAGCAAAACAAAAGTAATTTTCAATGCTGGTCGCCCAAAATATTGCTTGTTTGCCATTTTGTTTATAATCGACATTTTAATTGTCCCATAATATCGCATTCATCACGCAATGGTGGACACTTGCTGTTTAACCAGCACATGTTTCTAAAAGTACAGTACTGAAACATAAAAAATAAAAATGTCTGGGCTTGCTTTAACAAAAACCATGCCATGCAATTGCTTTAATACCCCTTGTTGTATCAACTGTCATTTGCCACTTTTAGACACATTTGTTAAAGAATTTTGACAAGCTCATCATGAGCCTGCTAATTTCATCATTTAGTCGAGTTAATACTTTCATAAAACGTCTATGAAAATAATGTGCCCAAAAACGTTTGAAAGAGGAATCAAAAACAACTATGCACATTCAAAGCGCCATTGTAGTTTCATAACATTTTATTTTTAAACTCTTGACAAGTAAAAGGTTGTAGTAGCAGGAGTGAAACATATTTAATAAAATTTGAATACAGTACTTTTTCACTTGATATTCAGGACAAGAGGTGAAATAACTGAGAATATTTTTTTTGTTAAAAACAACCAGAAATTAGGCAAATGTGTTTGGAATCAACAACTAACCACCATAGCCAATTCCCACAACTTGATAACCAACGTTTTTGGAAAGTGTTTCCACGTTGACCAGGAAGAAGTTAGCCCTTAAAAGTTGAATTTATCGATCCGCTGCCCTTTTGCGAGAGTTAAATTCAATGACGTCAAGGAAATGGTTGCAACAAGCCATCATCTTTGCAGTTGCATGCTGGTCTGCGCAACTTTTAACTGGAACAGGTAAAGTTCTTGTTCATGTCGCGATTTATCAAATGTAAGAACTTGATTTGAAACTTGCTGTTCTGACTTTACATTTTGTTAAATATGATTTCCAACTCTGGCAAAGTGCTGATAGCATCAATACCCCTTGTGATAAGCATTCTGTATACAGCCATGGGTGTCAGAAGAGGATGCAGTAGGGCATTTGCCACCCTCACGGATTTTAAATCGGATACTTTCGTATGAACGTTTTAGTAGAAGAATGCTTTTTGTTTTGGTTTGTTTTGGAAATGAAATTTCACCACAGTTGACGCCCCGCTCTAAAACTGTTTTTGGCCATCACCTACAAAAATCCATTATTGCCCCCTCCCCTTAAAAAAAGTTCTTTCGACACACATGTATGCAGTACGTGGGTTAATTACAACAGAACCAAGGAGGTTCTTCAGGATTTTTTGAACTTCCAACAACTTGAAATAAGCTGCATATCAAGCAAAGAGAGAAATTATGTCAGAACTCTGCTGCTGTTGTTGTTATACCTGTTAGAAGTACTCTGCTACTACAAAGAACAAGAAAAACCGTTGTTAGAAATCTGCCACTGCTTGTATTTGCGTAGTGATAACTTTGGAACAGAAGTTCAGTTCCGTTTATTCATGAAACACACAAATATAACTCACAAAAATAAAGAAGACAAGACAAAGAAGGAAAAATAATGTACATCATAAGCAGACAAGCACAGTATCTGTGAGGCTGAAGGTGAGATAGGATTTAAGCTTAATAAGACAAAGAATACATAAAGTAGGGTATATCTGAGAAGGTTAGGTATAATTTCTATTTCATTTCGAAAGTATAAAAAGGTTGTTTTTTTAAATTTGGATCCAAAGACTACCAAACCTTAACTTCTATATAAGGTAAAAATTTTTGTCCAGTAGCCAATCCTTTCCGGGAAACTATATATCCTTTAGATGTTTTTGTCTAGTACAAAAAGATGTGTACCCATGAAAATTTCAATTGTGACTTTGATTAAAAAGCTATTTATTTCAAATTACAACCACACATTATTCAGTTTATGGAA
>JGI24159J19872_10008789_pt1 | contig 13233 bp, 4 predicted proteins | sample Ectturendosymbi4_FD_19872 | JGI IMG/M metagenome (IMG submission 19872) | reverse complement strand
TGATAAAGTGGCACTCACCTGCATTAAAATTTCAAATTGAAGATTATGAAAATAAGGATAGGTTGTCAGTATGTAGGATATTTTCACTACAGCGAACACCTATACTGGGCCACACAACCTTCGACTGGGCTGCTTGCAGGCCATTGGACATAGCTGTTTTAGGATATGTTACGTTCTAACAACTCAACAAAATTTTGGTAATTTTTTTTCATCATTTGACAAAATGGCTTCACAGGCCAGATGAAATGGCTTCTCGGGCTGCATTTGGCCCATGGGCCGTAGTTTGGAGGCCCCTGATTTAAAGTAAGGTCAAGATATTAGGATATGTGTTTACTGTGGCTCCTTCACTGTAGTTTTTTTCTGCATGTGTTATGTTTTGGTTCAATTCATGTTACTGTACATTAACCACGTTCACCATCTAACACTTGCTCTATAATGAGCTTAGGACAGGGATGGGCAATTATTTTTGCTTGGGGCCACTTTGAGAAAGCCACGTTTAGCAGAAGGCTGTACCTTCTTATGGAAGTAGAAGCAAGTCCCGCTTTATAGCCTCAGCACTAATACTGTATTAACTGAGAAGTTGGAGGAAATTTCAGATTTGAAGATTTTCTTTCATGCTTCTGCGGGCCACTGAAAACGCTGTGGCAGGGCACATTTGGCCTGTGGGCCACTATTTGCCCACCCTTGGCTTAGGAAAAAGAACGTGAACCTCGTGGTCTTGTCAAGCACACCTTAGAATGAAACTAAGAAATTCTGCTAACACCTTGAAATTTTAATTATTAGCCTCTCATAACACCAAAGTACTACTGTACAAAACAACAAATTTCAAGCATTATAGTCAAATTCATTTTCAGAATTCTTGTGTACTATAGGCTAAGGCTACAAAGGGCGATTCCATATGTGATGTGAGTGTCATTTTGACAATTTTTTCCAAATATAATTCACTATAATTTTCATAGGGTGCATTTCTGAAATTTAGGTTTAGTAACACTGGCAAACTACCTAATAATTACGGATTTGCATATAGTTAATGAAGGACAATAGTGTCATTACTCAGATATGATCTAAGTATTTGTTCAGACAAAAATTTGTTTTCAAAAAATAATTTTCTTGCAACTTGCTAGATTCTTAATTTTTTATTTTTAAAAATGTGACATGTGTTACTTTTCATCATTTATGTAAGTGACTTTTCACCCACATAATAATAAGTTGGGTGCAGCATGAATTTCACATGATTATTCAACTGGGGTGGGACAATTTTACTGTTTGAGTTGTTTATTTCCTAGTAACTTGACCTGACATTGCATAATTCAAAAAGTACTTGCTCAATGTACCTTAACTTTTCAGGCAAGATGCATTTTCACCATAATATTCATGTAAAATTTGGTTGCAAATGACCGAGCGTGAGAAAAGTTATTGCATGCTACACAACAACTTACTGAACACAGTTTTCATAGGCAAGCACATCCACAAGCGCTTAGCAACAGCACAGTGAACAGGAGTCAAGTTGCTCGATTAAAAAATGAATAACTCAGGAAGTTATTGAAGGATTTACCTCCATTTCTGGGAAGATGCATAAATATCATAGGAACACTCTTGTAAATTTTCATTGCAAACAAACTAGTTTCAACAAGTTATGGTTTCTTTACACAACAACCACTCAACCATTCCATGTTGGCAAAAGTTTTGTAGCCTACATGCTTGAGTAGTACGATCAAAAGGTACATTAATGAAAAACTACATGCTTGATTTGCCTGAAAAGGGAATATGTATGTTTACAAGAACATTTGTGTGATATTTGTTGGCCAAAGACCAGACAAAGTTGCGTTCTACACAACATACTGAACACAAATTTTGTACAACAGCAGTCCAATACATACAGTCTGGTTGCTCAATTAAAAAATGAATGACTTGGATGGGTCTTGGTGAATTGAACTTAACTTCTTAGGAAAGGTGAATAAATGTTACAACATTGTTATAATATTTTATTGCAAAAAACTAGTTTTGAAAAAGTTATGATGCTTTGCATAATAACTTCAACCCTGCTGAAAAGGATAAAGTTTTGTAGCTTAAGCGCTTGAGTAATTTCAATCTGAATGCACATAACTCCAACGGTTTTTGTCAGAATTGTTTTAAATTTTCAGGGATGATGCACATAGGTATGAAGAATATTTGTCAAAATTTTCTTTGCAAAAACACAAGTACAAAAAAGTTATCCTGTATAAAAAGTGTTTTGCAAAAAGTGTTGTAGCCCAGGCCTTGCAAAATGTTGCTGGATACCAAACTGCATAACTAAAAGAGTTCTTACTAATATTACCTGAAAATTTCAAGGGTTATGCGGGTAGGTACAGAGAACATTATTGTAAACATATGATTACGAAAATGTTACTGCTTTCATGACTACAAAATAACTTTTATAACTTTCTTGGAAAAAGTCTTGTAGCCTAGGCCTATAAAGATGATTTGACGTGCAGGTGTTGTGTATGAATAAACTCCCGTTGTACTTCCGGAAGTTTTCGCAGCACGAAACATTTGACTGTAACTTAATCGTGCAGAAATACAATCGATGTCTAGTTTAGCACATATTAATTTTTTCTAAGTTTGCATGAAAAAGGAACTGCGTTATGTTAAGCAACATTTATGGCAGTATGAATATGATTACAAATGCAATCGCTACTCACTAGTGACAACAACGGTCGCTGTGAAGCAGTTGCACGTAACATCTCAAAAGGATTCTACTTTTCTTAACTTGATGTGTTAGACCTAGCGCGCTGGTTTATGCTGTACACAAGCTAAAATACCATATTCGTGGGTTAACTTAATCGACAATTTCCACGAGGCATGATAATGATAATTGTGATCTCACAATCCAAGCTGTTGCAATCTGCTAGTTTGTGGATATGGCACACAAGTTACGGAAGTGCTACTTCAACATTTCACAAATACTTTGAAGCGGTGATTTTTGCTTGGTCCGATAGCAGCGCAGTAGTCAGTTTTCATTGTTGCATCACAATTGCTGCTGTCCATTTATTAAACACGATCAGCAAAAGCAGTGTTTGCAACAACACATTTTAAAAGCGCAGCGCTTGTGATTGGATCAGAACTACCAGGGCATTTGCACAATCATCGGATGCGTAATGCGCACATGTGCGCCTTAGCTATTGTCATGGCAACTTGTTCTTATCGAATTTACTTTTGGCAGTCAGGCGGTAATCGGTTATAGCCTAATGCTGCTTTTGTTTAGGCTAGGCTGTAAATGAGCGGCTAACTTACTGCAGTCTACTTCGTGAAAATGCAGAAAAACTGTGCTTTCTGCATGACAATCTTAAACTGTTAATATGGAACTATTAAGTATTGACAAATCAGTTGAAGTGTTTCATTTCATACCAGTACTTCAGTTGCGGTAAGTAATGCAAGTACCGCAGTTTGCTTTTTTAAGGACATGCAGTTATATATTTAATGTTACATCACATCAAAATTCCAAACTTGATTCTTAAGACTTGGATTGACTTTTCAAATTGAAAACCTACTGAGTTGCAAAAGAGTCTGAAAGGTTGATTTGTGAAATATATACATTATCAAAATTTCACAAGATTTATGTAGTACATTAACTGTTAACAAACATATTATCATAGACCAAAAAAGTTACTGCTGTTTTAGAAAATTTGTCATTTTTGGCAATGGGCAATTGAATACAGTGCTGTACTAATTTTAACCTCTTTAAATTGATACTTCATTTTGTTTTCCTTTTCATTGTTCACCATCTTTAAACTTTCAAGCACTGTTTTTGCTTTTTTTGGTTTAAGAACCACAGCCAATTCTCTTACATTCAGTACTCTTTTCTTATTGTTTTGCTATTTTAACATTCTTTTTTTATTCATGGCACTGTGTTTATTCATTGCAAACAGTGTATACTATGCTAACAAGTTAATCAGACATTGAAATTTCTGCAATTTCAAAAATTTAGCTCATAAATCCTGATTTTTGAAGTTTTTGAAAAGAAAGGTACTGCATAAAATACACCATATTTTTGATAACGAAGCAGAAAACAAGATTTAGGAATTTTGGAAATATCGGTATCGGCCGATATATCGGCCCATAAATGGCCAATATATCGGTATTGGCCTAAAAAAAAGTCATATCAGTCAATCTCTAGTCAATAACATCATAAACAAACCACTCATATATCAAGCTAATACAGTTATATACTTTTGTAGAACAATCCAGTTTTCACTCTATGGATACCTATGAAGATAAATGGCTTAACAAACTTTACACACAAATCAATACTCATTTTCCAGGCCATGAGGCGCCCCAGTTTATAAGGAGCATAATTATCAATCATTGATTGCTAACTGTTCTACTTTCATACATAAGGTGCACTGGGTTGTAAGGCTAATCGGCACATTAAATGGCGGATTACATATAAAAGAGTTTAATTTGTCACACATATGCCTAATCTGTTGGACACGAATAGAAAAAACAAAAAACTGTGCATGCATTGGATTCAGAGTGCACCAATGTAGTCAGGAGCCTTGCAGAGTACTCCATATAGCTCTGTGCACAGGACACTAGGATAAAGCAAGCTGACAGTCCACTCAGCCGACACTTCAAAAAATTGCCCAAAGTACAAAAACTCGCGATCAAGAATGGGGGAAATAACGTCCAGGAGACAAAAGCAGGCACTAAAATAGCATCTAAAAACAATAACTATGTTCTTAAATAATTTTCAGGCAAAAACTTTAAAGAAACAATTTAACGTTGAAAACATTTGTGACTTTACCCAGAAAAATAATAATTCCGGTTGTTACCTGGTTAGGCACAAAAATAGCATCTAAAAAACAGTAACTTGTATTAAATTGCAATGACAAATATTTTTTTCTGTTATGTTTTTACCTTCATTTATTGTGTAACAAGGTGTTTTCCCACTCCAGTTACATCATCACATATCTATTAACGATATCCGCACAGACTGACATCCGTTCCTTACATTGTACCTATTAGTACATTTTTCTTCATATACATTATTCAAACAGGTACAATGTAAACAGTGGCACATCTAGCCTGGAAAAAGGGGTCTGCAGCAGAAGAGCAGCTTTTGATATAACCGCATTTTCTCTTAAGACTAAAAATCGACCGATGAATTTTGCGATGTTCCCGAAGTATCATATTGGCAAAATTCTACCAATATGCTGTATATCAGCAATATTTTTTCATAAAAGCTGCTACAATAGTTTTCTGCAAGGAGTGTTCAGAAACCCAAGTTGCTTCTTCATCTCTGATTAACATCAACTCTCTGTACTGTTCCTAATGATGTCTCAGTCCTCCAACTGCATCAAATGGTGTGCAATATTCAGACCACTCCCAATCATCCCAATAAACAAGTCGATGAAGTATTTGCTCACAGGTTTTTGTGTGATAAGCAGATTGATGCCTGTGAACAAATCAGGGTGGCCCATATGCCATGGTGATTGATTATCTTAGTGACCCAGGTTTGCATAGAATTCCATGTTAGCGCTTGTTAAACGCACTGAAGTAGTGTTTTTCAACTGTGGTTTGAGTGTTGCAAAACATCGGCATCAGTAGTCGGCAATGAAAAATAAAAACATTGGTATCAGCCCAAAAAAGCCTTATCGATCAAGCTCTACCTAAAATCCGATCAAACTTAGAAACTGGTTAGAACAGATGGTGGTATTGATCTCGTTGTCAAAACACAAAAGGAAAGATTTCCAAGTTATCATTGCTTTCAGCCATGGTGCAGTTATTACCAAACGGTCACTGTTTATTCTTACGAACATGGTGCTGAAAAGATTTTAGCTTGTCGAACATTCAGCAAATGTCAGCCATACAGCATTAAGAGCTGTTTATCCATATGTACATACACTTATAAAATAGAAGCCAACAATTAGCTGCACACTATTTAGACAAGGCAAAGGCAATGTTGTTTCATAATAATACCGGGTAACGTTAAAATAGAAATACTGTTGCTTATTCCAAACCACCCTCATTAGAGGCCTGCAGTGACAACGTTTGATATTTTATCAGCTTCAATGCTAAGTACCTATGGTACAAAGGGGCTTGTCATGACAGCTAAATAGACTCCTGGATGCGCCCCTGAATGTAAAGAATGAATGCTGTCGGTGTAGATATTGTTAACAGATGTGTGATGAGGTAACCAGAGTGGAAAAATATCTTGTTACATGAGGAATAAAGGTAAAAATACAATAAAGAATTTGCAATAGCAATTTAATACAATTTTCTCCCAACATGCAATGCTAAAAAGTTACGATGTTTGAATTTTTTTATTTTTACAATGTTTGAAACCTAAATTTCTGTCTCACTGAAGCTTGTTAACAAGAATGGAATTATCTTGTGGCAAGAACGATGGTGGCTGAAACTAAGTGTAAGCTAGCAACAAATACTATTTTGCTACTGTTGTGTCATTACTCAAGGCACAATATCGATTTTCACAACTCTAGTGATGTCATTTTATATCCGCAACGAAGATCCGCTACTAACGGATATCTGTTTCACAAGGCACTGTTCCAATATACTTATGACAGGCAGGATGAATGCGTCTTAGTTTTTGCACAAAGTATAAGTTACTACTCTAACATATTGATGTAACAGTAGTTGGAAGCATTCAGTGATTTCTGAGATTGCAGTTTTGAGTTTAAGCATCTCCATTCTCTGGGTATGAAATTCTTAACCTCAGCAATTTCAACTGTCAAGAAGGTTAGGTAAGCATGCTTGTGAGAGTGCACATGGACTGGAGACAATTTAAGTGTTTACATTCTGGAACATAGTAGCACATTCAAATTAGCAATATAATAGGCCAACTTTCCAAAAATATTTACGAAAGGCCAAACAAAATATTTGTGGCCAAACCACTCCTGAAACTCGCCAAATTTTCGTAATTAATGTAGTCGCAAAAAAAGACGAATTCTCAACTAATAACTATATGTTATATGTATTTTTTACCCATTTAAGTTAAGCAGCAGTGGGGTGTTACTTACAGTATATTTTGCTGTTATGTGGTGTGCAATTTTGTATTACTTAGTGTATATAATGGATAACGATTATCTGTGTGCACATGGGAAAGTAATGTATTACCAACAAAGGTACTAAGGTCGGCCTGTAGAACTGGTATAAAATTCTGCATGTGCATCATTATCATACACAGTTTTAAGAGTTACTGTTAATACAAATCCTACTTCTTAAAACGACGACCTTATTTCTATCTTTCAGTTAGGTGAGTGCAGGACCCCTCCTAAAAAATTCTGCACCCACACTCGACACACTCACAGCAGGTGGCAGGAGCCCACAAATTACTAGGACCACGACATTTGATGACAACAGACATGGAGATTTCAAGTATTAAAAAGAACACATGATATCGTTTGTACTAAATGCTGCACCGTTTAGCAAATGTAAATAAGCTTTACCAACATCAAAACAATTCATTTTAGAAACAAAATGTGCATATTTTAGGCTATTTAACACATCAGATTCACAGACACAGTTCACTATTATCCACATGTCACTACTAGATGATACTGCGCGTAACATGTGTGCAACACAAAGAAATAATTCATTGCTTGTACTTGTAATAATTATCAAATAGGTCCAAACTTTAACTTAATTTGAGAAATAGTACTTCTTTGACAATTGCGTGGATCCGCCCAAGGTAAACCAACTGTTCAGAGTTTACTCTCGATCGACGGCCGACGCTAGAGGTGTACGGAGTCTGAAATTTTTTACTCCGACTCCGCTCTTACTGAATATACTCTGACTCCGAAACATTTTAAAGTTTTGGACTCTGACTCCTGCTTAAACTCAAAAGTGAATTATCTAAAGGCAGTTGCTATAGATACGTTTGTGGATCTTGAAATTTGAAAACTTATTCATACGTCACCTGTGACGTAACAGTAGCTTAACGCACAACGAGAGTGCAGCAGGCTTGGTAAAAACGAAGTAAATGTAAAAGATAAACCCTAAACTTAACCCTAACCGTAGCTCTAACCCTAATCCTAACTATAACCTAGAACCTAATGCAAAACTAACTCTAACCTAATCCTAAGCTAAGGCTAACCTAACCTAATGCCAACCTATCCCTAACCCTAAGCTAACGCTAATCTAACCCAAACCTAATGCTAACCCGTTAAGGTAACACGTAAGCCTGAAAATTGTAAACAAAATAAGTAAAGTCGACAAGGTGAGAGTCAAACCGAAAACCAGTCCATTGGCATAGCAGCCGTAGCGCCTAACCACTACATCACAATATCCATGCCAAATGAATGACAAACGAAACTGACCATTTTATTTGAATTGCGCGTCAGGCCAAGCGTATCCGTAGTCACTTCCTTATCTTTTGGCAGTGTCTAAATGACCTTATCCAGTTTATGCATTAAAAAGACTAAAAAACTGTATCAAACTAATCTGCTGATCACTGCAATACAATCATCATGCCAGTTGCTTCTCAGATGAAAGATTAAGGTGGCCATTTTTTTACCCTAAAGCCTACCCTAAACCCTAACCATTTACCTTAACCGCAAACCCTTACAATCAACACTAAACACTAATAAGTAATGAACCCCAACCTTTGACACTAACACTGAACCCTAACCATAAACACTAACCCTAAACTGTTAATCCTAACCTTAAACACTAACACAAAACCCTAATCCTAAATGCTAAACCTAAAACACTTGTCTGTTTTTCGAAAGGTAGTGTCTATTTTACCGCCACAATCCGATGCTGGGATAACACTAATTGGAAGGCCAGCGGGCCGGGCGGGCTGGAAGGTCGTGTTTCCAAATGAAAAACGTGAACTTTCGGCAGGCTGACAGGCTGCACAGAAGATAGAAGGGTGGGCCGGCGGGCTGCAGAAAAGGACAGAGCAAGCTGCACAAAAGGGCAGCCCTCTGGCCCGCCCTTTTCCACTGTCCAGCTTAATGTGCAACTCGCCAACCCGCCTTAATAATGTGCAGCCCACTGGCCCGTCCTGTGGTGCAGTCTGCCGGCCCGCCCTTGTGTGCAGCTCGCCAACCTGCGGAAAATTTATGTTTTTCATTTTGCAACACGGCCCTCTGATTAGTGTTATCCCGATGCAGGCGGCAACAGATCAGCTGGAGCTATTACGCCGCCAGTCAAACATTCGGTCTCGTGGCATCATGCAATGCAAAGAATAAGGTCACTTTGTCAGGAACACGCTGTCCTGCTCGTTGTGTAATGGTTGGGTGTTAGGGCTGCTATGCCAATGGTTAGCGGTTCAACTGTCGCCTTGCTGACTTTCAGTTTGTTTTTTTCTTTGCTTTTTTTTAGGCTCTGTGTAGGTGTTACCTTTAAAAGGGGTTAGTGTTGTTAGGTGAGGATTGGGGTCAGGTTAGGATTAGGGTTTGGTTATTATTACGGTTAGGTTAACGTTAATTTAGTGTTAGGTTAGGGTTACGTTAGTATTAGCTTAGCATTAGGTTAGCTTTTCCTTAGCGTTAGGTTAGGGATAGGTTAGGATTAGAATTACATAGGGTTAGGGTTAGTGTTAGCTTAGTGTTAGGTCAGGGCTAGGTTAGGGTTAGGTAAGTGTTAGTTTAGCATTTGGTTAGCTTAGTGTTAGGTTAGCTTAGCTTTAGGTTATGGATAGGCTAGGGTTAAGCTTAGCTTAAGGTTACGGTTATGGTTAAGGATAGGCAAATACGTTGTAGGTTTATCTTTTACTTTTATTTACTTCCTTTCTACCACCCAAGCCTTTTGTTGCTGCCATCCTGGCGGAAGAATAGACACTGCCGTTTTGAAATGTACATCACAAGAGGTCCAAACTTTTTTACTCACAATCTTGTGTAAGTACATCAAAATAAAAACCAAATATAACAAAAGAGTCGCTCGAACTGACCATTGTGATTGTCTAGTTACCGTATTTATTCGAGCAAAATTTTGTACGGAATTTTAATCAAAAATTAAGGGTGCGCGTTATACACGAGTTTTTTCATCAGTACGCTTTATTTTTATTTCTTTTTTTGTCTTTCATAATCTTTCTTCAGCCTTCACTCATTCTTTTTGCTGGAGTGCGCAATCTTTGTTTCTTTCTTCTTTCTCTTTAAAAATGCTTTGGTAATTCTTAGTCTCTGTGCACGTGCAGGCTTTGGCAGTTATCAATAAATGTTTTGTTACAGCCACATGTCTTCAACAGCAGTTTTTACTTTCTATCTTTAGTCAGAGCTAAGAAAAAAGGAAAAAAACTTTATACCAATTTTCATTCAAAATTTAAGGGTGCGCGTTACATACGAGTGCGTGTTATATTCGAACAAATACGGTACTTGCCACTCGACCATGTTGACAGTAGTGAGATTTCTCCAACTCAGTTTTATATCTGGCAGAAAACTGGATACGGGATACGGTTAACGGTACTTGTCCTTCGAAGCAGAAAACTGGATATGCTGGTTGTTGAGACACTACATAAACTTTTAATGTGAGCTAAAATTAATTGGCCAACAGATTTTTAACGTATCACCATGAACAAGAAATTGTCCAAATGTATACACACATGAAACTCACCAACCTAACCTTACTTACATCCAAGTTGTATTAAAATTTTAAGACTTTCTGTGAAGTAGTTTTGCACATTTGAAGGTTATGTTACAGCATGCTTTTTAGAAAACAATCTGCAATAATAATAATAAATAAACAAACTAACCTCTTGTTAAAAAATGACACCGGCTCTTCCTTAGAAAAATCAACTCTGGCTCCACTCCTATTTTCAAAAATCGTTAAGACTCCGGCCAGAGTCTACTCCGACACTCCCGCTCCTGTACACCTCTGGCCGACGCTGAGCTGCAGGGCAGAGGTGGGTCCGGAGCCGGATTACCAGACTCGACTCCAGCAGGATTCTGCGTTTTTCTTTCGGACCTGATCCGGAGTTAAAAATTTGTGAAAAAGCGGAACCGGAGTCACTTATCCATTTCGGCAGTAGCAGGAGCCTGTGCGGTTATTTCTTAGGTTAAAACGTGGGTAAATTATGGTTGGATCGATGATTGCAGCCGGAGTCTGAACAGGAGTTGGATTCTTAAATTTGAAGAATAGCCGGAACCGGATTTAAAAATTTTGGAACAGAAGCGGAGTCGGAGTAACTTTTTCCGACTCCGCTCCTGTTCCAAAATTTTTGAATACGGTTCCGGTTATTCTTCAAATTTGAAGACATGACCGCACGGACTCCTGTTACTGCCGAAATGGAAAAGAGACTCCGGATCCAGGCCCGGTTTTTCACAAAATTTTGACTCCGGTCCGGATCCGAAAGAAAAACGCAGAATCCTGCCAGACTTGACTCCGGTAACCCGGATCCGGTCGCACCTCTGCTGAGCTGACAACAGTGGTGTACGGATATGGAAATTTTGCAATCCTGCTCCAATCCGAAACTTTTTCATCGATTCCATATCCCAAAATATAAAATTATGGACTCCGATATCCAATCCAAAAGGGAAACTGCTCAATCAATTGCACATTAGCCAATATAATTGGTATTGTCTATTTTGCCTCACGAGACAAAAACTGTGGCTATTGTGCCTCTTGTCAAACAAAAGTTGTTGAAGTGGTCACATGACAAGTAGGCTACGATACACAAAAGGCAAGGGCTAAAGTTTGAGATTGAGGTAAGCGTTAGGTTTAACCTACAGTTCACACATTGCAGACAAGAAGAAGTCACTTAAACCTTGTCTGCACTGAAACGATGACAGCACTCGTCCATTAAACTGAGCTGTTACAGACATCATGGTTAACTAAGCAGGTCATGCATTCTGAACTTCTCATATCAGCATTTGCACCAATTGATGTTCACCTGAAGGCACAAATCTGTAGAAGAGTATTTACCTGATGAAGCAAAACAGACACTGCCAACGAACATCCCAGCTAACAAAATAACGTACCATTAACGAATATATTTGGTCAGGCCAATGTTTCAAACACGTTTGTCTTCCAACGTCATATTTACGTTTTTTGTGGACAGATATTTACGTATGGTGTACATACACTTAACGTTTTGAAATACGTGCCGTTAACCTTTTTTGGGAGTAAGATCCTGAAAAAGTTCGTTCTTAAACGTCAAATGTACGTTTTTTTGGGACTCCCATTTACGTATAGTGATCGTACAGTCAACGTTTTTTATAGCGTATCCCAAACTATTTTTTCTACCAAATGTTTTGAATTTTATTGCAGACTACTGTATACAAATGAGATTGGCTAAAACGCAAAGAAAACATCATTTTGAAAAGCAAAGCAATACTGAAACTAAAGTATGGGCTAAGTGGGGCCCAGTCTTTACATTTTGTGTTTCTCTGCAACCTTTCAATTTTGCCACTATCTGACATTGATTGCTCATATGTCCTGCAAATTTTTAACTAGTGTTTACTTGACACGAACTGTGTAACTATGTTGCTGTCTAAGATATGAACAAACAAATTTGCACAGATGTAGTAGAAAACGTCTTGTATTCAGCGTGTGCTCAAGCAATCAAATATCAAGTCACTTGAAAATAAATGGCAACAGACTTAATAATAAATGCTCATATCACGTTCTGAAAAAGACAGGAACAAAATAGAGAAATGAAAAAGCAAATGATTGCAATAAGTAACTGTAGTCATAGCACAGAGACATAATTTACCAACACATGAAACTCAATAACAAAACCAACACCAAATAAATCTCAAAACGAAAACATGAACAACGAAAATCAAACGGTCTTCAGTAAACAAAACTTTAATCAGGCTCTACTGGCGGTAAAAACATAAAAACACGTTAATTGGCAAGTTTTTAAATATGTTTTTACCGTCATTAGAGCCTGTTCAAAGTTTTATTTATCGAAGTCCTAGCGTCTCCGAAGCAGAAAGTCTTCTTCAGTCCTCATCTGAAGAAAGGAATGTTGTCGACTCGTTGTGAGCTTTATTTCCTGAAATGATATTTCACTAATTAGCATAGCATTGCACTGCGTGTTTTTATTCACATCACATTGCTACGAAAAGCTTATACAGCAAAGCATATTTTTTCCAAAATTTTTCTTCCAGTGAAACAATGGTCTGCACCAAACCAGTGCTTATAAAACTATACGACACAGTGGCACATTGCCTCGTCAGTGTTAGCATAGCACATTGAGTTGAGTTTATTTGGCGATAATTAATATTCAGCTAGAAAAAAAAACACAAATTAGTGCACGGACGCCAGGGCATTGAAGGAACCGGAAGGTTA
>JGI24159J19872_10008785_pt1 | contig 13236 bp, 9 predicted proteins | sample Ectturendosymbi4_FD_19872 | JGI IMG/M metagenome (IMG submission 19872) | reverse complement strand
GGTGGTGGGGTTGCTTTGAAAGGATAGTACTTACACATTAAAGTTGCTGTTGGCAGCCTCTTTTAAAGCAGGGAATTTTACGTCACAGTTACTGCTGGGGGGCCGTTTGAAAGCATGGTACTTACAATTGCAGTTTGGGGCCCCTTTGAAAGCACAGTACTTGCACATTACAATTGCTGTTTGGGGCCCCTTTGAAAGCATAGCAGGCCTACTTACATATTACAATTGCTGTTCGGTGCCCCTTTAAAAGCATAGTACTTACACATTAAAATTGCTGTTGGAGGCCCCTTTGAAAGCACAGTAGGCCTACTTACACTTACATTTGCTGTTTGGGGCCCCTTTGAAAGCATAGTACTTACACATCAAAATTGCTGTTGGGGGCCCCTTTGAAAGCATAGTACTTACACATTAAAATTGCTGTTGGGGCCTCTTTGAAAGTAAGGATTTTTACATCGTAGTTACTGTTGGGGGTCATTTTGAAATCAAGGTATTTACACTTGCAATTGCTATTTGGAGCCCCTGTGAAAACAAGGTACTTACACATTACACTTGCTGTTGGGGGCCCCTTTGAAAGTAGAGTACTTACACACTACAGTTTCTTTTAGGGGCCCCTTCTATGAAGTTTAACAGCAGAGTACATACATATTTCAGTTGCTGTTGGGGCCCCTTTGAAAGCAAAGTACCTGCACATGACAATTTCTGTAGGGGGGGCCTTTGAAAGCAAAATACTTGCTTATAATTTGCTTTGCAGCACATTACGTGAGTGAATAATACGTCTTTCACCAAAAATAAGGAAAATTTATGTGCGTAATACCTCAAGGGGGGGGCCCAAAAAGGGGGGGCCCGAGGCAAGTGCCTCGCTCGCCTCCCCTTAAACACACTACTGGGTGTCAGCATCATTATCAGGGTTCCCAAAACGCGAAACGTGCCAGTACGCGAAACTATCTCAGAGGTTTAGGTAACCCATGTTCAAGTGCGAGGCTTAGGTAACCCATGTTCAAGTGCGAGGTTTAGGTAACCCATGTTCAAGTGCGACTTACAATCAAGGGGCGCTAACATTAATTTTTTAACACCATTTCGTTCTGCTTACAATCAAGGGCAGCTAACAATCGAATAAATACGGTAATTACAACAAAACCAATTATATTATATTAAACAGACTTAAACATGACATTGCTACATTTAATATCTCTATTAACAGCTATTAAATTTGTGAAAAAAATGACATAAATGCCCTAGGCATCATAGTTGACAACAAGCTTAGCTGGAAACCACGTATTGTTAAGTTAACCACACAACTCTCCAAATCATGTGGAATTTCATGCAAATTTAGACATTATACCATCCAACCTTTATTAAAAACTGTGTATAATGCATTGATGCACCCTTATTTAAACTACGCTCTCTTGAGCTGGGGCGGGCTTCAAAAACTGCTATTCAACCTCTTGTGAATTTACAAAATATAGCTGTTAAGTTTCTGAACACATCTGACAAATCCACGTTGGATGAAATGCATATTCAAAATCACATTCTAACAATGAACAATATATTTAAAATGTATGCTGGTAAGTTTATGCAGTCTTATGAAAACAATCTATTTCATCACATTTTAACCATGTATGCTGGTAAGTTTATGCAGTCTTATGAAAACAATCTATTTCATCACATTTTATTTTGAATCTATTCAGACAGTTCAAAATTACCCCACCAGACTTGCAACTTTAAAAAATTTCTTCTTACCCAGGGTAAACCCGTCTCAAGGGCAATGCTCCCTCAAATGCATTGGACCCAAGGTATGGTCAGAAACACCTGACCGTATCAACTTTCGATCTCACTTTGACTTCATACATCTGTACAAAATCTACCTGCTCTCTGGGCTTGTTGGTGCAAATTAAAAAATGGAATTAGTTTAACTCATGTTGTGTTGTTCATTCTTTGTGACAAGGGCGGATCCAGCCAGTAAAGTTAGGGGGGCGATTTCAGTAGTATTTGGTAGTCAAGTCTCATACCAGCTTTGCTACTGTGAAAAAGATGAAGTATATTTCACAACACTGCAGTGACAAGGCAATGCACGACAGAATGGCCTTGTATCGCGAATGTTGTTTTCTGAATTGTACAAAATTATAGTGAATAAAGTTACTTTCGTAGGTTTTAGGGGAGTGATCGCCCCAATCGCCCCTCCCCTGGATCCGCCCCTGCTTTGTGATTTGCACCATGTGATTTTTTCCATTATGTTTTTCTATGTATTTTATACTTAACAGACACTGTAAAGTTTCCNNTTCTAGTGGGTTTAGTCTTCTTCATCTACCTGTCATTTGATATTTTTTATAATTTGTTTTTGTATCGATTGTCATTTGCATTGTCAAACAAATGTACATTAACTTCAGTGTTTTGTTCTCTCCACACCTGTGATATTAAATATCTCATCATGATAACTATGTGTATAGGCATGCACTCATCTGTAATTATCATTTTTGTCTTTGTTTTTTGTCAATTGTCTTTTCTTTTCGCATGACTAATGATAGTACTGGAAGTTGTATTGCAGGGTTGGTAGGCTGCATGTCCTCATAGTCTTTCACCAGTCCTTTGTGACAAAGCAACCAGTAAATGTTTGTCTTGTGTAAAACTTTGCTCATTTCTGCTATAGCTCAGGGGTCTCAAACACGCGGGCCGAATGTGACCCGAGGCGGCGTTTTTTGTGGTCCACGACGCTTTTTGGAAATTTTCAAATAATTAACGTATAGCCTACGTTATTTAGTTTAGTCAGCGGTGTTTGAAAGTGTACGGCTAGCGAGTGAACAACTTCCTTTTGAAAGAACGTAGGTACGGCTTGAAATGATTTGCCTATAACCCATGATACCTTTCGCAGGAAACATGATGTAAACGCTGTTTCTAGTATAGGGTTCAGGCACCGCCATTGTTGCGTCAGCGTCATAATGCGGCCCTCGGGTTACTTTATAATCTTCATTTGGCCCTCGGATCAATTTGAGACCCCTGCTTTAGAGTCCTAGAGTTTAGGCAGTACTTCAAAAAGACGCATTTGTCGGGTTGGTTGCCTGAATGACCACCATGATCCTTCACCAATCCTGTGTGACACAGTGACATTCTCTGCTTGACTTTATCAGTTATTTTGCCATTGTGTCTTCATTTATTCTAATGTTCACTAACAATTGGTTTCCTTAAAAGTTTCCTTAAAAGCATTTAAAAGTTTTTAAATTTTAAAAAATTTTCTCCTTGCGGTAAAATCCCTTGCACTACGTTAGAAGACCATTTCTCGCAAAGGTACAACACGAACTTCTTTAGCCGCACACGCAAAAGGACGTTTCTCTTTTGAATCGAGGAATGTTCGCGGCGCAGCAGTACGTGACGGGCAAGGTTTCGTTCAGAGGCGAGGATCTTTCCACCATTGGGATATTTTCGTGTTTTAGTCTTGCGGGAAGGACAGGTTGTGAACAAATGTGTTTTGCGTAACAACATACGTTGTTAGGAGTGTCTTGTGAAAACGCACGAACCAACTAAAGATCTTCCAAAAAGTACATTTCTACTGTCTTCTTGGTTGAAAGCACCTACGTCCGAACATTTACTCATTACGGTAAAGCCACATGAATTTCTTATATTTTACAAATCAATAATGTAATTCCCTCGTTACTAAACGTTTAAAGACTTTCATTTTTGATATAAAGTCAGTTTGACATTCAAATCAGTGCCACACCCTTTCGTTTTGAAGTTGTTCAGGACACAGAGGTGCAATTTTTCATGCAGTTTTTTTAAAGACCAACAGTAGAAGGTTTTCCAAAGCATGCAAGTACTAATTACGTATAAACTAATACGTTATTTGGAGGGTGGGTCAAGAAAACCTCGATATTTGTGGAACCACCAGCAGATAATCTAAAAACGAAATATGCAGATAACAAAGTAAGAATAGCATACATGCAGCATCATTTAAAGAATCAACTTAACCATCTCACTCACCTCCACGAATTCCGCAGGTTATAATTGGATCACTGCTGTGACATCGGCCCTACCAACAACGGTGGTTCCGAAACTAGCGCTACGACCTGACACCCACGTCACTTTGTGAGTGCCATTTGTATATCATTGTAAGCTATTTGCGCGCTTGGCGTGACAAAGCAAGAAAATCGGCATTATAGAAATCTCCACGTGGTTATCTATAGCCTCACCACCAGCATATTTTATATGCTTGTCTCTTTTAGGTCAAAACCAAAATATCAGCGCACTTTAATAATGTCATAAATGGTGTCGAAACGAAATTGTTTGGCCATATGTTCTACGGAGCACTGGTTGAAAATTGTAGGAAGCAACTGGCCAGCTCCCTCTTCCGCGAAAATTAAATGCAAGTATATGTATTGGCGGTTACTCACGGAAAGCCACTGTGGAGATAAACTCTTGTGGGAACAGCTTCATTGAGATTTGCGTGATTACATCACAAGCTTAATCTCACTAAGCAATCCCGAAATAGATTTTTCAACCAGAATGCTAATGGCAGTTTTTGGCAAAGCAGTTGCGGATAAACGATGAAATGTCAACCACCGGCTTTGACAATTGCTTGCCCGTTACCAACCCTTTCGCAACAGATCGATGAGCAAGCAAAGTCGAACCCAATGGGTGGGTCCAAGGCAACTTAACGACAGAAAAATTGCTTGATTAATCCCACCAACGTTCGTTACTTCAGATTTCTGTTACATCTGCTTTATTTGATCATGACGGTGGCACTGGTGCTGGTCTGATGTGGTGAGATGCAAATCGTTACACTTGCTCAGCAGCCATAAAATTTGTTTGGGCACAAATCAATGCGTTTGTTTTGACGTACCAGCCAAAAGTGATTGCGCAGTACGGCGCCCACCGGCATATTTTGAGAAAGTGACGTTATGCTGTAACAGGTCAGAAAACATACGCCCCACGTGATCAAACTGTGACGCATAATTGGAGAAAGACTCATTGTACAAAGCGAGAGGAATGGAAAAAAGGCAACCACGTTTAAAATCGCAGAGCCTCTCTCGCAGATCGTAATTGCAGCCCGTAGCTCAAACAGATCCAGTTATTCGTAGTAAACACACTACCATACACTGCAAAATGAGTATCGTAGCAGCGTGCAACGTGGTCCAGCTTATAGATCGTGAATGTGAAAGTGTTCTAATAATTGACTGTCGATCATTTCTAACTTACAACAAAGGACACATAAAAAATGCTGTGAACGTTATGAGGAGCAACAGCATTATGAAGCGAAGGTCTCGAGGTGTGTTTAGTTTGGAGAGCACCATCATCAACTCCGAAACAAGAGAGAAGTTTTTGAATGGAAAAATTTCCGATGTGCTTGTTTATGACGAGCAAGGTGACCTGACCAGTGAAGACATCGAATCTGCAGCTCAGAAAAGGACAGCGATATCTGCTATCAAAGCACTGCAGGCAAACGCTCCTTTGGATACTGTAAACATTCTCTATTTAGAAGGTGAGTAAACTGCTTTAACAAATAGAAGCTTGCTCTAGGTACCACTGTGCTATATAAAATAGGTACTTCTACTAAGATTATTTCGTGAGTCTTTGTCACCTGATCCTTATACTGTGATGGCTGTCATGTGACCCATTAGTTGCGTTAATTCTGAAAGCGTCTTTGCGTTATTTTCTGTAAAAATGAGAATTAACGATGAACCTGGAATAAATTAGCGACTAAAATAGGCCTTTTTATTGACATTTCCGTCTTGCTGCAGGTGGATTTCAATTGTTTCAAACTGAGAATCCTCAGCTCTGTGAAGGCTCAATGCGAATGTGCATATCAGAGCCAGCGACATACGAACAGGACAGAGCGACGCCTTGCACTCCAACTCCTGTCTACGACCAGGTATGATCCAGTTCACTGTTCATTTCTTCGGACTCTAAAGTTACTTAACCTTGAAACTCAGAAGCCTGTGATTGTGAAAAACGAATGTCAGGGTTTTTTCCAACTGATTTATTAATTGGCCGTGAATCATAGTCCTTTGTGGTCGCGTGAAGCAAACACAACATCTCTCACTTGAAGCAGACCGCTTCTGGAGGGTGAATATGTGAAAAGCAACCTAACACATGTTGGCATAAGTTTGAAACGTTTGTGCGGCGTTAGGACCGTCTACAGTATAGCCATTACTTATGTCCCACCTATTCTCGTTCAGGGTTCCCCAGTGGAAATCCTACCCCACCTGTTTCTGGGTTCTGCTCACCACGCTTCACAAAAAGAAGAATTGAAAGCACTAGGAATCACTGCTCTAATCAATGCAAGCTCTTCTTGCGAAAACCTCTTCGAAGCCGAGTTTCGTTACAAGCGGATACCTGTTGAAGATACCGGAAGTGCTGACATAAGCTCTTGGTTCGACGATGTCATCGCTTTTATAAGTACGTATTCGCCTGGTGTGTGCAATATTTTAATAATCGCGTCTTTTGTTCTGATTATAAATAGAAATTGTGGATTGAGTTTCTCAATGAAACATTAGATGTTTTGGGTCGATTTCAAACAACAACATTACAAAAACGCAAATTTTGCGTTGTCGCGTGAAGCTTCAACAACCATGTACGGCATGTTAGAGCTAAAGCATTCAGTGTTTGGTAAATGGCTAGTCGCTATTATTCATATTGGATTATTCCTTTTTGTATGAATCATGTACAAAAAAGAAGAACCATCGCCCTCTGCCCAAGTAAAAAATTGCGCGTTTGTTACGTAACAGATATGCCGACGCACGACTTTGCGGCCAATCCACTAAGCCTCGTGAGTTGCTGGCTGTGCGTCAAATATTTGCACTCGGCACCCCTCTTACGCGATGAGATCTAAATAAAGGTTTCCTTAGCTGCTGAGGTCGCAACCAGGGCGAATGTTAACTTACTCAGACTTCAAGCACGTTTTCAAGTAATGATACGCCGGCATAATCTGCTGACTGTATATTTCGATGTCACCGATTTCCAAAACGTCGCTAATGCTGAACAAACACGTAGGTCGTAACCAAGAAACAAAATGTTGTATGAATAACGTAAGTTGTTTTCTGGTGACATTTTACTTGTAAAATTGTTAGTACACTGCGTACTAATTTGCGAGCTAGTTTCTTGACTGCTGCACCAAAAAATGCGTGCTTGCAAGTTGCAACGACGAGCTAGTTGGATGTTGGAATTTGAAACGATATTTTATAGTATTTAAGATCACCCTGCTTTAATCTAGAGCCTGTGTAGCAGACATCAATCATCTTGCAGTGAAAAAAGAACAATGACAAAAACTCGAACACACTTTGCTATAGTAATACTTGCGTCCGTTAACGTTAAAAGGCACCAGCAAAATACCTCCCAGCCCCCACACAGAACATAATGCTTTTGCGAAACCGCATTGATGTTCTGCGTGCCATAAAAGGGCAAAGCAGTCGAGGTCGCGCCAACTCGTGCGTCAACCGATAGCGGCAAACCTAGAAGCTTTCGCCAGTGAGCTTTAAGCGATCAAAACATTAACGTGGTTTGCTGGCGAATGTTTTCAAACAAACCCCGCGCTGCGCGCGACTTTGTTGTGTTGTGACAAAGCGTGTTTACGAATAGGTGGGAAACTGCTGTAAAAACTCTTCTCAGATGAGCTGTGCGTATGCCGCGTGTCGCACGAAAGCTACGATAAGGCACTCCTAGCGCGATTTCTCCAAGAAATAAAACTGTCGACTATATGGTCTTGTTTTTTATTGTGCCGCTCCTGACCTCTCCCTCACATATGCAACTGTGTAACAGCAGGTATCATGAATAGACTTAGCGCAGCCTCTCTAGTGTTATTGGTGATATGTTGAACTCGTGTTTTGCGTGTAAGTGTGGTGCCGGCAGCACAACGTTTATAATTAATTGTTTCCTCTTTGCTGTGCAGACAACGAGAAAAATCGCGGCGGGAAAACGTTTGTGCACTGCCATGCCGGAGTCAGCAGATCAGCAACGTTGTGTCTCGCTTACCTTATGACATGCTACCACATTTCTCTCAATGCGGCCTTTCGCTACGTCAAAAACCGTCGAAGCGTCATTTCTCCCAACTTCAACTTCATGGGCCAGCTCTTGAAACTGGAGTCCACCGTGGGTGCGTCAAACAGTGGGTCATTCGACCAGCAGACTGTGGAGAGAATGGAAGCTATTTCAGAACTGGAAGCTGAGAAGGAAAATATCGCCCGCCTAGATCAGGAACTGACGACAAAGCAAGCAGAACCTCTGTTCGCTTTGTCTGCTTCGAAACTTTACCGCAGGCGCGCTGCTACTGTCATGCCACTTACGATTCCAGTGCGCTGCCCCAGCAACCTGCGCAGTGACAAAAGGTGCATGACAGCGCCGGCAATATCCCCAAGCAAGAGCTTCGCTTTCACTGAGACAAAGCGGCACTGCCACAATAAAAGCGGGTTGCACATGATGGGTTGCAGGCAATCGCGCGCGCTTACCCTGTCGAGTTAAATTTTTTAAACGGTTGCAGCCTCGTCCTTAAATGTGCAATAGCTAAGCTTTTATGGTATGACCTCAAAACAAGCGCTACGAACAGCTCACCGTCATCTGACGCTTGCTTTGGTCACCTATTCTTGACCGTTTGCAATAACTGTGACTATTCTTGCTGTTTTTTGTTACATAATTCTTTTATATACCTTTTGATTTTTTTAAAAGCTTCACTGCTCAGCAATGTGTTTACCGTCGGTCGCTGTCCGTGGATCCATGGGCTCCTTTGCTGCAAAGCAGGGCGTTTTTACCTACTGCAATACACTGTCAAGTTTATAGCATCGACGACTGTTCGACAGCATTTGATTAAAATGCATTAGGAGTGAGGTACACTGATTGCGTACAGCACCATCATCTTACGTTCCATTACTACCGAAGCCACTTTCACAACAGACTTAAAATATCTGCCGCCTAACTTTTGTTGCAGGCGGGAGCATGATGACTGCAGAACCAGCAAACANGGAGAAACAAAACATGAAAAAAATTTGCGCCGCTGTTTGTGTTTGAAACGGAAGTTCCAGTCATCTATGCAGCAGCTTTTTTTCGGAATAAAAAAAAAGCATGATGCTGACAAAAAAATTTCGAGACAGCCTAAGTCTATGCAATTAATGGAGGCAAACCAATTGGATTTTTATCGAAGCGGATAGGTATTATTTGCAGGATTTGTTTTGCACGTCCATCAATAAAAGCCAACACAAAACGATCTCCAAATAAAAAGCAGAGTTTAGGCGAGTTTAAATTTGATAACGACGGCGCAAACCTTTGCAAGCTTTATTGTGATGTGCATGAACAGGTAGCGCAAATACCAAACCCTCCGTTGAGGGTAAGCAAATAATGGCAGAAAGCTTGTGTGTCCCAAGCAGTGGTGCATAATTCTACAGTGAATTTCTAACCCTTTCAGTCCCGCGTGCGCCACTTTTCTTGCAGAGCTTTGCTAGAGTTGTCATATGCAGTGAGTTGAAGCACCCGCACTGACTATTCAAGTTTGACCTCGGCACCCTGAAAGAATCACAAAAAGTGATTAGATGTGGAATTTAGCAAATAAATAAGACGGAACATTGTTTTGTGAGCAGCTTAACTGTTATTTTAATTTAAAGAAACGCAAATTTTAGGATCAAATGAGGATCGAAACAAACCGCAAACATTCCGCGTGCAACAGTGTAGCCTGTACAAGAAAATTTTTGCAAATGTGTATGAACTTGTATCCGATCAGTTTCCAAGCAACCAATGGATTTAGCAGAAAATTAAAGGCAAGATGAAACTTTTGATAGCATCATATGTAATAGTATCATACGTTTTCTAGCACTGAATCATCTTAAAAACTTTGTTGATAGCAAAGTGTGCCAGAGTGGACTAAGATTATACCAAACAACAATTAAACAGGAAAGTTTCGCTATCAAGATATTTTTAGCTTGTTTCAGAAGAGAGCTCTGTGTTGTATTGCCTCTGTTCCGTCCTAGCAATTGAACATTATATCCCTAATGCGCAGATTTAGTGCATCGTGCTTTTTCTACACAGATGTAAGTCAGGCGTGCAGCAGGTCTGCACATGGGCGTCGGAAGGGTGGGCAGCGGGGACCTATTTTGAAATTTGAAATTTTTCTATCAAATTTTCATCAAAAAAGGTTATTTTTTTCAGTTCCGAGTGGGTAAAATGAAATTTCACCACTTTTGGCCCCCCCTGGAAAAATCTTTCCGACACCCATAAGTCTGCAAACATGTTTTTGCCATAGCCAGCACTTTCAGCGTTCCGTTTTATGTTAGGCAGAATCTATAAAGCTTAGTTACACATTGTCGAGGTGAGCGTAGGATACTACACTTTGAAAAGTGATGAGTTAAAAATTAGCTGAATATATTATGTCGAATCCCCACAGGGAGGATCTTGTTTTAAAATCTCTGAATTTCTTCGACCGACATATTTGAGAGTTTGATCATAAACATTTCAAAGTGGAGGTTGTTCAGGAGAGTAAGAGTTTAAATTTCAATAACCGACGAAAAGACATTTTTCATTCCTTAATATGTTCCGCAATCACTGGGAGCAGCAAAAAACTCACTACTTGCGTGATTTCGCGGCAGTTTCCGGAAGGGCCCGTCTATATTTTGCCACATCGGGTCATCAAAATAACCGATATATTTCGCTGACATAAGCTCAGTGTAATGCGACTGCCAGACGCTCACAAGATTGACTCATTATTTTTTAGGCCACGTATATAAAGTCACAGACATTCCAACAAATGACAGCCCAGATATTTTGTCAACACTACACTACGACCGGTGATATTGGCAATCTGTACCGACAACGTTTCCCAACGCAGACGAGGTATACAATGTGGCGTTACCATCAAGTATGAATATGCTGGACTGTCCATTGTTTTCAAGACAAATTTAGTGGTAGCAGTTTGTCTGACGTCAAATTGAGTTTGTTTCTTAAAACAGTCTTTGCAAGGAAAAATATTAGGGTTGGCGCGTCCCTCTGCTGCGAGATGGTTTCGCTTGCAGTTTTTTGAGGGGGGTGAAAATTTAATGTTGCGATGATGTCCAAAGTAACGGTTGACTGATAAGTCAGCTTGTCTTGTAGGTTCAAGCAATGCTAACAGTGAATAAGGTAAGATTTTTGGGACTATCAAGACTTGCGTGAGTTGGTCTACGTATTTTGTACAGAAGTGTAGGCAAAATAAAAGTTTTAATCTATCGTGTTAAACTCTATGTGTGTTCGGGCAGTTTTACCATCAGGCAAAATACTCTATTTTTTAAGTAAAAAAATTCAGCAATATGAACAGAGTTGCTTCTCAAGGGTGCACAGAATTGCAGCGCGATTGCAGTTACACGTTAGAGGCTCTAACGCTCTAACTTAGAGCAAAATAAAAGCAGATTTATACGATTAAAAAAGATGGTTTTATAAGCCAGATCGAATACGCACCAAAGAGAAAAGAAATGAAGAGCGCAGGGGGTGGAGAAACAGGAACAATAACAAATTTTTTTAAAGAATAGTTTGGATGTTAAGTGAAAAGCAAATTTTACAAAATCTGTTCTGCAAAAACAAAACATGGTATCTTATTGCAGTTGTATAACGCACATTAATAAAAAATAGAAAAACTCAAGTTTATTTTAAATATGTCAAAGCATTTTTCCAGCAACAAAATTGCAACTAAATATAAGCATCATGCTTTAATCTTATAGTATCAGCCTAACAGACCCACATCGACAAGTGCAGTTTACGTCATTATCTGCTTCTACTCGGCCTTAGTAAGATCACCAGCCAATCATTTCTTTTGTTATACAATGCTGTTCACAAAGGTGGTAGTAAAAATTTCAAGCATTAGCAAAATCCATCTGCTTCTTGCAGCGAGCCCTCACCAGCTTGCAACCAGCAAGCAACTTGCTCTTGGATCGAACCAAAGTACCAGGTGAAAAGAGCTATGTGTCACATCATTAAAATATCTAAATAACAGCCCGCATTTTTCCCAACAGGCAACAGTAATACACCAGAGCGCGCATCGACAAAGTAAAGCGCTTTGCTTTTCACGCATTGTAATGGGTGAATTCAACAGTGCGTGCCCCGTCGCGTGCTACACCTTGATTAACTACTTGCATCGCTTGCGCGTTCGCCAGCTATCAGGCATTCATCGATAACATTTCGCGCTTGCGCCTCAGCAAAACGACCACAAATGCGCGTCAAGCGGCACAGTCACTCTTNGTGTACGGGGCTCAGTTGCCTGAGCCGCGAAAGACAATTAATATCTCGCGCTTCTTGGCTGATACCGATACGATATCGACCGCCTAAACCCCATGTGCGCATCGATCCAATAAAGATTTTGATCTAAATAGCCCCAAGCCAAAGAAACCGCATGCGCTGCTATCAAGTGAGTCCCGCACAAACGACAATCCGCCTGTTGACGCATTTGCGAAAAGGTTATAGTACTAGCCTGCGCTGATGTTTAACCAGATAAAGCTCAACCGCTCACCACCTGCACACCGTGCAGCACTGAAAACAGTTTTATGTAGATGATCTTGGAAGGTGCAATTGCAAATTACCCTCCATTATGCCAAAACATGATACAGTTACGAAATTTTCGCAAAACTGTCCTTCAAGCGCATTGCAAGCGTATATCAGAAATTAGGCTGAACTCACCCATGTATATATTTTTCACTTTGTAACAACTGCATGCCGAATCAGTTGCTGCACGAATAGACCAAAGTCAAAATTCACCCATAACAAAGGAATATGAAGGGACACAAGGAGTTTACAGAATGTCTGTCTCCTACCAATGGTGAATGTGAAACTATTGGTTAAGTCAAATGCACAAAAGTGGAAATGAAATCCAGCAACAGAAGAAACCGCTCAAAAAGTGAAACAGCGCAAAGAAACAATGTTTGTTAGAGTCACTGTATTTAGATTGCCTGCTATAACAGAAATGTAGATTTTTCTAATGACCGTGCTTGATAATGGCTGAGAATTTCCACACTGTATTTGACAGAAATGTTTTGATTTGCGCTTACCACACAACATGATGGACATGGTGAATTGCGTAGTATGAGCAGAACTTCATGCGAGGATCTGTTGTGCCAGGCTGGATTATTTTCATATTTCATACATGAATTTAATTTATTTGTTTATGAGCAGACACGAAGTCCATAGTATGAACACACACTCTGCACAACGCAGGTTGATAAAAACAGACAATACAGAACGTAGTACAAGGCATTGAAGCCAGCGGAATCACAGGGTTACAGACACTTTTTGCAACTGCATTGA
>JGI24159J19872_10008781_pt1 | contig 13241 bp, 8 predicted proteins | sample Ectturendosymbi4_FD_19872 | JGI IMG/M metagenome (IMG submission 19872) | reverse complement strand
CTAACATGGTTCACTGATTTGCGTGGAAACAAGTGAAACGGAACGTTGGCAGAACGGTAAAATGGAGAGAACAGCAGCAAAAAATATTCTTTGTTAGGTTATGAAACTTTGCAAAAAACAAAAATTTTTGGCGAGCAGACTGTAGCGGCCCGGAGTGACGTCATTGCTAAAAAAATTGCTAGCGGACTGTTTCAAAATCGTAGCGGACGGCTCAAAGACTGGACTGTTAGCGGCCCGTGCCATCTATAATGTAGACAACTTGCGCAAGAAAGCACAAAAACAAACCAAGTCAAGACAGTTATCTTGCAGCAATGCTAGCAGGTGTGTTTTCATAAACAAGCATGAAGATGAACCATGGAGCACACGTCGCTGTCGCAGCCAAAACAAAAGTATCATCCTTAATCAGATTAATTAAAAATCATAGCAAAATATTGAAATTGCTGAAATTTAAAAATTTTCAGCACATAAATCCTGATTTTTAAAGTTTTTTGAAAAAAGGTAAAGCATAGAATACATTATATTTTTGACAATGCAGACAACACGATTTAAAAATTTTGGAAATATCGGCTATTGACCCCAAAAAAGCCATATTGGTTGATCTCTTATAACAACACATATATTATAGGTTTTTACCATTTTATGCATGTAATTTATACTTTTGCAGAAGCTGAACTAGTGAAAGCTGTGTCAAAAATAATCAATTTTAACAATAGACTTCGCACCAAGTCTGGCCAGCTCGCATTTTTGTACAAGCTTCTTAACATGCTATAAGTGTTAATGAAGTTGATGAACTGATGGTTTGAGTATTGTCATTACAATAAATATGTCGCTTTGTACACCGATACTGGTGTTATGAACTGATTTGCTTTAAGCATGATGCATAAGTGCAAAGTAAGTTTGAAAGTTCAGCTGAATTCTAGTTGCTGTACTAGAAGAAACAAAGCACAACAATTATATTAAAACAAACTCTTTAAAATTACAAAATTACTACTTGCTAGGTGGCCACCCTCTACACATTAAATCAAAAAAATCATAAAAACAAAAAAAATATGATTTAAAAAAAAAAATCATGATTTTTATCAACCCTGTTGCCAAGTCTTTTGAGGGTTTGCACATACAATCGTCTGGCAAGCTATGTCATTGGTAAGACAACCAAAAACAACTTGAAATATGCCAAATCATACCGGCTGCGAAGGTGCAACAAAAGTTATATTTTGAGGTCTCCAGATATCCTGGCAACTGTATACTTTTTTTTGTAAAATATTTGCTGTTCATTGCAGAAGCTATAAGAATAGGGCCCTTTATGCTGTCAGCAAAAGTCTTTGTTACACCAAGGCCTTCCACTTTATTTGGTAGAACCTCTTAGCCCTGCCTGTGTGTGCAATCCCTGTTGGTTTTCCAGTAATAACGTACAGACAACTAGGTCATGATCAGTTGAAAGTTCTACACCCCATATCCCCATATGACAAATCTCCAGACTCCGAAGTGATTGGAACAGGTTACTTGAAACAATTCAGAAATCAATCAGTCATTGATGACTCAACAAATATTTGCACCAGTTGCTAGTACTGTAGTTGCAAATATATTTTTCTCAGTTGGTTCTTTCCTCGTATGTTTTAGTGCTAGTGTTGAGTGCTCCATTTGCAATAACAGGATGTGTTATACTATTTAAGTTTGTAATCCTTTTGCCTTTGTATAAAACACAAGTTGCAATCAATGTCTGCAATAAACAACGGGTATATATTTATGTGCTGTTTTAAGATTCATGCCTCATACACAACACAGGGCATGCATGCCCAGCATGACATGCCATAAGTTTGAAAATGGCACTTGAATGATTGGTTCAAGTGATCTTTCCTGTGGCTTAAATTACAGTACACTAAGTCATGTTCATGTCATAAACTTTAAACTGTTCAGCAAGTTCATTCACATTGGCCAAGTGCTGTCAGAAAGTAGCAAGAAAGAAACTTTACAGCCTAGAGTATTGCTATCTGATTTGTCTGAACATTTTGCTTGATGAATAGGAAGCTCATTTATAATACCAGCAATGATTTAAACATGGCGGGGAACTATATTGTATGAAAGACTTATGCACACATCTCCAATCGAGTTGGATACTACTGGTGTACCACCATCCATAGCTACTTTTGAGAGTTATAGGTGTATAGACATTTATTATTCAGTGGATTGCAGTTTGATAGATATTGTAATGAGTTTGCAGTTTTGGAAAGCTATCGGTCAATTCTGTCTATCACATAAATGGTTTTTGAGCATGGCAATTCTGCTCTACCTTGACATCACATACTGTAGCTTGTTCTTCGGTGATATTTAAAGTGTCACACTATCGCATGTGTAAAATTGACATCTGTGTGCAACATGTTGCAATGACAATATTTGTATTGTGATGACAATATTTGTTTGTTTTTGCACTGTTGTTTGTTTTTTGTTTGCACTGTAAACTAGGAATTGCATAGCTAGTTTGTATTTGTGCCAAGTATTCAAGAATTGACACCAGCATAATGTCATCAGATAAAAATGCTGGAACAAGGTGAGTAGTACATCTGCAATCTTTCATCTACTGGTTACCTTGCTCTGCATAGACTGCATGTCTTTTTGCTGTTTTCAGAGTCTTCAAGAAGAGTAGTCCAAATGGAAAGGTATTTTGTCAGTCTTTACAACTTTATTGTTATACATTTTGTGGTTTCTTGATTTGTTAATTGTCTGATTTTTCGTCTGACCATGTCATAAAGATGACCAGTTAAACAGTAAAATTTACATTGGGCATACTAATTGAATTATGTCCATACCATCCACTTGAACTGTTTTTGTATTTAGTTTTCTCCAAGTTAATAACATTGATCATTGTAATTAACAGCTGCATGCTAATGCTACAGTATTGTAGAACTTGTGTTTCAAATAGTGCGGAGTTATTACCTGTTGGTTGACAACATCACTTAATTTTACAGATAACTGCTTATTTGGGAAAGAGAGATTATGTTGATCACATCACTCACACAGAGCCTATTGGTAAATTCCAGTTGTATGCAAAATTTTGCAGTCATTAGTTGCAATTTCAAAAGTTTTCAATTTGAATAGGGTAATGTTGAAAGTAAAAATGATTTTGGTGTATTGTAACAAACTTTACTTTGTTGATATGTGTGGAAATTCATTTATGTGATTGTGGCAAACTTTTGTTCCATGGAGTGTCTGATGACTAACTACAACTTTATATTTTTTTTCCAATTCAGATGGTGTTGTGCTGATAGATCCTGAGTACATCAAAGATAGAAAAGGTATTGAAACTTGTTTGTTCAAATATTTGAATATTATGTCAAGACGTAAATTACTTGGTGTGGCAGCAGTTTCAGTGTTTCGGTGTTGTTTCATCTAAGGTCCCAGCCAACCAACACAAATAATATGCACTTGCAACTGTATGAAGTGTTTTAGTCGCAAACTGTTGCGACAGCAATTACAACATAACGGTCTTAAATCTTCTGCAATAAAAACTGTTGCATTTATGATTCATGTTGGTTGTTTTTTCTTGAAATGTCAAGGACGTATGTCTCTGTTGTTTAAACTGGAGAACTACTGGAAACATAACTCTCAGTTTGTGCTGAAGGGCTTTCAATGGGTTTTGAGTCTTTGCAGCCTCTGTTTTTTTCTCAGTGTTTGTGAAACTACTCTGTGCTTTTCGATATGGTCGTGAAGACCTGGATGTCCTTGGACTAACATTTAGAAAAGACTTTTGCGATAATACATTGCAGGTAAATTTGAATTCTTTCATTAGTGTAATTCCATTTCCAAAATCACACTGAATTGGTTTTGTATGACAAGGTGTATCCACCATCAAATGAAGATGACAAAAAGCCTAAAACCAGATTACAGGAGAGATTAATGAAAAAACTTGGTGAGCATGCCTATCCTTTTTTCATCGAGGTGAGTTTCTCAAATACTTCCAGTTGTGATAAGCTGTAGCTACAGTTTTTTTGTGGTTTGTGTTAAGCTCTGTAGATTCTTTTTCCATTAACTTCGGCTTGCAAGTGTAGCGATCAAATATGAAAAGATGAAACTTTCAAGAACAGTGAATTTTTCTAACAGCTTGCAACTTCAACGTGCAACCATTAAGGTTTATACAAGTTGATGTGTTCACGTTATTGAGCAGCTATTACGTATTGCGTGTGTAAGGTCCCAAGAGGTTTACATTAGAAAATGCTGCTTAGTGCTGGTAGCCAGCCTGAGGCAGTTGCAAGTGGTAGAATTCGTCACACTCCTGGACAAGTGGTAAGCGGTTTAGGGAGTGTTGCTATTTGCACTGTGCACTCCCAAATAAAATTAAAAAACAATAGATTAATGTGAGAAATGACAGTGTTCCGTGCGAAGTCATAAATCTGGTTATTCGGCTATGGTGAACAGAATATGCTTGTCATAGCTTTTTCGAATATCGCCATGTGTTGTGTGCAAGTATAATACGTGCATACCACCCTCAACTAAGCTGTAACGTGCAGATACCAAAAAATTCACCTTGCTCTGTGACATTGCAACCTGCACCTGGAGACACAGGAAAACCATGTGGTGTTGATTATGAATTGAAAACTTACGTTTCTGAAGATGATGAAAAAATTCACAAGCGGTTTGTGTGCTTTTTTCACGTTTCTTTTGTGTTGAGCACTATGCCCTTTGCAATAATCACTGTTCAGTTTTTTACCTATGGACAGTGGCGTAACTAGGGGGCAAAGGGTGAACATCTGCCCCCGGGTGCAGCATTTTGGGGGCGCAAAATTGAGGTCGGAATGTTATGTTATAGTTACGAAATGTCAAATGTGAGCGGATGCTAATAATTACGATTTGCAAAATGTTGAATGCCAGTCGCTGGTACCCAGTTGAGAAATCTCATCAAGATCACCAAAGTTCGCAGAGAGTAAGTACGAACCTTAGTGACGTTTTAAGGCGGAGCTTCTGTCTCCAGCAATCAGCGCCCGCACGTGCTTTGACTCCCGGTTGCGTCACAATGCTTTCAGATAGCTAGGGTTGCGAACTCATGTTATAGTTGCGTCACAATGGGACGGGATCCAACGCTCGCAGTGCATGCTACAGCGCGCGCATGCTTTTAGAGCAGCGATGAAACTTACAGTGTATGTTGTGACAGTGTTACGGCAACAAATCTCATGTTTAGCAAAAATTTTGAGCTTTGACGTCTTGACAAACCTCATGTTGAAATGCATTTGATGTGGTTCTGAAGGTAGTTATGATGATTTTTATTTGTGGGATATTTAAATGAATTTTGACTACTTTTGTAAGATTATACTGTAATTCCAACTGTGCAACAGCGATGAGTATATTAGTTACAATTGTGAACTTACAACTGTGAACTTTTCAGTTACTGCTACATGTGCTTTATAATAATCCGACCTATAAACAGCATCTCCATGGACATGTTTGTCGAAATTCAGGTTACAAAATTGCTACCTAAAACTTTTCACGGAACGTCACTGGCCCTCAGATATTTCCTAGATTAATACATGTGTGACCAGCGGGCGATGTTAGAGACGAACGCGGCATTCGTCTCGAGCTTCCCTTTCTTCATAGATGCCGTGGGACCTCCCTTTCTGAGTTTCGCACATTGGTTTTTGCATTGTTTTGTTCAAAAAGCTTATGAACCACTCTACAGCCACGTTTAATAAGTTCTGAAAAATGTCGTGCGTTTTTCAAAATAAAGCAAAAATTATGTGCGCCAAAGGGGGCTCCTCAAAAGCTTGTTTTGAGGCCCCTTTCTGAGAGTTTGCGTCGGGCCCCAAAATTTTAATATCCACCCCTGCATGTGACACAATGACAAAATATTCGATAAATTTGCATCAGTAAAGACAAGAAAACTTTGTCTTTGAAGTTAGCTCTTAACAAGAAAAGCATTACATCGCAGTATGTTTTTTATTTTCTGTTAACTTTTCATTATATCCAAAGAAATGTTTTAGAACAGCTATCAGAGTCGAGACATAAACTTCGAGACCGAGACTTCATCAAAAAATCTGAGGCTCGAGACTTGAAAATTTGTGGATTATGCCAAATTTTTCTAAAAATTCTTAAAAATTGCCTCGCCACTTCGAAATGAAATTTTTTGGAATTTCTAGCATTTTTCCTACCTGCTTTGGTTGTGCTTTACCTACAGATAGAACAGACAAAAATACATTGAATTGCAGAAGTTTAACCAAGCCATATCGTTGCTGTATTCAAAGTTTCAAGGCAATAGGCTTGTGACCGAGACCTGAAGCCTTCCAGACCGAGACTCGCAAAAATGGGCCACGAGACGAAGTCTCGAGACTCCAACACTGACAGCTCTGTCCAACCGAAATTGTTTACTGAGCCTAAAATTATGTCACTATTTTAGCCTAGGCCGCACATTGAATGACATTAATGAGGGCCGCTCATTGAATGGCTTACTTTGATCTTGGCAAACTAAATTTAGTTTAAGCCCGATGTACTGAAAGCGTTCGAATCCTAACTGCAGTGGTAACGAGTAACGACTGTTTGGCACCTTTAACCACTCCGTAAGTGTGATTTCATAGGCAAGTTTCGTGTCAATGGAACCAATGTAGAAATCAGAAAACAAGTAAAAAATTTTTACACCAAGATGACAGTGGACATATGGAAATCTCCCAGCACGCAGTACAGACGTGGTAAATGGCACTAAGGACCACCAAAATGTCAAATTTAAGATATCAAAATTAGGGCAGGTGTTCAGTATGTAGGCTGCTTATACTACAACGAAAACCTAAACTGGGCCGCATGCGGCCCGCGGGTCGGACATAGCTGTTTTAGGATTTTGCAATTTTATATTTGTCTAGTAGTTTTGAATAAAATAATTTGCCTGCAGGTTTTCATGTGCATTTTTCTCTTTCCTTTTTTATGTATTCGTAAGTCAGCCCTCAGTCAGTGCTTTATGACTTTCTAAAACTCAAAACTCTGGAAGTGCATGCGCCAGAACCCCCTACCGCTCGTACCAGCGGTGACTGTGGTCAGACGCGACGACAGAGGGGAACAAGCGTGTACGCTACATTCGGGACCTTCAAAAGGCTCTAACAAACTCGTGCTTTATAAAACAAGGTGCAACTCTGGTTTTATGCTATGTTGACAGAAAATTTTTATGCCCATAAAATTCTGTCATTACATTCATACAGATTTTTGCGGCTGATCAGGGAACTTTTGCTAACGCTTGCATTTTGTTTCACTAGTCGCTACAATTTGAATGTACCTCATATTAACGCAATTTAGAATGTCGCAATACAACAGTGTGAATGTTCAGTCGTGACCGAAATTTCAAAGTGCGAAACGATTCTACGATAGTTGCTGACTTCCAAGATTCAAAGTCCCTGACGTCAATTCCGTAACGTTACAGTCATGAAGCTTTCCGATGGGTCGAGAAACAGCTATATGCGAGGCCCGAGTCAGCTTTCGTCGCCTTTTCACTCTTCGCATTGATACTGCCACGAACGGGCTGGGCGGGGGCGCCCAAACTGACTTTGACCCTCGGCGCGGGCAACCCTAGATACGCCACTGCCTCTGGAAGGCCCAATTCGCTAAATGGTTAATATACAACCTCTGCAATTTCTTCATGTCATTTGAAAGCTGTGTTTGGCGGTTGCCAGTCATTGGAAACTGAGCAAAAGTCTAACTATTTGTGAGCAGACTGACGTCTACACCAGGACATGGGAATTGTTTTGTTTGTTTGTTTTTTTGTGCATTGAAATTAACCAAATGGTTATTTCCGTTTAACTTGTGACATCAATACCATAAATTATCGCCAAACATAAAATTAACGCAACAAGTCTTGCAAATTCTAGACGAGTTATTCCCATTTATTCAAGAAAGATACGAAACATCAATGTTTGCTTCTTTTATTGATATAAAAAAAAATGGAGAACATGTAGCCGGACCCAAGCTTGCTGCAGGAACTGCCCAAGAAACTTAGACTGTTCTGCGAGATTGGAAAAATTATGCCAAGCCTCTGATTTTGAAAATTTGCTCGTGAGTGATTTACATTGCGAAGAGAGTTACTGTGAAAAAAGTAGAAGTCAGATCTTGAGCGTATCAAAATGAAATAAGGATTAGGTTTGAATTGCTTACAGGATATCGGGTATACACTAAGGTTGTGCGTATGTGTGCTTGCTTTTGCAGTAAGCTTAATATGCCGTTGTCATCAAACCTTCGAAAACCTTGAACTTTGATAGTTTAGGCTCAGGGTATATCACTGTTGGCAAGGGCGGCAAGCCACCATGATTCCTCGTAGCCCCATCTTTCTGTTTTCCGCGAAAGCCTGCTCCTCAAGAAAGGCTCATGGTTGAGGAATGGATGAAGTATCGTTTCTTCTTAAAGCCCGTATATATACAGTACTTGTACCAAAGGGAGTCTGCAAGAATAACGTTGTAAAATTCCCGGAATTTTATACCTAGGACAAAAAACGGTTTTGCATTGTGTTATCTGTTCAAACGAGTAAAATGAGTTTGCGCGGTGATAGCGGTAGCATTGATTCGGGGCTCTAATAATATATAAAAGTTTAGGTCCTGTGTCATCGTTAGCGGGGATTCAATTCAAACCAAGTCGTCTCATACTTATAGATGACGTACTTCTCGAGTCAGAGTCTAATTATTATTTATGAAGGCATAAGCTGATGATATAAGAACTACCAAGCAGGATTCAGGTACGTGCTCTGAAACGAATGGCTTTGTGCATTATTTTCAGGAACTCCGTGAGACTAGCTATTCGAAAAGTGCAGTTTGCTCCGGACAAAGAAGGCGAACAACCTGTGGCTGAAGCACAGAAAGCGTTTTTGATGAGCGACAAGCCGCTGTGCCTGGAAGCATCCCTGGACAAAGCTGCAAGTGGCTGTATTTATGATAATAAAATTGGACCTACATCATCAAATTATGACCTTGACGTTTGTGTTCTCTTCTTAGCTTTACTATCATGGTGAAACGATCAGTGTCAACGTGCAAGTCACTAACAACTCGTCGAAAGCTGTCAAAAAAATCAAAATTTCTGTGCGGCAAGTGGCCGACATCTGCTTGTTCACAAATGCCCAATACAAATGTCCTGTTGCAGAGTTGGAAGCTGAGTAAGTCATTTCTAATGCAGAAAAGTGCATTATTAAACTATATTAAACATTTGGTCCTGTCAGTATGTAGTCTTCTGTTCACTGTGTGTTGCTGTCGCAAAGCTTTTTGTTGCGTAGTTAACGCTTTTTGACCGTGTCGACGCAAGGTTCTCTGACGTATTTCTTTTTTGATCTCTTTGAAGTGACCAAGTTGCTGCAAGCTCCACGTTGTGCAAAGTTTATCAGATCTGTCCGCTGCTGAGCAACAACAAAGATAAAAGGGGCCTGGCGCTTGACGGACAACTGAAGCACGAAGACACGAATCTCGCATCGAGCACAATGTAAGTGCAGTCGAAGGCGCTGCGGTAGTATTGATTAGCGGTTTTCGCAGTAGAAAAGGCCGTTGAAGTCAGTATTAAAAGTTATAAATTTTTGGTGCTTGACGTTGGTAATTGTGTTGAAGGTTACTTCTTGGGTTTGCTAATTGACAGAGAAGTAGTGTGTTTTTGCAATATATTAAATTGCTTGAATTGATGCAACAACTATCTCACTTTCCAACTATCTCAATAGCATCTACTTGCCTATATACAAAAAGCGAATTACTGTGTGTAGTTTTTTATAAATCTGAAACAGTGGATAGTTTGCATTTGATTTACGGCAAAGCATGTTACAAAATTATAGATGTATTCAAGGATCGGAGCACCTGCAGCGGGTGCTAGAAATTTCTTCGAGTATGGCCTTTAAAAAATAAAACCAAGTCTTAATTTCCGGTCAGCGTTCTTGACGTTTAGATATCGAGAAGCCACTTGACTTTCAATCCAGTGTGGAGGGCGTAAGTAGAATGCTGTACATTTAAGAACTTCCACATGCTTTCCATTGCCCTCACATGTAGCAAGAGTTTCAATGCATGCATATGTGAAAGTAATTAAATGTGACAACAAAAAAATCGGTAATAGACCTGCCCAGACCTAAGAATTACAGAGTGAGAATCAAACTAAGAATTACAGAGCGCACGCCGATCTAGATTGGTGCAAACACAAGTTGGTTTGCGGTCTGCCTGACATGCTTGCTTTTCCAGTTGCAAAACGGGAGTGTCAAAGGAAAGCCTTGGCATTATTGTTCAATACAAGGTGAAAGTCAAGCTGATCCTCGGAGCTCTTGCAGGGTGAGTTCTACTTGCGTTCACCCAAAATGTGGTTGTCGGTGCAACAGCGTTTTGTTTCTGTCACATTTCTTCGCATGGGTTTCAGCACGGTCGCTTACTGCGGTTTGCAGTGGCAGGTAGCTTCACAGGCAACTGCGAAATGGAAGTGGTTAGCGGCGTAGCTTGACGCGAGCTATCTTTACGTAGTTTGATACTAACGCCAGTGCTTCCGGTTTCAGTAACATTGTTGTATTACTATCGTGTTATGAGCCGTACAGGATAGTAGGGATAGTAGTAATTTTCATCAGTGAAGTTAAAAGTTTAATAAAGAATATTCACTACAGCTCTCCGAATATTTTTGCATTTGGAATTTTTTTGCCTATTTTCTTTGCTTCCTGTGGTCAGGCAATCACTTTTAATGAATTGTTAGGGTGACACACCTTAGTGCTGTTTTAATGTGACAGATTCCATTTCAATAAGATGTAAGGTCTGACGATGCGTGGTGTTACGTGAAATCGATTTCCTATTAAAAATTCGCGATTGATTCCTTGCTTGTTTCACCTGTGGAGTGAAGTTACTTGGACATTTTGCTGTGTGAATATAGCCAAGCTACAAGCAGAATGATAAGCTCCTGGTAGTGACATATTTCTTGGGGTTATTTGGAAAGTGTACTTTTAATTTGTCAAATGCTGTCTATTATTACGTGCTATTCCTGTGCCTTTTAGGGCTACCGAACCTATTTTAAGCTTTTTTTCTTGCTGTTGGTTCATGACATTCTTGACTTTTTTTAATGCGGTGTATTTTTCAGTTTCAAGTCAGATGAAGACGTAGGCGTTACCTTGTAATGAACATTGTTGCAGCAACTTACCTTAAATTAACTTATTGTACCTTAAAATTAATCACAAAAATTTAGTGTAGTGCGGGAAGTAGCTTTTTGTCGAAGCGGGAAAAATATACGTGTTTTATCTAGAAGCAACTGATCTGATGGTTTAGAGCAGTATTTCGATTTCTGATTTGCTTCAGGAATCCCTGTTGTGTTAAACGAAGCAACACTGCCTTGTTTCATGTATGTTTATATTTGTTAAAGCTGCGTGTTTTATCTCACAATAGATAAACTTGGTCATTGTGCTCACTTTCTATGCCGCCTAATGTATTTGCCAATAGATTAGCAGTACCGGAGCAGCTTTCGTGTCCATACTTATACAGTGGAAACCGCTTAATAGAGCATCGGTTTCTAGAGCAGACCGCTTACTTATTTTGGCATTTTCCACTGTGAAGAGCACATTTTTCCGAGTTGGGTTGATTGGGATACGAGCGTTCACTGACATTTTGCTGAACGCAGTGAGTTGTTCGTCGAACTTCCAGTGGAGCTGATGCACTCAAAGCCTGCCGAGGCTGAGCCTTCGTTGTCCAGTCTGCCGCCGTCAAAATCGAACGAGGCTCAGGCAGCTGCTGATCCTTCATCGTCCAGCAGCGCAGAAAAACCGCCGATTGACCACAACCTTATTTCGTTCGATAACAGGTAGTGAACCTTTCTCTGTGTAGCAAACATTAGATTCGTTTCGAGTATAAGTTATCGTATCTTAAATTTTACTGATACAAAAAAAAAGAACATCGTTTGTTTCAGCGCGCCAGCGTCGGATGATATCGTTTTCGAAGACTTCGCCCGCATGCGCTTAAAAGGCAAGTACCGTTCGTTTAATGGTGTGCTGGCACAAGTCGCTTCCAAACGCACTTCCTCCTTAGCTGTCGCGCGCTTGTATCTTCATTCTTTAACCGATTGACTGCTGCCCTGTCACTTTGATGCATCTCTGACGTGTGTGTGTGTGTGTGAATGGTTTGTCCCTGTGCGGTTCCCTGTCGTGTGTCAAAATGTCAGCGATTTGAACCTTGGGTGTTAGCACAAATAGCTGAGGCCTTGCTGCAGGTGAGGCACCAATAGCTCAGGCTCGAATGCTTTCAAACAATTTGGCCAGATCTGGTCGCTTGTGCAAGACTTTTTGTACCTTTCGTGTTTTGCCGATAAATTACCACCAGTCTTACATGCGAAATAAGTATTGTTCTGTCGAGAAACAGGTTTATTTGACATTTTACAGCGGACTCTTTAGTTTGCTCGAAATGTATTTTCCACCCTTATCTGCAGATATGCTTTACTTAATTGTCACGTGTTATGTCGTGTTGTCTGTCGCTGCTGTGGTATTAGAAAATGTAGGTCACTCACCATCAACTGTTTCATGTTGGACTGGTACAAACTGCAGCTTCACCGCACTATCCCTGAATGCATAACGTAAGTTTTACTTCAGCTGTATAGATTATCAGAACTAACCCTGCTAAGTGCTAAGAATTAACCCTGTTCACCTGGAAATTGATTAATTGCTTGACTCAAGTTTGTAATGGATGTGCATTTATCAGCTGAAGGGCAAAATTTAGGAGAAAACACCTGCTGCACAGCCACGTGCCAATTGTACAACAAAGACATTTTGACGATGAAGTATGTATCGAAATCGTGTTGTTTGAATAATCAAATGTTGGTTCTACCATGGTGGCTCCAGCAACTGCTTTGCCGGTTAAGCTTCATCAGTACAGCATACGGTTATCAGGTATACCAAAAGAGACTTAAAGTAGCGACTTGGTTTGACCCTCGAGTCGTATATTTGCCATGTAATAGTTTGGATTGCTGTTGCGTGCTGCTTTCGTAGTATTTTTATGCGAAGCAGTCGTAGAGGTGTACACGGCAAGGTGCACCGCAGCTTTTCTTGACCTCGCTCGCCGTCGTTATCGATTTTTCACTCGCAAAGCATTCTTCGCTTTACTTTCTAAATAGAAAGTTGTTTTTTCCGATTGTTTTCGGGTGATAGAATGAACGAAAGTGAGCATCTCGATTTTCCCCATGCCTCAGTCTATAGCAGGGGTTCCCAACCTGGGGTACATGTACCCACAGGGTGCATTTGCCTGTCTGAAGGGGTACATGTAAGGTTAGCAATAGAAGGGAATATATATATATCTATATAT
>JGI24159J19872_10008780_pt1 | contig 13242 bp, 11 predicted proteins | sample Ectturendosymbi4_FD_19872 | JGI IMG/M metagenome (IMG submission 19872) | reverse complement strand
TTATCAGAAAGTATAAATGTACGTGGCTTACCGCTGTCAGCATGTCACTGTCTCGCTGCATTACCTGCCAAGATGTGTGCGTTCAACAGTCTCATGCAACATAGCGCCTGCTACCGTAACAAAAAGTGAACCTTTGCAGGTTTGTTGCCCAGGTATTGTTACGCAATAAAGACCAACAGCACAACAATCCGCTCACGACTTTCGCAACCCGCCTCTACAGGTAGTGGAGGGGACACGAGTGAACTGCAAGCTCATCACTGTATGACACCATAACTGTAAACCTGACTCTTGTGCAATGTGAGTTTCATACCGGCGAAAAACTGTCATTGCAAGAATCAAATCAATTAATCGGAATTTAAGATGCCGACTTCAGACTTTTCCTGAAATATTTTGTTCTTAATCCCAATTTCCAGAAGGCAAATGCCCGTTTTACTCCCCTGTGGACTCCCATGCGATCATTGACTCTTTTATATCAGGTTCAACAAACAAGGCCAGCTCATCTAATGAAACGAAGAAGCTTTTTTGACTAATTGTTAGCATAAGTTAATTTTTAGCATCTTTCCCGATTAAGTAATGTGCAGTACAAAAATTTTTTTGGGTGATGATTTTCAATGAAATCAAGTGTCATGTCAACACCTTATTTGATCTGGTGGGGAGATGCATCTCCTACATCCCCCTGTGTTCGCACCAGTATACTAGCAAGATACAGTTCCCTCCTTCAACGGTTCACTTCCAATTGTGAACAGGCAATACGCTTCCCAGCGCTCCTAATAACATTCTGTGTGAAGAATGAACAAACTGTTTGAAATAAAAACTTGCAAAATGTTTTTTTGCTCCATCACAAAACCACCACAACAAGCACATTTTTCGCATTTCAGGAATAGAGTGTGTTTCTTTGTCTAACAGTTGGTTTTATAAATGGAGTTGCCTTGTTTGAGCCACGCACTGTTTCAAAATTTGAGAATGCTTGTGCAGTGGACCCAGTAATTACTTGAATGTGCATAAAAATATAAGAATGAGGTTTATTAGAAAGATCACTTTTGCAGCACTTGGTCTTATCATCACATTTTTATGTTCGGTAGAAATTACGTCAGTTAGTGTATTTTCTAGACTTTAACCTCGGTCTTCCTGTAAGCCTTGAGTTTCGAACCCTTCAACCATGCGTCTCTGCGCCAAACACATTCTCAAAATGATTTCTGTTGCAATAGGTTGTCATGTCACGATCAGGTCATCTTATTGTTCTGTAATCAATGCGAGTGTCGAACCTTGCGGCAACGTCACAGTGACGTCATGGTTTGTTACGTTGTGATCGTGCGTTAACTTTTGAACCTTTCGCAAATGTCTTAATACAGAGGCTTCGCATGAACAGCTGTCGTGGTCTTTGCGTGGAGTGAGAAGCAGGATTTATCAGATTATCGTACTTTTTGAAACATTGTTCAGTAAAACTCGCGGGTGTGACTTTGAGTTTGCACAAAAATTTGCCGTGATGCTTGAAAATCACTCATTTTTTACCAGGAATCAAAATGTGTGGTCAGAACAGTCAGCTATGAACCTTGACACTTGCCTAGTCGCTCAGTTATAAAAAACGTTTTTTCTGATGGTATTCTGATTTTTTGCAAAATAAGGAGTATCCTCAGATTTTAACAATGAGAAAGTGTGGAATTAGGCAAACTTTTTAAATGATCGCTTTTTGGAATATTTGATAAAAAGTAAAACCAACAAAAACTTCGAAAAAGGATATTTCAGTGCTGTTACTTTTTTGTTTGAATCAAGATTGTGACTGATGGAAGAAGGATTTTCAGAAAAAAATTTCTACCGTTTGTGATAGTTTATTTCAAATAAAATGTTCAAACTTTCAAAAAGTAGTTTTTCATTTCTTGTCATGACAATAATTCTGAAGAAACTTGCAATCTTTCGCTTTTTCTTAGTTGCAAAGCTGGAAGGTGTGTATTTAGTAAAGACTTTTGCAATTTTAGTTGCAGCTCCTTATGGGAGATGCGAACACACAAGGTACAGGACGCCAAGTCCGCTAGTGCAACAGAACAGCAAAAATTGAGATTCCCCACTCGACCAGGTTCACTTTATTGGTGCTTGTGCGTAGCTGTATTTTTGAATCACTTCCCGATTTTGAAGCACCTTATGTACCAACCTTTCACTTATCCAGAAGAAAATACTGTTAGTTCTGTATTTTGCAATTTTTTTATTTTTTATATAGATGTACTTTTTTGTCTGTTTTCTTTACTGCGCACATCCCATTCTTTTAGGTATGAAAGTGCATTCCATTTTTTCTGTTTTGCTTTGTTTTTCTTTTGTACCTCATTAATCAATTTTTGTTACTTTATTTGCTTTTTGTATCTTTGTATTTTTCTTAGCCATATTTTTAAGCACACCAAATTCCTTCAATTAAATTCGATCTACATAAGCATGCGCTTTAACCTGTAAAAATACGTCACCATGTTCTGTGTTTGTTGTTTTCCTAACTTTGCTTATTTGATCTCCAACTTCTGTTTTTCAACACTTTTCAAAAATAATACACAGGGTTGGTTGACTAGATGATCACCATGGTCCTTCACCTGTAGTGTATGACACAGTGCCATTCTTTGTTTGCATTGATCAACTATTTTGCCACTGTATTTTCATTTGCTCTAATGTTCACTGACAGTTGGTTTACTTAGTGTGCGATACCTTTTCGTATTGCTTCTGTTTATTAGCTGAGTCATAGGAAACAATTAACCATTACCATTACCTTCCGACCACACAAGGAAGCTTCGGAATTAGGTCCGAAATCTGAATCATATAATAATACAGCTTGAATTCCTCTGTAAAAATTTGGTCGCCATCTTTCAAATCGTAGTTATATTCGACCGAAAATACATGCATCAATCTCAACCCAAGAATTGTTTTGATTTCCACGGTATTTTTTCTTAAACAGGTTAGTCAAAATGCTCCTGTCCAAAGGTGAACACTGAAAAGTCAGAGGATTATTTAGGCAAAGGTCAAAATTATTTTTTAACGTAATTTTCAAAACGATTTGAAAAAGATTTCCTATACCAACTACATTTATCTCACTGGTTACGCTAATAGCACATTGAGGAACTGCAATTGCTTTATTTGACGTGAAGCAGTTCGTCGTAGTGCGTATGAATAATGTGCAGGAGTAATTTCTTTCAGTTCGGCGCAACGAGCCGATGGGGACAAAGCCAGATACGCAGTCACTCCAGGCATCGGGAACAAGGCACATCGTCCAACTATGACGTGTTCCGCGGTTTGAGCTTCTCCGGAACTGCATGGACACCAATGATCCGGCGCCATCTTCCATCGGTGCAGTGATTTCTGTTGACTTCTGTGGTGGTTCAACTTGGACCATGCCAAGCCGCTAAGACCACGTGGCTGAAACCGGGTTTACCACTTTAGGTGGTGGAAGGGATTGAAGGTGGACCCGTGACATCTTGCATTTCTCGAACCACTGGTGTTAAGTCCACTGTGCAATGGATTCGTGCACCGTACAAGATTCCATGAGTTCGTTTGATGATTGCCAAACGGTCTTCGTGATCCGAGGCGAGCACTCGTTTTTACTCATATTAAGATAGTTGTTGTGTATCCGTCAGCGCGTACGTCATTTCGGAGCATAGCGGATTTACGTCAGACAGATGCTGGTGCAATGCCTGCAAGAGCTGACGGAAAGTAGAAACCAGCTACAAAGCGCAACACCGGAAACGTGTCGGCCAAAGCCTACGTAGATAATTTAAAATCCTACGGCAAATGTTCTGGGTATTGTCTGTGTGTGGGTTGAGTCATTCAGTTTGCTTCTTCATCGCAGATGAGTGTTTTGGGTGTGGACGACAGAAATCATGCAAACTCTGCATCTTTTGTACATCTGGCTGAACAGCACAGTTAGATAAATCTTGGAATGTACACTTGAAATATCTTGCTGCAAATTCCTTGAACCGGCAAACGTGAATTCTGAAAAGTTATAAAATTTTGTGTAGGGAAGGATTGAAATTCTATTATTTAAATGCAATTGTGAAAAGTCTAACAAAAATCAACACACCAACAGCATTTATCAAACTGCCTACGCGAGTAGCACATTTGACGTAACTGCTTCCTTTGACGTAAAAATTGATTTTGAGCACTGATTGCTTCCTTGGTAGTTCGACCGAACAGAGTTTCGTCCGCGTATCTCTTTGGTAGTTGTGAAACCTGCTACAAAGGGCATCACGGAAGTTTGACGTCTAATACCTACGAGGATAATTTAAAAGCCTTCGACAAATGTTGCGGATATTGTGTGTGTGCGGGTTGAGTTATTCAGTTTGCTACATCAACGCAGATGAGTGTTTTGGGTGTGGGCGACTGAATTCATGTAACTTTGCATCGTTCACACATCTCGCTTCGTTGCACCTGCAGAAGAGCCGGTGCCTGTTAGAATTTCAAAGCTTTTTTCGCAACCCACCACACAGCCATAGATAATAGTTTCAGGGAAATTTCAGAGCAAGCCAGAAACTTGAGTCAATTCATTAAAAGGATATGCTGGATATGTTTGTTTCGTTTGAGATAAATACAAATTCATGTGAAATGAAATGTTCACATAACGTTGGATAAACGCAAGAATTGTGTCATCAAAAAATGGACCCATATAAATATTGTTGAGTTCGTGTTGCGTCCTCAACATGAAACGTCTGAAGTTGGAACAATGTGAAGATCCAATTTTGTAAAAGACATTGCGAAATATTTATTGTTGTATGATGTGCCTACTTATTTTGAACATTTTGTATATTTATTTTGGAAGACGAGAGCAACCACCAATATTTAACTTATAAAGTTAATTGTCATCCAAAACATATACCTCGATATTTTAAAAGGTAATAGTTGTTTCGTTTAAAACGGATGAAATGCACGCTTTGGATATGTGCTCAATATCCAGTGTAGAAACACTTGGAGTATGTCCAAATTTTCGTTGAGAACACTCCCAGTGATATTCACTAATATCCAACCAATCACATAAGGATGCATTGATCTCAACCAAACATATATGTGTTTGGCCGTTGAGTCTGCCTTAGGTCACGTGCGCGGAAAGTCCCGTCTGGGCCAGAAAACCCGGCCGATCTGGAGGCAGAAAGTCAGTTGGTTTTCGAACACTTTGGCTCACATCAAGGTTTGAAACAAGAGTCTGCTTTTTCATCGTGGCTCACGTCAGGGCAAGAAGTAAAGATCTAACATCGTGGCGGTTGACAGGGTTAGATCTAACAGGACTTATAGAAAAAGCGAACTGTAGACTGGGATAGTCTGCCTGTACCAGGCCATACAGTTTACGGAATGGTTTACTGAATAGCATTACGGTATGGTGGCTTGAATGCTCTCTCTATTCCATGAAAGAAACCCCTGAACTCGTGTCAAACCCCTGTTGATATTAATACCGCGTATCTATGGTGTATTTATAATTATTGGCGCATTGCTTAAAGTTAAAACAATAAAACGATAAGTGAATACAATAACTTGATGTGAAAACTGATCGTGAAGTCGAACGAGAACGGGCGGTTCTGATTCTTTACATTGTAGTTTCGTGCGCGCTTTGAGTAGTCTCTGTTGTTAATTACCCAGTGCTCTCGGGAGACTATTCTAAACGTAGCAAAATCTTTATAACACATCTGCTACAATATGAATATATATCAATTAATGAACGTTCACTTAAAGTCAGACTTTAACCCTTTTGTAATTGATCCAGAGCATTCAACGATCTTTTTGAAACAGAAAAGGTTGGTTTTACTTTCAATAACAGGTAGATGTTACTGAGTTGAAAGTTCTTATCAAGCAATTAGCCACTTTTACTCGGCTTTGACAGACCTTTGAATACAAACAACATTTAGACATGTCTATCGCGTCTTGAGTGAAAGAAAATGTGTGAAAGGAATGTAAATTCTTTAGTTTAATCACGTACCTATGCCACGTTACAGTGAAAACGCTCAGTTGAAAGCAATTTCTCACAGTTTGCATTCGCTCTTCACATCATATGAAAGCCTGTTTTTATCTCAAATAGATCAAGCTGGTATATTGTCTTTCCAACACGAGTGTTGAAACAAAAGATTCAAAGATGTAATATTGAAATTAATAGCGACAAAATGATTTGGATGGAAGTTTGGAAATGTAGAACTGATAAAAATTTTACTTCTTTTCTCAGTTACTCGGAATGTGTGCAACGTTTTGTCGGCTACTTTTTCAAAGTAAACGAAAAAACAAATTTATGCTGTTCGATGCAGTATGATGCATCATTGAAGTTAGATTCTCCGGGAGAAACATAATCCGTCAGGGGAAAGTTGGTGTAAGAATCAGAAATTTGAGTGAAAATGCAAAGTGTTTTCAAACATTGGTTTTCGCAATTTTGCACTGCATCTTTTATTTACTTGTGGATTTTTCTAATCCTTCAACTATTTCACAAAGGTTGCTGTTATTTTTAAAGAAAAAAGTTAAAACGCAGGAGAATGAACTGCGTCTGATAAAAGATAATGAACGAAATAGAAAGTTAGCCGAAAATTAACAATTTTCAAATACTAAGGATATCTTCAAAAATGAAAAGCAGATTTTCACGTAGTTGTTATGGTAATTTGCTTCGTTGTTTGCGGTATTGTTATTTGTTTTGAATATCATATTTACTGTGAAGGCATCGGATGTTTAGTAAAAAAAACGTTCAATAACTTTCGTTGAGTTAAAACATTCTGAAGATCGATAACGTGGTCATGGAAAATGTGAAAAAAAATTATTGTCTCGAAGAAATGACTGGTAAGGATCTTGTGAAAGGCATTATGGATGTAACTGACAGGTGCGATTGGGTTGCTTACGATACTTATCGGTTCTGCATAAATGGTGAGAAGGTTTTCGACATTGAGGCGCACGACAAAGAAGTACAAAAACGCAGTGCAATTTTCAAGTTCTGGATAAGCAAAGATCGGTATAATGCTCCGAAGTACAGTATGATGACCTCTCGAAATGTCTGGGAAGTGGAACTGCAGCAGAGTTTGAAGCATTCTTAGATGCGAAACATGATGAATTGAATACTGACCAGTGTAGCCCGCGATTCCAGATATTTGTGTTGTTTCAATTTGAGATAGCCAGAAAAGTAGGAGGAGAAGCCCATGGAATTCCAAGTCGAGAAACAACGAAACATGCCATTTACATCGCTATGGACCTCGACACTCACAACGCTTACCAAGTGTTGATCAAGATGTTTTCAGCGCGTTATCATATAAGGATAGGTCATTACAAAGAACTTGTAAGAGATAGTTATTTTTTGTTTTACACTTAGTGCATCTTTAAACTCGAGCAAATATGTGATTTCCTGAAAATTTAAAGCTGTGATTAAGTCTGGCATTTGTGGTGAAAACTCATACAGCAAGTTCTTTTAATTTCAGACATTTCTGTGACTACCAGGCAACAGATCATAGTGAGTGAAAGCAGTTCAAAGACTGTCAAATGTAACAAAAGTCATAATTACTTAGTCCAAAATCTTGCAACAAGGTAGTATTGACCAAGACAAAACAAAACAGGTATCCACGAAAAAGCTTATTATATGAATTATATCATGGCTTGCAGTCAGTGGGATTGGATTAAGCAACGTTTCCATATTTGGAATGCATGTTTCCATGCGTTATAACGATCTGGAGTGAAATCATTGAATCATCTACGAAAATTGTATACTTCGCTTTAAGTTTTTTGGTCATACATAAATACTAATAAAAATAACGTCCAAAGGAATAGATGTAAACGACATTTTCGTAGACGTTTTGGTAAATTCTGCTACCAATTTGCTGCAAGTTATTGTGGTCAGTCGGGAGAAAAGTGTTGTAAAAAAGTGAAAAACGCGAAAGGCTGTTATGGAAATGACGTAGTGGCGCGGGACATTGGCAGTCACGTAACTCAGCGGGACACGTACTGATGATGATATCGCATGACGTCACGGAGGATGCATGAAGCATAGGTTAAAAATGCATAGAGGCATCGATGGGGTGTTTGCATTCAGCTCTGGTTTGTGTTCCTGAATCAATGAAGATTCTAGAATCTGCAGCAGTCACCAATTGTTGTCACTGCCAATGACCTCAGGGTTGTGAAAGTCAATCCGATGATAAGGGTGGTTTGCAAGTGTCTGCATACTGAAGAGCTTAGTGATGTTCAATGCTCTTCTGCACGATTGATTAAATTTCGTTGTGTTTGCCCGATGTAGGAGGCACTGCATGAGCACGTAGGCCTGTAAACAACATAAACAACGATTGAGTAAATCTTTCCGGTCCTTAACCGAGAACCAGCTGTGAAGCTTTCGAGTATTTTGAAATCAACGTAGATTCACATTTGTTACAGCTTTGTGTCTTATAAAGCTGCTGAGTTCCTGCCGAATGTTGTTAGATATGGCACCCATATGCGGTAGATTCAAAGAAACATAATTTGGGTGATGGAGAGGGCTCAGCCGATGAGTCACGTTGTCCTATAATTTCTTGTTTTGTGTTTAAGAATTGCTGAATGCTTCGTTCCAAAAAATTGTTGGGGAAACCGTTGCAACATAGCATTCGCTTAATATTCATAAATTCCGTTTACACCAGTTCTTAGGAACTGGCCATGTCATAAGCGCGGCGGAGTAAAACTTGCAGCTAGATCAGCGAAGTTTGCTGATGTATTGCTGATAGTAACAGGAGTTACCAAAACGTCTGAAAACTGTCGTTTACATCTATTGCTTTGGCCGTTATTTGCATTATCAGGCCATTCAGCACTTCTACTTTCCATATACATAGGTACTGTGCAAGAAATGAGGCACCACACATAACATATGGGATGTTACACCGACTTCTCATTTTGTTGCGATTAGCTAGGAAATCTGATGAAATTTGTGATGATCTGATGTTTCTGTTTTACAGATTTTTTTCGAGAATTAACAGTAACAGTCTTTTAAGCCTAAAATAGAAAGACAAAAAGTGACAAAACACTGTGGATGATTCAAATCAACACAGAACGTCCAGACCAAGCCCTAATCACATTGTTTGGGGCAATGCACATGTCACTGCATGCAACATAATTTTCATTGCTCAACAAAATGTCGCTAAGGTGATCAAAGTTGGTGTTGAACTTTCAAGTAATGTGTCTGCCATCCTCTGCTTCCATAAACTTGCGATGATTCCGATGCACGTATCAACATTTCAGTGACAACTCACCGAAATGACAAACAAAGCATCTCACTCTGACCATAAAGTGTTTTACTAGGAAACATGGACGTTGGGAGGATTATTTTCAGGAGGGGGGTAATAGTGGATTTTTCCAGATGGCAGCCAAAAGCATTTTGCCATGGCGGCCAAAAGTGATGAAATTTCATTTTGCCAACTCGAAACTAAGAGAAAAATTTTACTAAAAGTTCATAGGAAAATATCAAATTTGAAAATACAGTTGGGTCCTTCCCCCTGTAGTATCTTCCGATTTCTGTGATTCCAAAATCAAATTTAGTGCTAATTGAAGAACAATGGTAGTTTAAAATCAATTTAGTTCAGACAAACACACGAGTAAAAATCAGAAAACTAGAAATCAGTTTTGCACTGAGGTGCCATTGGACACATGGAAATCTACCAATGCGGGGAACATGATAAACAGGCACTAAAGACTATTGCATCCAAAATGTAGAACCTGAGATTGAAAAATTAAGTCAGTCTGCCGTTGTATTGTGCATACACAATAATGAAAAGCTTACTGGGCCGCATGCAGGCCTCGGGTCAGACATGGCTGGTGTAGAGACATTCTCCCGTGGTGGCGAGATCACAAATGGAGTTTTCACGTCTCAGTGATCTTGCAGGAAATACGTTCTACGCATACGTGCAGGAGTAAGCAAATTTTTGAAAAAAAAACGTCTGCACTATCCTTTGGGGTGCTGTTTATACTTTGCGATTTTGCGAACGTTTTCACAAATTTTGCCCAAATTTCCACAGATTTTGCCCGGATTTTAAGTGATTTTGCCCGGATTTTCACCAAATCACGCGATCACAGGGGGCCCAAAATTCAGTGCCGTCTCAACGTAGACACCCAGAGCAACTTCAATCCCACAAATTGAAATATGAAGCACAAGAAAGCAGTGAAGTTAGGGGGCCCTTTGAAAAAAGTGCTTATCCATTACAGTCACTTTTGGGTCCTTTGAAAGCAAGGCATTTACACATTACAACTGCTGTTGGGGCCCATTTGAAAGCAAAATAGCCTACGTATGCATTACAGTTGCTGTTGTGCCCCTTTGAGAGCAAGGTGCTTTACACATAACAGTTGCAAAGGAGTTCCCGAGGCAAGTGTCTCGATTACCTTCCCTTGAACACACTACTGTACATAACCCTGACAATGATCTTATATCAGAATATGAAACCGATTGAACACGTTCTGCTTCATCCGATATTTCACCTCATATCAGAGACGAATTTTCATTTTCGGGTCCCTAAACTCTTTTAAATTAGAGGCCTTTCTGGAAGGTTTGCGACGACTGATGTCATACAAAGTAGCATTACACGTGCTCGTTGCATTCACTGAACATGTTGTTCAAATTCATAAACATATTACGTTTATCTGAATTCCCTCGATATCAGGAACATAAACAGTCATAATGAAACTAACAAAAAAGGCATCGGTGAAGTTATCTGACCGCACTCCCATTACACATTTATTGAGTACAGTAGGATTGAAATATTGATTTTTGTGATGGTGTTTTGCTGGATACGGAAGTGATGTTTATCGAAGTTTCTATAACCGGATTTACGGAAGTTCGGAAATTCATTATTTGTGAAGAAACTGTAAAATTATTGTCTTCAAAGCACTGATAACTGCTTCGTAACGTTTCGCTGCTATGCGTGTTTTGATGAGACAAAACAACATTTTGAAAGTACAGCCAACTGATTAGTAGCTAGTAAATTATTATCGCTGAATCAATTCAGACCCTAAAGCTTGTCGTTTTTTACTTGCGTTTCCATTCACATGAATTCAAAATTTAATGACTTTAAAATTATTCTTTTTGGATGTAAACTGTCACGACTAGAGTATCATCTGCAGCTAAACTGGCGTCATTTCTATTTTCGTGATACGTTTTTTCTTTGTATGCATGAAACAGCTGCGGATATAGCATTTTTAAACAAAATGATTGAAATAAGGTCAGAGGAAATTGAAAATTGGACGGGAACAACGTTGCAAAATTACTTAAAAGAACAAACAGATGGGGACGAGTGGAATGGAGACACGAGGTTTGATTTTTTCCTAAATGGAAATCTTTTGTTCCATCTGGAGGCAAATGGTACTGTTCATCAACCACGGAACGGTCGCATATTTTTCCATTATGGACAATCTAGCAATGATCCACGGTACGACTCAATAAAGAGCTGTTTGAAACCTGGATTTGCGAAACAGTATGGAGTCTTCCAAACTGAAACATTTGGTAAAGTCAATCCTGATGCTGCAGACGAGGAGTTTGAAATGTTTGTCTTGTGGCAGTTTGAAATTGCTCGCCGGGTAGACGGCGATCCAGAAGGTTTTCCGATGCGTGAAGAAATTGAAGACGCAATAATGGATGCCTTGATTCTCGACACATCTGATGGATACAAAGTGCTGCTTGGTACGTTCCGAGGGGAATGGAAGGAGAGGAGAATTAATTGCAGAAAATTAAGAAAAATGAAGGAGTAAGTCGATTTGAAGTCAATTCTTTTGCAAGAATAACAAGGAAATTATTTCGTTTTTGCTTAACGTTAGAGGTATTAAATCTTCTGTTGTGTGAAAGCTTCACACATCAAAATTCTAGTAATTTTCAAAATTTTGTATCGCTCCTATCAACAAAGTTATGGCGCCAAATTATGTGCTGTTTATGTACGCCCAATACATCTGCACTTAACATCCTCTAAACAAGATTCTATTGGAATAAGATTTCAGGACTGAAGATGCATAGTTTTCCACTATTATGGAGAGTCCTTACTTGATTTTTCACAAGTTAACAATCGTACTACAGAAACAAAAAACTTCGGCATATAAAATAAATTGGTCCTGATAAATGAAAATTTAGACGGCGCCACACTAGATTACTTTCTGGTGATGAATTAAAAAATATTTGTATTTTGTATTACCTTAAAAAGAAAGTTGGCTTGCTTACATTGTGTTTTAACTACTTCCTTAAAAGTTATGTTCTCGTCATAAATAAAAATTGATAAATAAATAAATAAATAAAAATGATAAATAAAAATTTAGATGATGAAAACGCCACACATTGCGACAACTGTCACTCAAATGCGCTTCGTTGGCAGCAATAGCCAGGTATATTCTGATAATTTACATAATAGGACTATCTGAAAATTTTCCAAGCAGGTTACTCTTATTTTGTAAAGACGCATTGCATTGGTCTTTCGAACAATCCGCTCGCAAGTTTCGCAACCTGCCTCTGCAAGCAAAGGAGCGGACATGAGTGAACTGCAAGCCCATCACTGCATGACACCAGAACAGTGAACCTGGCTCTTTGCATTGCGAGTGTCATACCGGAAAAAATGAAATCAATTAATCGGAAACAAGTGGCTGACTTCAGCTTTTTTAGACAATTTTGGCCTAAACTGGCTTGAGTGATGATGTGCATTCCCGCTTGGTGGCACGCAGCAGCAAACCGATCAAGTACATGTTGGAGAGCCTGTTCAGAAGATGTTAGCAGCATGGCGTCCACAGACGCCCACTCAAGGACATTGGTCCATTTCACAGCACTTTTACTGCCCTTTAAAAAGTGGGGCAACCTTTTCAAAAAAGGGACAGCGTACTTGAGCGAATGCAACTTGTCATAACAGCATTGTAGGTAATTTCATGATTTGTCATGATCAACATGAAACAAATTTATTGCAGCTATTCTCGCACCCAGAATCGTCAGAATGGTTTTCTATAATTTCTGTTTTCATTTTTGAAGTCAACATTGCTCCTGAACAAAAAAAAGTATAGGCTGATTGGAAATGCGTTTATCGGTGTTTATAAGTTTCCACTGCTCTCAACACTTTTACTCCCCCTTGTCCTACTGCTACTCCGGTGTCCCTGCATTGGCCACTTTCACAGTCTCAAACTAACAATGGATTTGTCAGATTTGTGGAAGCATTCCTTCAGGTTCACTCACGCTACTCTTCACACAATATCAAAATGCGCAGCTTACCGGTACCAACGGTCACTGCCTCGCTGCATTTCCAGTGGCGTAACTGACGGTGGCAGAGGTGCGAATTGCTCACATGG
>JGI24159J19872_10008779_pt1 | contig 13244 bp, 11 predicted proteins | sample Ectturendosymbi4_FD_19872 | JGI IMG/M metagenome (IMG submission 19872) | reverse complement strand
TTTAATAACCTCGTGTGACATAAAATTTGTCACTGGGTTCAAACTATTGTTTTCTGATGTATTATCACCTAAATCGACAAAAATGAACATTGAAAAAGTTCCAACTTCGGTTCTGACTTCATGAGATCAATTAATCAGATTTTTTGCTTTTTTTAAGCCTTTACTCCCACTGTATTTTTTTAAATAGGAAGAGAGATGTAAAATTTAATTTTACTTGTTTTTTTCTGCATTGTCATGATAAAACAATAATGATAAATGTGGTTTTTCGACTTTGTTTCTGAAAAATTACATTAACAAGAAAAAAACGAGTATGGAAAGCGATCTTACTTGGCAAACATGATACAGTAGCCTGAAGGCTACTGTTATTGAACAAGTCATGACTCAATATAATAATGGCCTTTGGTGAAATTCTTTCAGAATATGTATCGTTACTTCGCAGCACTCAAAATTCATAGGTTAGGGTAATTACATACAAAGAAACATTTTTTCGAGATTGATGACGTAAATCAGCTCACTTTCACGTGAAAGATTCCGTGTATAGTACACCATCGTACTTTCATTGTACTGTCCTTTATAGTGTGTCCTCGAAAGACCTGACATCGTGGTGAAATCTTTCACCTCGTTCTTCTGAGTAGTCTCCCATGTTATTTTTCCTTTATCAAAGTGAGCATGTAGAACGTGTACTTTCAGCGAAATCCCGTAGCCCATCTGATATGCATTAACAAGTCCACAAACAAGTTCTCTGACGTTCTCTGCCTTTTGTCTCTGTAGTTCAAGTCCACTAACAAGTTCTCTGAACCCATTGACTACAGAGACAAACAACACGCCCAAGCTGTGCGCACAACCTCAGACAGCATCTTATGAAAATCTATGGAATTAATCAATTGTTTCACTTCAGGTCCTACAAACACTCCAGCTTTGATTTTTGCCTCACAATATTGGATACAGCTCTCGAATCTACTTGAATGTCTTACCCTCTGTGTCAACTTGTTTAACAATGTGCTTGATTAGACCTAATTTACAGTAATGTTCAGAGGTTGCATCAGTATTTTCGCTGCATCTACTAGTGGTTGTCGCTTCACGTTGTAAGTTCCAATGTCATAGCTGGTTCGTGGAGGCCAGTTCCTCTTCTTGCAGAGATGAGCTGTTTTTCTGCTTTCCACGAGATAGAAAGATTGCATTGGAGCTTGGTAAAACTTCCCTGAAACCCCACCAAGAAAGCCACCATCCCAAAATCACTAATGACCTCCCATTTGTAGTGGTCGTACTTAAATGCACTTAAGAGGATTTTGATGTTCTTATTCTCTTCCTTCATGTGAACTGAATTAGCCATGGGAATGGAGAGACACTTGTTTGTATTGTTTAGAAAAACAGCTTTGAGGCTAGTAGATGAGCTGTCAATGAAGAGCCTCCCCTCAGAGAGTTTACAAGAAACGTGGATCATGGCAGTAACATAACTCATCTTTAAACATGTATAACACGGATAAGCCGCGATGTCGCTTTTTGTGTGAAGTAATTCGAAAGCTGTCATCCAGTATGCCCATTTCTTAAGCCTGGAAATTGGAAGCTGAGAATTCGACTTTGTCATTGACAATATCATCAATATCTTCTTGGTTGGGGTAGTAGAGGCACCTTTCACCCGCAACTGGCAATGGAACACACGCAGCAGAAGATTGCTCCGTTTCAGAATCTGTTGAGCTTGCGTCTGTTATAAAAGATTCATCTCTTAAGTGTGGTGGCGGCACTGGCATGTCAGTCGTGGTATGGGGTACAGGTGCAGTAGATGATGGAATGTCAGGATACTTGATGGAAAGCGTATTTTTTCCTTTCCGAAGTGTGCATGGATCTACCATACAGAAGTAACAGTCTATGGTGGGGGGACTCACGCCAGACATGGGGGATAGGAAAACGCATTGCCCTTTTCTCTCCTCTGAACCAACCTTCTAGAGTACCACGGCAATATTGACATATATCGTGTGGTGCCCAAGGTTTATCTTGATCACCGACTGGCATGCCAAAGTATGCATGCGTGATAGGCTTCTTTTGCACGGATACAGCTCTCCAGGCAGTGCTTTTTTGGCAAAGAGTTTGCCACACACACAGCAGAGGCAATCTGCTGAGTACTTGCAACCACGGCCAGTCGGCCAGACATAGCTGACTACTAACAATGGTGATAAAGAATGAGAGGTAGGAAAAAATTCAAATGAGTCTCAGGAACACAAACCCAAAGTTTACGTGGCATCATAAAGATTTTTCATGGTTTCACGGCATAAGCAAACAGGATATAATGATTATTTGTCAAGGACAAAGAAAAAAATTGTTGTATGGTGTGGTTTGTGGTCGAAGATTTGCAGTCACATTTCACATCCCAAAGAATGATTTGCCGAAACGTTATTGCTGTGGATTTCAACTCAGTCTAACACCAAGTGGTCACTGATCGTAATGGTTTTATAGGCATTATCAGCAATGGTCGATTAAATTGAATGATTGTAATAAGGCAGAGAGCTACAAAATGATCATATCTGAATTAGCGAAAAGATTTTGGCACGTACATTATGCTAAGTTCAAAAGATCTCAAAAATAACGTAGTGAGAAAATGATTGTGCAAGCCTTAGATTTTTGCGTCGTAGAACGACGGCTATCCCATACAGAAGAATATTACAAAATAATGAATCTACTTTCTCGAATTTTTGCCTAATTTAAAATAAAATGACGTATTCCAAACCATATTCAAATCATGCTGAGAATTTCATTTTTTTAAATCCACGACAAAAAATTGCAACGATCGAACAAAAAGGTGCTTCAGCCATGTTCCAGAAAACAAAAACATTTAGCGTTGGTCTAATTATACCTCTAATTTTTTATATTATTCTTCAACATTAAGTCACAATTTGTTGCAGGTCGTAACAGCTACCAATCGCAGTACCATCCAAGAATGAAACAAAATATCGATCCGGAACCAAGCTTAAAACTGGAAGTTCAGCAAGGTGATAATAAGTGTTCAACTGAAAAATAAAAAAGGTTAAAAAACAAGTTTCTGGATTGCGGGAAAGAATCCTTGTGTTTGTGTAGATTTAGCGAAAATCTGTTTTGCTTTCGAACTAATCACTTTTTTCATTAAAGGCAACTAAAAATATAGCTAGCTTCGTGTATTTGATGCAGCCTTAACGAACAGTGTATTATATTGTAATTAGAATTTAGATTTAGACAAAGTGCTTTCAACACGTCTCTACGTTAACATGAATTTTCTTTGCTTTTCTCATAAACGTTTTGCTTAATTTTCATAAACAAAATTGGAAGTACTTATCTTGCTGAGTTTTCAGATTTATCAAAGAAGCATGAACCATCTTTTTGGAAGCAAAAAATGTTTTTTGGATTTCTACTACTTTCGATCTTAGCTATAGGAGCTGTGGTACTAGCGGCACATAGCATGGTAAGTGGAACAATTGATGTTTTTAACTGATGTTTATAAGCAGTTAGTGGTTTATCTGCTGACGTTCTCCAATATATATATGCGAAGTATAAAGCAACAAAAACATTTTCTGTATTTTTGCTTCCTTTAGCACTTACTATCAAATCTGAGTTCTTGCCTGTAAACTTTCGTTAGGCCTGCTTTACGTAGCGTACGTAATATTCACTGTGGTACACAATTTCTCTTTTACATTTCACGTTAAACGAGATCACATCTAAATTTTCACAATTATCATAAACTAGTTCATACACGTAGCGTCAAAAAAACTTTGATCAGAGTGGAGTGATCTTAAAAACCTATACTTTCTCATCGAGATCACAATTATTTTGTAGAAGCTTCGATTTTCGAAAGATTCCCGATAAAAAAAACATTTCAGCAGTTTTTATAAAAAAATACTTTCAGTCGGACATTAATTCGCTTAAGGAAGGAAGTAAGAACAATGCATCAAAACTGCCATTTTCAGAGCAATGAAAGCCTATTTGCTTGCAAGCAAAGCATATTTTATTCAAAAAGGTGTCTCAGTGAAAATTTTGATGATTGAATAATTCACTAGACAACAAATTTTTAACAAATCTTTGTTTACCTGAATTGTTAAGTGTTTTAGATGTTTTTTGGGGCGCTGATTTAAAACATGATGCTAACATTTTTGTAATGTCAACGGTTTGACCACAATTTTTAATTTTATGAAATGACATTTGTGTACAAATAGCAGTTATGTACGACTTACGATGATACATAAACATGCAAGAAAACACGACTCGAACGTAATAATTACTGAATAAAACAATCATTTTCGTTACATTTTTCACAGGTGAATAAAATAATCATTTTTCACAGGTGATGTCAGATTCTCTTGTCGGATTCTCCCTATGTGGTGAAGTTTTTGAGATATTTAATATTTTAAATTTATGCAGTTGTAGTATTTTAAGCATACTGTTGCATAAGAGGGTTGCACATTTCGCGATTTGTTAAACTGGCCTACACGTTGTTTAAGCACTAGTGACTTCTTGTAATAACCATGATTTGTAAACTAGCTTATGAAGAGCAGTGTGCAGTAGAGAAAACATACAAAGGTTAAACAAACCCAAAACGTCAGTTAGTGTATACTGTATACTTGCAACTGTGACTTTCAAGACACAGATGAGAAACTACACAGATATTATGACCTTGCAAAGCAAGGATTGTGTTGAAAAAACAACGTTAAAGTGCAAAGAATAGCCCAAACATGATAGCATACTTTTTTTCATGGCAGAAAAGATTGCACGTTTGCTAATCCAGAAATCGTCCTTTCTGTGTTTTTCGGGAGTAGCTACAGCCAGCAACCTCTTTCTAAGCACCAGCAATAATCTGCCAACATGTTGGTATTCCAGCATCCCTGGTATCTTTTCTATTGTTTTAATATCTTGGTGAAAGGACTCTCCTTGCTCTTCAATCATTGCTTCTAAGTTTTCAAGAAAATAGTTTACATGACTATGAAAAAAATGAACCTTCACACTCATATTGCATCCTAGTTTTTCATAAGAATTTGACAGCCATTTTGAAAGGCCGTAATAGTTAGGAGCTTTAAAATATCCAAGGAAGTTTTCAACATCTACTAGCGACCGCCAAGCATTTTTACCAGAGTTGTCAAGGTAAGTGGAAAATATTTGTCCTGCATTTGAACGTCATATCTGAGAACCATAAAAAATTCCAGCCCTCAACTTTTCAGTGTTCAGCGCAGGGAACTTTTCACACAAATATGCAAAGCAGTCACTTTTACCTATTTAAAGCTTTTGCAAACTGTTTTCATACTTTTTTATGGAAAGGAGGCAGTAACACCTCATTTGGATTAATCAAAGGAAAGTTTATAATATTTCACTTACCAATCCTAAATTGCTGCAAATCATCCCGTCATGCTCATCAACTATGGTACCAGGCACAGACCATTCTGACAAAGGATTTTATTGTAGTTACCGCTTATAAAAGACTACCACTAACTCACTCCCTGTGGGTCCACGCGGTTCAACAACAGCTGATAAAGCATTTCAGCACTGAAAAGCACAACTAATGATTACAAAATCTGTTTTCAAGTTAAAAATGGTGGGAGATAACTTTTGAAACTTTTGGTGAGGTTTTTCAATATTTTGCGAAAAGCTGCAAAACGTATGGTGTCTAACGGCTAATCCTGACCAGTTGAACAAAAACGGACGCGATTTTTCGACTCAGTGCCCCCCAAAACCCCCAAATCCGTTAAAACCTTCAAGTCCCCAAACATCCTGCATACCGGTGTAATTAATTAATCAAGCATTCACAATCAGCAAGGTAAAATTCGGCGAAAAAATATTTTTGCAAATATCTTCAAAATCGTGGACATTAGACAAAAACTAACGCCGAATTAGGTTTCAGCGACCCAAAAAACATCTAAAAACACTAAAAAAATCAGATAAACAAAATTTGTTGTCTAGTGTAAATTTTAACAGTTTTTGGTTTCTTCACTAGGACTGCAACAAATGAAGAAATTTTTATTTTTTGAATGTTTTTATCACATGGTCTTTAACAGGTGTCATTCACTTTTTTCATCTTTTTACATTTTTATTCTATGCTGATTACGTTTTCAGGTATTTTCCAAATAAATTTTTTGTTTTGCATTGAAATTCTCATGTGCATGCATATTGGCTTTATCCAATCGCTTTCTTTGTTTAATGAATCAACGTTAGGGAATAGAAATACCTTGACTCTTTCTCAAATGCATTTAAACGGTTTACTTTTCGTTGCTGAGAAATATAAATTTGCGCACTTCGCACCGCGAAGAATTCGACGCGTCATCTGCTATGACGTTGTATGGCATGAATTTGCGGCTACCAAACCAGTTTTATCCGACGGCCACCGAATGGCGGACTGATCTCCAAGCCGCACTGCAACGACATCAACAACGAGTGGCATCTTATCAGTATGTGACCACATGTTTCCCCGCTCACCAAAAAGTCCAGGTCACCAAACGTCTGCTCACGTGACGATGTCTGACGAACACAAAAAGCATTTCTTGGACGCCCCTTGACCTGGTCCTTAGAAAGTCTTGCGACGTGTCCAGGGGGGAATGAGGGGGGCCAAGGGGGGCACTATTCCCCGCGCGTCGAATCATCATGGGGTCGCGGAATGACTGCGGGGGTGCTGGAAAGTCCCAACAGTGTCACAAGTACTTTCTTTTAAATGCAGTACATTTCCTTCCGAAAGACCTCTGGTTCGAACATGGGGGCGCCAAACTTTCTTCTTGCTGCGGGCGCCATCTAACCTTGTTACGCCCNTGGAAGTGGCCACAAAATTTACACCATTGATTGGAAAGGCAAAGCGTACACAGTCAGTATTGACCGCTTAGAGNCCNCTTGTATGTTGTGGNGCTTTNACCAGTCTTGCCATGATTTTTCTCGCTCTGCAAGCTCCAACATCAACACCAGGCTTTCTACGGNTCAAATGTCATATTTTTCCCCCTGTTTTTCACCTCTGAGTCATACAATTTGTTACCCACCTCCGTTGACGTCATCGCCGTCCCAACCACGTCGTACTCGCACCCATGATATTTTACAGTTCTGGCTGCCTTGTTTTGTACATAGTATGTTTTTGTTTCACTGCTGTCTTTGCATCATCTTTGCTTTGTTCGGTAAACCATACATTCTTAGCCCACATCCAGCTCCGCCAAGCAGCCACACATCATTCCGCATTTCTGTTTTTCTCCAGCAAAACTTCACCGCATCCATGCTTTTTCTTCCGCGAGCATTTACAGCTCCATCCCGCAATCCGCTTCGTGCTCTCTTTTGCTTTTTTCTAGCTCTTTCCTTTCTCACTTTTTTGTCTTCAGTCTCTGATGTTTCTTCAAGAAGTAACACTTGGCCTACTGCATTGGACCTCGTTTTTTCTGCATTCCAGCCACAATCTCACTTTCATCGCGCCTTTTCGCAGCCAACTGCTCTGCATGGCACCCCTGATGAGCTTTTTCAATGACGTTTTGGATCGTATCCTTTTCGCAGTCAACGGCGCAGATGCTCCTACACTGTTGAGCGTGTCGTTTAGCATACAACAATCCGAACAGTCTACGTGTTGTCGCTGAATCTTTCACTCCTAATTTTTCTCGACAGCGCGCGTCTGCTTTACTTCTAAGTGGCATCTCTTCACCAGTTGGCCTGACGGAAAGACCGTTCACTCTCTGCTGCATGCAGTAGCTCGAAGTTTGGTTTTCGACCTCTCTTCCCTTACCACAAGACTACTCGCGGGCGAGTGCTCGTCCACCTGTGCGCTGAGCTTGTCGTCTTTCTTGGTCTGATTTCTTCCAGAGGACACCCCACTGCATCGATTTCAGCGTTTCAACATTAAAGNAGAATCTCCATTTTAGCACAATTTTCGCTGCAACAAAGTCTGAGCCCATGCGACCACTTCAAATATCATTCGATTGACTCACTCGTTCGACAGCGTCGCAAGCACATCTTTTGCTTTGACGATCTCAACGTCAGCGAACGCATTTTTTCAGGTTTCCCACAACTAGTGGATGGCTACCACCTGAAACAGCTCTGCGCTTTCTTACCTACACACATGGGCGCAATTTGTTGGGGGCACGGGGGACGTGTTCCCCCACTTTTTCAGACGGGGGGGACATAATATGCCATGTCCCCCCCACTTTTTCTCGTAGGTTTTGTATTTGGAGAGGTTTCAAAACTAACAGTGACGATTTTCACGTTTTGTGTGAAGAGTTTTTCATGTTAGATGTTACACAAAGCTATCTTGATGTTGAAACAGAGTTCGGTGTGGTGTCACTGACCCTGATATGTTTATAAATTTTACTTCAAAAATGATCTTTAGCATTTTGCCAAGATTCTAGAGATCGCAAAAGATTGTTAACTGCGTCTGTCTGGCATTTATCTAGTGTGGTTTACGGCAAGAAATGTCACTGTCTTGAAACAGTGAAGTTTAACGGCTGCCAACGTAAGAGACCACAGTACAGTCATGATTTGTTTCGTGCAAAAACGTTGGCTAACTGGCTTTACTGTAACGTTGGTTGTCACGTATTCAGAAACAGACAGCGTAAAATTTAAAGATGCAATCTTATAATGTTAGAAAGTTACATTTTCAGGCAAACCTCTGCCAAGTTTTAGCCGAAAACAAACAGCAGCGCTATTGTGGAGACTTAGTTTTAAGATGGGTAGTTTTGCAAAAGACTGTCTTCAACCATTAGTAAACAGGCTTTCCATCAAAACTTTAGAGAAGTATTGACCTTGTTGTATATTGTCCTATAACTCATAACGTAATGACTTGACTATAAATTAAAGATAGCTTATACATTTAGCCTTTTTTCTTGTATGTCACGACAAGGGTGACCAACAAATTCAAAAGATATTTGTATCCACAATGCAGCAATGTTATCATCCAAGTGCGAAACAGTTGCTTTACGGGTAGCCCACGCATGAGTGGCGGAAATATTTTCTAAGTGTGCGGAACAAGAGCACGTCAAAAAATTGAGACCATTTTTGTGATTTGAATTGGCAACTGTGACTCCACAAGCACTGAACTATGACGTCATTAACTTTGGTCAGCAGGTTTAAGAAATTTTATTCAAAATTTGATAAACCCTCAACAACCCCTATCTACACAATACCCTATATATCATACACTACACTGTGTTGAGCACATAATTGTAACTACTAGTTGTTCTTAGTCTTACATAAAAACAATTTACTTTAACAATGGACCCAATACGAATTGTGTTATTTAAATTTATTTAGGCAAAATTCGAAATTTAAAAGTGGGAGAACCAGGCCCTCCAAGAAAAAAAAGTGGGGAAGCCTAGACCCACACGGCCCTCCAGGTTCCGCCACATATGAGCCTGCGTAACACCTAGTTTTGCTGGACATTCTTTTCGCGTTATTTCAGGTGGAACGTGATACCATTTGCTAATTCACCGTTGTTCATTTTGATTTCTGTTTAATCTCAAATATATTTTCTTGTAGTTATGTATGTATAATTCTAGAATAAAACTTTTGACATTAATTTCGCCTATTAAAGTTTGATGTTAAAGCTGAAAAATTTGATTGTGAAAAGACTGAAATGAGTGGCATAACTGACAGAGGTCACAAGGCAACAGTCACCAGCAGACCTGTAACCAGCTTGGAACACCAACGAGGACGAACAGTTTTCTGAGGGAGGGCCAAATTTTACGTTGATAGCACGTAACAATGCGTCACATAGCATGTAATAACGAAAACAGTGGTTATACATACAATATGTCCAAGACATTTTTTCAGGGGGGAGAAAGTTTGTCCAGAAGNGCGAAACCGTTTTCTGGCGTTTTCTAACTCGGTTATTTTCTATACATACGGCCTGGCTTGTGTCAACCTACCATTTGCGCCTGTGGAGNNATGCCGCGTGTGTTTTCGCGTACAGATCAGGTGCGCTGACTGCATATCAGCCGAACGTTTATGCTTTTGTGTGGGGACAACGTTACTGAGAGTTGTTCGTTCTGCCTGGCGTGCGGTGAACGTTTTGCTGTTCTGTTGCCGTGCCATGGTCGAAGTGTTTTCTGCTGCTGCCAATCAGAAGCCTTTTGTAAATAACGATCTGTGCACCAGGAAATCTGTGAAAACGAACTTTAAAAAGAGTGAGAGCCAACGCTTTGCTTCGGCTTGGCAACATCAAATGTCAGGCACTTTTAGTGTCGAGTCAGAAAAGCGCTAATACACCGATTAAGCTGCCTGGTTGTTAGTAGCGTTTGGGGAAACCACCCCTTCNTGCAACGACGACTTTCCTCACAAGCAACCCAAAACCTATGCACATCGAAAACGAATTACTTGTTTCGTGAGGGTGCTTGTGAACCATGTGGGCAGAAAACNACGAATATTTTTCAAAGCTCTCAGTGTCACCTTTTCAAACGATCTTTCTTCTTATTTCAAAAAACGGAACGGTATTCCAAATCTCCTAATTGGTATCAGTCTTTATTGAAACAAATGATGTCTTCTTTGCAGTCAATTAATCAGGGCGGTAATCATGGAAATAGCAAACTGGTTTTGGGATACATTCGAACCACATTTTTTTAAGCAAGAGTGTTATAATTTCTACCGACTTAAAAACTATTTGTGGATTTTATTCTCCAATTAAATTTTCTAACCAAAGAAACTATACTTACTGGCAACCAGGAGTGTGTTTTTCAATATTTGTACGATTTTTAGTTTTCAAAACTTACGTGCATGAAATCAGCGTTTTCCAAATGCGCTATTTAATTACAAAGTGTAATGCTTGCAGCACGCAACGACAAAATTGAGAGAAGCCTTGGATCTTCAGAGAAATTTATTGGTAAAGACTTCGAAGAACTTGAGTAACAATTATTATCAAAGCTTGGTCAACAGGCAAAAAAGTAAGATAACCCACGAGCATTTTAAAAATTGATAAAAGTTTGCTTTGTGACAATACTTGCGCAGAAAAAATGGATGTGTTCTTTTTTAAGCGATTCCAACTTGAACGTTTTTGAAAAGTAAACTTTACCAAAATCAATTGCTGTATTCTTCAGGTAAAGTAGATAATGTATTTGATAATAAATGAAACTTTTTTAAGCTTTTTTCGTCAATGCTGAAATACGTCAGACGAGGGACGTCCCTATAACGTTTATTAAGCTTGTTATTTCATACTTCATTAATTTAATTCTACATTAGGATTCATCATTTCTTAAATTCATGGAAAATTTTATTTTTCGGATCAAAAAACGGTCTTGACTGTTTTCGTCTTGATTTCATTTCGGATACATTATCAGGACTTGTTTCTTCCACTGTACTCACTGTTTTGCAAGGCATTCAGAGATAAGGTCTATGTCCTTATTAATGTTACTACAGAGATCGTGATGATTTTTTCCCTAAATCAGGGTGTGTACTTTTACAAATTGTTGCTTCACTGAATTTCTGGTGCTTTCTATTCGAAGTTAAGGGATAAACATTTTTTGTAAGTTGCAGAGAATCTTAATGTTTTGCCAACAAGCTGCAAAAATATCGTTGAAATGCAACGGAACAATGGAAGTGGAGTTTATCACATCATAGACTCCAATGACATTCAGTATCCTGTGTACTGTGATATGGACATAAATGGAGGAGGTTGGACTCTCGTATCCACTGTCCACGAAAACAATCTCGAATCTTCTGGAAGATGTACTGTGGGTGATAAGTGGTCCAGCGAGCAAGGCAGGACCCCAACCAGACCAGAAGGTGATGGAAACTGGATGAACCGGAACACTTTCGGTCACGTGACTGCGGCTACAAGCGACGATTACAAAAACCCTGGATATTTTGAAATAACTGCACGTGATGTTATGATTTGGCAGGTTCCGAACTCGACCCCACTCAAAAATTTCAGCGAATCCGCTTATCTGAAATATCGCACCAGTAATCATTTTCTTGATCGATACGGTGGAAACATGCACTACCTGTATAAAAATCACTTTCCCATTCGATCAGGGGCTTACTCCTTTCCTAGCCACGGACCAAACGAACCTGTTGTGTTTGACAAAGGAAACGCAGACGAAGTTATGAAACATTTCCCACCAAACACTCGACCTCATTTGGAACCAGGATTTATTCAGGTATTTTATTGTAAAAAGACTTTAGAAAACTATAAATTGTTCAGTTTTATCAAAGATCCCACGTCAAACCCTAAGTTTTACATGAAATAAAAGGCTCCAAATCCTCAAGGAGATGTTTTTCAGAGAGCAAACGGTTGAAACAGCAAATACCTGAGTGTTTTAATGAACTTAAGTTTATTTTTTACTTCAAAGTGCCGCAAAATGCTAGAAGATGCCATTGCAAATCTTTTACGAGAAAGCATACAAAATAAATAATTTGTTTTTTCATTTCTACAGCAACTACAATCCTCAATTAAGCAAAAAATCCCTCCGATGCACCAACTTTAAAACAGAGGAGTTGTTCGAAAATTATCACCCTCATCACCCTGGAAAACAGAATCAATTACGCACAACCAAAAACTTTTTCCACTAATGATATTGCAGATTATATCTGTTAAGTGGGCCGCGGTAGCTTTTCATTTACACAACAAACTGTGAACGCGACAAGCAGTTTTGAGCATTGTCAGCGATTGGTTTGTTTACTCAATAAAATAACATTTTTAGCTATTTATGCAACCACTTGAGAGCTCCACAAAAACTGATAATTTTATTTTGACACAGAAAGATTAAATTAAACAGTAGCGCAACAGCAGCAAATTGGAGTGTAATGTTTATCATATATAAACATCGCACTTGGCCGATGAGCAGAGACCGTTGTTTGAGCATGATCCTCTCAAGATGATGGTCATAATTGGAATCCAGGCCGGATCACATCAAAGACTTGAAAATAATATTCACCGTCTTTCTAATTTACATTTTCACGCGCGATGCAGTCTTTGATTTGCCGCCATTGCAAATTTTATTACGAATGTGCTCATTGCGCAGAGTAAGCGAATGTAAGCGTCAGCTCATGCCATTTCCAATGTAATGCAACGCGAGCAGGCTGCATCTTTCGTTTTAGCTTCGCAAAACCAAACGAAATAATCTATCATTTCTACACAAAGTGCAGGTGGTGGTTAGGTGGCGATATATTTTGTCATTAAAAGTTTAAAATTCATCCCATATTTATACACAAAAAATGATTGATTGTGAAGTTGTCAACTAATGTTCGTTGTTCATTGAACTGTTGCTACTTCAGATTTTTCCAAAATAAGTGTCTTCGGCTTATTTTGATTGGTTGAAATTGCTCAGTATAAAAAAAAACTG
>JGI24159J19872_10008778_pt1 | contig 13244 bp, 11 predicted proteins | sample Ectturendosymbi4_FD_19872 | JGI IMG/M metagenome (IMG submission 19872) | reverse complement strand
ATAACCTTAAGCCGATCAATCGTAGACCCGCTGTGGTTGAGCATAGTCCAGTCACATACATTCGTACTCAACTTACAACATCTCAACCCCGTGGCTAGATGTTGGAATCAAGCATTGGATTTTGGTTTTGGTTGAGCATTGGTTTATTCCAAAACGCGAGAGAAACATCGATCAACAAGGTTAATCAGCCAAGCCATATTTGACAGCACTTCGATAGCAATTTTGCTATAATATCGGAAACGTGACATCCATCCAGCAGCAGTGATTCAATCATGAATGTCTAATCATCACAAATGCAACGCTATTTATAGGCGAAACGAAAAAGGCGAAAACAGGTGCGAGCTGTGCGGAACCCTGAACGTTCACTTGCATCTACGGCAGCTTACTTGGTCTCCGCATTATTGCCGTGCGTGGAGCTGCTACCTTGTGTTAAGTTTTAGTTTGTTTTTTGTCACTAGAGGCGGTGCAAGCACGATGCTACGAGGTACTGACGCGTATGCATGCACGCAAGACGATAGATTCGCCGTTGACGATATTGTGCTGAGACGAGCATTGCAGCTGTATTGCGCCTTTCAACCGATGAGCTCTTCGAGGATCGAAAATTGGCTCGCTCTTTATCGGTCCAGATTTCAACAGCTCCTCGTCGGGCCATGCGATGCCTTTTTCTTCTCTCTCATCCCTCCTGTCTACCTCGTGTACGCTGCTACCTTCTGCCGTGTACCCGTTCCTGCTCCGTTTACGCGGCGAAGTTGCTTTCCTGGGAGTTCGCTTTTCTTCATTGGGAAGGTTGTTTTCGTGGAAAGCTTCGGTCGCGTTTGGTATACAGCGGCTCAAATCCCAAGGTAGATCGCTAGCATCGCTTATTGCGGCTTTATCTTGGTTTCCATCGTCCGCTGCAGTTAGATCTTCATAACGTACAGTGACTCGGTACGGCGGTGTTGCAATCCGAAGGTTTACGTCATCGGCTCTCAGTAACGCTTGTCGTATCGCTTCCAAGTTGAGATCCTTGACTTGCAAGGCTTCGGGCCACATATACGCGGCCAGAGGTTGAGGCATAGGAGCAGAATGGATATATGATACGCAGATGTTCTCATATCTTCGGCTTACGCCCACGTAATATCTTTTTCTGCTTTCGTAGTCATCTNTCCGTAGTTGCACGCAAAAAGAAGGTTTTGCTTTTGACACGAACCAGGATATTCATAAGAACCCCGTTCACTTCTGCATTGGATAGCTCTGCAACCACTGTATGATCAGGTTTATAATATATCGGGTGCCTGAAGACGCTGCGTGTTCGCGCCATTCCTTTATAGCACAAATATAGATTTTCTACGATATTCATGTTGCCTAATGCCTCTGAAAAACACAAAAACGAGTTATTAACATATCAACACATCATCATTTTTTACGTTGGTACAGCTCACTTTGTGCTATTTAGCGTTCACCTTTTCCCAACTGTCGCACCATTAAATGCGGCCATTACAACTTCGTTTCAGCAAACTCATCATTCTCTTCTTCGTAATTAGAGAGATTACACGACGATTCAATGTTATATATTTGCAGTAGGTTATTACTTGGCACAGAGCGAGTGAGCCTCGGCGCGTTTGATTGCCACTCTACGCTTTCTTTTCGGACGTGGCTGCTGAGAAGAGCTAAAACATCAAAGTCGTTTGTACGATCGAGTCGACTGGTGGGAAAGCGCATGAGACTTGTTGCTGGAGAGTTCACTAAAAACGGGCTGAATGACACATGTTGTGAGCGACTTGGCGTTCTAATTCTGGCCACAACAGTTACAGGTCTGGTGATGAAGCATTTTTACGCGTCATGAGTGATGGATTTCGTTGAGGGTTAATCGGGTCATTGCAATGTTAAAATATCTCTTGGCTGAAATAGTATTTTCAGGTAAACATTTGTGGTTTAAATCATTGCGAGAAACAAAAAGCTCAATAATTCATATGAAATACAAGTGCTAACCAAACTTGAATTTTTCAGACTTTTTAAAATAAGCTAAAGATCAGAATAAGAATATTATACCAATACTCACGGTCGCATGTTAAAAGCGTTTATTGATCTCGAGTTTTAAATACTTCGTGCTTCGTTTATTTATGTTGTTCAATTAAATTTAACCAGCTGTAATCCGCAGAAACTGAAATTCCTACATTGCAACCGAAACATTGTCAAAGGACATTGACAATTTTCGGCTGAGCGCACGGCGAGAATATCCTGAGATCTCACCAGATGCTGTTCAGATCCTTTTACCTACGTAGGTTAACTTTTTCGTCTTTAACACGGAAAAAGAACAAACGGATCTGAGCTGAAATGTGTTGCTCAAGACGAGCTGGGAGTTTGTTTGACTGCCATTGCGCTCCCTATAAAAACAATTTGTGCTCGAAAGCAAGCACATGGGTAGCAACTAATACACTGTAACGAAATATTTTCTGTTAATAAAGTATTGTTTGTTGGAAAGCGCTTGTAATTTAAGTTTGCATAAACGCACAGATAGCTTCTTATCTAAGTCTGAATAAGCAGTGATTTGGTAAAGTCCGGGTGGACTCTTTTGAAATTTATGTCGCGTGGTATGCCGTGAGCAAAAGTAACTTTGAAAACCACTTGTAAAAAAATTTCCTTGTTTGACTGGCTCCAAATAAAGCAGTCATCAAAAGCTAGAGTGATTAACTAGATTTCAGCAGTAAACAAACTCTATTTTGAGTTCAGTGAACATAAAAATACGGTTTAGTGATAATTTTGCAAACAATTCCAAGCTTGTTTGCTGTCAAGTGCAATTTCCCCTTACGAAAAGTCTCAGGGTGAAACAAAAAGTCTTTGCCAAAACTTCAATCTTGTCCGAGGGGATTACCCTGATCGCCAGCCTTTCTGAAGCGAATTGAGTCACCTCTCGCGCAGTCCATCAGCCCATTTTCAACGAATAAATACTTTGGATCTACACATTTTAGATGGGGGACAGTCAAAAAAGTGGCACGTAAAGTATTTTTTGCTTCACTACCCATGCAAAGTGTTTCCAAAACCAAATACGCCACTTGAATAATTTTTTGTTTATTTTATTTCATACGCTTTTCTCTTTCGTGTTTTTCCCTGGTGCTAAATCTTATAGTTGTCCAACGGTCTTATTCGTGTAAATGACGTGTTTAGACTTTGCCGCAGTGCAGACAGTAAATTGCCGTATTTCTCAGAACTTTTGTCCTTTTTGGAGATTAGAACTTCTAATCATAGTGTATATTAATTTAATTTGATTTCCTTAATATAAAGAATCTCAAACGTAAGAGCAACAGTGCAGCCGAACCGACAAACCTGTTCATTCTTTTGGTGACTCTGTCGCTATAAGAATCAGATATGAAGCAGAAACGGAGGTGCAAAGCTGCGGCTAGCGGCTACAAAAAATTATTTAATTCATTGTTTTTCACACTGCTTATTGGCAGTGCAAATATCAACGGGATCTTCACCCCTTTGATATCGAAAACATTTTGCTTTTGACCTATGTTCTGTCTGGTAAAGACTTGAATGGCAAATGGGAAATACCCAAGCGTTGAAACATTGCTGTTTACATCAGTTTTATTGCCAGGCAACCGTGGGGATTTACCTCCATAATCCCCCGAGTATCTCTTATGGTGTTGCAATCTTTTGTTTGCCAGCTTTTTTTCAGGAAACGAGGGGCTGCGCTACGGACAAGATTGCAGGAAAGCTGTAGAATAAGCTCATCAGTTCGAGAATTTACTCACTGAAAGTAGTGCAGCGTAATGTATCAGTCAGATGAACCGAAAATAATTTAAGCTTATTGGAAAGTTAATTGTGGAAAGATAAGCAGATGTTGCTTCGTATTTGTCGTACAGTTCGACAAATGAGGTTGAGGACTGTTGTTAACCATTTTCAAAATACTTTTTACTCAAACTGAAATTACAAACTGCGTAGAAAATGCTATAACAGCTAAAAGAGATGTTTGTCGTAAGTGGAAAATGAATGCATGAGGGCGTTAACCATTTACATGCACCTTTTAAAATAATAACAAAGAGAACACCGATATACTTACACTTGTACTTAAGCTCAAGAAGACCCTAAAGCAGTGGTTCTCAACCTTTCTGGTGAAAGGAGCCGAATCCAGACCTACGACTTTGTTAGAGATCCACACTAAATAAATTTTAACACAAGTCAATAGACATGTTCTGTTTTATAGCAGAATGAAGTATGTTACACAATGTATTAGAGGTTTTAGACCCCGTTGATATTTGCACAGATTTTAGATCCCGTTGATATTTGCACGGATTTATCCCATAAAATCCCGTTTACTTGTGCCAATAGGTATAACGAAATGTCAAAAATCCTAATGAATTTATTCATGAACAATTCCACACGTCTGTTTGGCAGTCTTTGTACTAAGTATAAGCATACAGTGGACAAAGAGTTTTTATTAATGCATGGGCGCCATCCAAATTGCATATGCATGGCCACAGGCTGTGTACCCCTGCTACAGGCGAACTGTCGTTATAGCCGAACAACACTGAATCGTTCCTAAAATGGTGTTTTTTGTGCAATGCCGGAGCCTGGAAAGAGTTAAATGTTCTTCGATCAGGATTGTCCCCAACTGTTTCCTTACTACGCCTCCCTCATAGTCGGTAATTATTTTGACTTTATTTTTCAAAATTGTAATCAACGTTTTTTCTTGGGATATCGAAATCTTTTGCAAGTTTTGCCACTTTTGTACAATTTTCGCCACTGAACGAAACAACCACGTTATACTTCTTCCATAATGGGACGTTGCTTCTTTTGTTCGACATTTTACGCACTGCTCCAACTAGACTATCGATCAAGCTGACTACAGTCGCAACGATCTTAATAAAGTACGGTACAGATCGGTGAACGATTTGCCTCGATTGTTGCTGATGGCGTAACTCAGGATACCGTTGTTACGTCACACCTGTCGTGACTCAACGTTTAGCCACGTGACTCCGTTCCTGTTCGCTGATAACAGATCTGTGGTGGCTCCGCATAGCAAGCTTACACTTCAAACTGTGAAGAAAACTTGTAACTGTCATTATAAATGAACAGGGGCGTAATGAGGTTATAGATGGCGCCCGGGGCAAGAAGCAATTCCCCCCCCACACTGTTCGAATCAGGTTTTTCGGAAGCAAATGTACTATACTGAAGAAAGTACTTGTGACATTGCTGGGATTTTTCGGCGCCCCACGCGGTGATTCGTCGTCTCCATAGTGATGTCTCCATAGTGATGCGATGCCCGGGGAATTGTGCCCCCTTGCCCCCCTCGTGACACCCGTGCAGGTGAACAAAATATTCTGCGGGCATCGACGAAAAAGGGTCGCTGTATGCGAAGTAACGATGTAGCCGAAGTCATTATAGCCGAACTTGATACGTTAAAGATGGGAATTCATCCGGAACCGACGAAAAAGCGAAATTATATAGCCGAAGTCGTTATAGGCGTATTTTGCTTTTTGAAAAAAGTTCTGTTGTTGAAGTGTTTTTTGTGAAAAGCCTATTGTACCGTGGAAACACGATGCAAACTGCACTTTGCTTGCATGCGGTGATGCAGTAAAATTTTGACAAATGCAAATTCGTTTTCAAGGTGCCGATGGTAAGGAAATACAATTAACGGGTTAATTCTCCAAAGGATGAGAAACCCCAGTTACAAAATCTTGCTCTATTTTGATAAAGCTTTTCTGTAAAACTACGAAATCCCATTTTTGTTTCAGATGAGGAAAAATGTTTTGTCAGGCATATCAATCCTACCCACAGCAACGATTAAAATAGATTCACAAAACTTTTGTAAAGGATACTACACAGCATGTTTCTGTTGTTTCCGTCAGATTTGCAGTGTTCAAATAAACTATAGCTTTATAAACTTTATGAGATTATCTATTGATGCAACAGAGATAAAGGAATTTCGCTGCGAACTGATTTAATGAGATTTGTGGTGTTCAAAAACTACATTATTAATAAGAACACTGCAAATAAGAAAACAATGTTAAGTCAATACATGAAAAGCAAAACAATCTGTAAATCATCTTCACTAGTTTTCTTTGGAGCTCATGTTTTCTTCAACCGACAAAAAATTATTAGAAAGAAGTTTTTCTTTACCAGAAAAAATGTTCTACTGGTGTATGTTTGCTCATTTTATCGTTATTTTAATCTTTTGACAATTCAGTCTTGGCCAGGGGTGTAGCGGCAATTTTATAAATGTCGGAGCTCTGCTGGGGGTTTTCGCTTTTGTTTGTAGGCAAAGACCCATCATTCACTGGTGAAGGTGTTGGAGCAGAGCTCCGGCAGCACTACACAACTGGTCTCGGCTATGAATAGATATAAACCTACCGCAAGCAGTAGATTTGTAATTTATGAAAGGACCCGGTTATTATCTGGTACATTTAAAAGCTATTTGTTGAAGACATACCTGAGATATACAAGCATTATTCGCAAACATTTCGAAAACAACAACTAAGCAAAATGTTTTAGTTACTCAAACGTCTTCTTTATACACCAGTCAAAATTTAGTAATGGCCATAATCAGTGGCGTACGCAGAAACTTTTCATGGGGTCTTCAATCAGTGGCATATGGTGGTAATTTTTATTTGGTGTGCGCTGTTTGTGACGTCACAATTTGACGTCATATTTATGTTCCCAAACCAACGTTTGGCGAAGTTTGTTGACATAATATGCATATTCGTCTACATCTACACGCACTCCCCTTAATTTATGTGTCATTGAACTGAATATAAACTTATCAGCGTTCCAAGTTAGGTTATCGGTGAAAAATAAACTCAACGCTACGACACAGCAGTTCATAACTACAAAAGTATCAGGCTGCGCGTTGAAACAGGGGCGTAAAACACACTCATTACTGGTCAGAGCAATTTACAACGGCAAAATGTAGTTGCGCTTATGTCTTGTTGAATACGGGCAGTCGAGCATAGAAAGTGTGTGACTGGAGTGGCTGGCGCACACCCCGGTTTGCAAGATCAAACCTTGCTGAACTACACAAGAACTGAGAACGCGAATAAGTACGCAAGAAATCATTCGTTTTATTGTTATGTATAGAAATCCAGCAAACTGTTAGTTTTCATTTTTCCCTGCTGAGAAATTATCAGACGCCTGAATGCTTCTGTGTTAAAAACTGGTGTTTTTGACCTCGTGCAACAGTTCTATCATGCTCCAGAAATGGTAATGTAGCCAATGGGGTCAGCGCTTGCGCTGATCAGCCAGAGCAGACAAAATAAAGACAATTATTTCGGATAAAGTGGACTATCGCCGAACACAATCCTAAGCATGCATAGTGGACGGAGGGTCGAAAAAAGTTATGAGATGGTTTCTGGACGCAGACGATAACCCAGATTCCCACCAAAACCTAATTATTACTTTATAGCCCATTTACAATTTTCCTTGAAATTTGCATGCAAATTTAATCCGTGGTAGTTGCATTATGTCGACAAATTAACAAGGTAAAAATTTGCGAAAACAATTAATCTCCTGTGCCCAGGTAATAAAGTTTTTGTAAAATATCAAGCTCAAGGTACGCTTGCGTGCGCCCTTGGCCATAATTGAACTATCATCGGGCATCGGTCGACACTGTGCTCTAAAGACAAGGCTTCTCGTGCAGGCCCGTACTTCAGGGCAGGTATCGGGGGATTGCCCCTCTAATTTTTGTACCTCACCAAATATTGTTGTGCACAGAAAAAATTTGTTTCAGGCATATATTAAGAACAAAAATCTTGCCTCCTAAAATGTATTTTCCCCTCTCAAAAGTCAAAACATGTCTACGGGCCTGTTTTCATGTCAAAGCCCATTCCACAAGCAATCTCAAAAAAGAGAGCATTAAATTTTCCCAACTGAGGTTTTATTCCTGAAATTTATATCAAGCAGTATATGAAGATAAATGCAGCAAAAAATAAAAATATAGCATATTTTAACCGTACAAAGCTTTTCTAAATTTGCCAAACGATTGTACTTTTCCTGCTACATCCCTTCCAAAGTTTGCTACAAATGTGACCGTATGCAATAATGAAGAAAGGTGATCATGTTGAGTGCATGTCACTGCTCAAACAACAACGTTTTTTTGCAAAAATTCAGAGTTTACAATTTACGTACGTTTTGATAATTTCAACATCGGTCCATCTTGCGCCTGCATTTATCAAAAGCGGTCACTAACAAAATTTCGTCACTGCCCCAGCCACTACAGTTTACATCTTATGGATCAGCAAGATCATGCTTGCTAATACTGTCATCACACTGCTCAACATAGCAACTTACTCTGAAATTTGCACTGTTGTATTCTGTAGTCCTACACTCCTTTGCCTTCCAAAAGTTCCTGTTTCTTCTCATTCAGTGTCAGAAATAGATATATTATCAGTATCCTGATCTTTACTGTTATGCTCAGCACGATGACATTTAAATATATCGCAGCTTGCTTTGTCTCTTTTTATTTGCAAAACTGGGCTCCAGTTCGTCTTTTGAGTGAGTTGTTACGGTCCACTGGTAGGCGGCACTAGATCCCGGGGCAGTTGTTAGGCAGCCATTCGATTGTCTCATCGCCCAGAACCGTCAGGCCGTGCAGTCTATGGGGAGGTCGCTGGGTTAGTAGACATTGGAGGACAACATGGTCGACGGTCTGTTCTTCTGCGCCACACTCACAGGCCGCAAGGAGGCCATACCCCATTTGTGTAAGCAAGAGCGGAAACGTCCGACACCGGTGCGGAGGCGGTTAAGCCGCGCCCACGCTGTTCTTGGAAGGGTCATTCCAGGAGGGTGGGTGCCGGTGTCGAGGATGAAAGTGCGAGTCTTGTAGGGTTGTCTAACCACTCCGCATCCATCGGTGATCCGCCCAGTGCGTATGTTCTTGTTGTCTGATGATATGATGGGTTGTTGCGCGGCGGGTACAAATGGGTATCTCGATTTGAGACGCCGTACATCGAACTCGGTGAACAGGTGAGCGCTGAGTGGAGCAGGTGCCAGGCTTCATGGCACGGCGTGCTTGTTGCTGTATCCAATGTTGAAGGGCTCCAGTAGTTAGTTTGTATTCGGACACGATAACTACTTGAAATAGAAAACAAAAAATGGTTGGAATTTTTAACATTTGAAAACAAGTAATTTCAACCAAAGCTAACTTTAAAATTTAAGAGATGCATATAGCTTGGGTAAGGCCTAATTCTGCCTGCGAGGGGAGGTGAAACAAGATCTGCCCGCTATTTATCTGTAAAATTACGCTATATGCACCCAACCTGGGGCGCAACGAGGGTGGGGCAAGGGGGGCACAATTCCCCGGGCGCCGAATCACTATAGGGGCGCCAAATCACTGCGATGGGCGCCGAATGACTGTGGGGGGCGCCGAAAAGTCACACGTACCTTCTTCAAAACAGCACATTTGCTGCCGAAAACCTCAGGCTCGAACATGGGGCGCCAAACTATAGCTTCTTGCCCTCGGATACCTTCTAATCTCGTTACACCTTTGCACCCAGCCCTCGGTAATTACGTAAGCAGCATATGCCTTTCTCTACAAAATATGCCCGGGATTCCTGCTTTTGCAGAGAAAAATACATTCTCTGCAGATAATCCACATTTTGTGCTTTTATGTGACAATGACGCTGCCTAAGCAAGCCTTTAATAACTGCCTAAGCACGCCTTTCGAAGCAATATTCTATGTGACTCAGCCTGACTACAAACCAGTTTAAAAATACCTGCTGTTCGGCTGCGTCTCGTGTCAGAGTAAAACAAGAGCAACGACAGATATGTGAAAACGAATTCTGCAGAAATTATGTACAACCGGCTGCCAACATTGTGCCCTCTGAGGTATCACTCGAGCTGAGAAAAATTATTATTGGTTTGACTCCACGCTTTCTTGAAGTTTCGCCCAGGCGATTGCTTGGTTCATCCGACGGCAGCACCAACTCTGGTTTTCATGTACAGAATCATGGAACAAATGTATTCAGCGCCATGGCAATGTGCGATGCCAGTTCTCAAAAACACTGCTTAAATCTGATGGTTACTTTTCCGGCTAAGATGTTGAAACGCCGTTTCTTCTTAGTCTTTTTTTCAGCGATTTTAACCAAGAAAAATGAATGTCAAAGTGATTAAACTATCCTCTGAAAACTACGATTTGGAAAAGGCGAAGTTGTTTGACGCTTTGGAAGAAGCGACGTTCATCGCAATCGACTGCGAGATGACAGGATTGGGTTTCAGAAATATACAAACTTCTTTGGACGAACGATTCAGGATTATGAAAAATGCGGTTACCGAAAGAGCATTGCTTTCTCTCGGGATAGCTTGTTTCCAGTTTTCTGAGCAACATGGTTCAAAATTGAGCTTCAAAGTTCAGGTGCGTTGAGCTTTAAATATGACCGTGTTAAGGAATCTTTGGTCATACATCAGTAAACATTTGTTATTTCGAGAGCGCAGTCAACAACATTGAAAATATTCGTTTTGAATGACTCCCTGGCTCCATATCTAGACACATCAAACAGAGTGACATTCGTGCAAAACAACGAAATTTGATGGCACACACTTGCCTTGAGCTTCGATAGCAAACACTAAAAACATTTTTTCTAATGCTTATAGCGTGAGATCAAAGCGAACAACTAAACTGAACTGTCTATTTTGATGTATTGAGATTCTTTTAATTGAAATAACTCACGGTTTCACTTGTTTTGGGATTGTATTTCAACAAGCAATTTATAAACAAAACTTTTTGTAGGAAATTTCTGCTTTACAGAGACGTACAGCAAAATACGTAACATTTTATGGATCATCATATTATGCGTGGAATAAATTTGTAGAAGTTGGCGTCTTTTTCCTAAAGCCTTATGGCAGCGTGGAATAAAGATTGTATTGTGTGGAATAAACAAAAACATTTTCATTTATGTTTGCTGCAGTTCTTTTTTATGTTTTGTTTCCTAATAAATTAGACTTTGTCTTTTTTGAAGTGATTAATGATGGTATACATTGCCTTTGTATATGTCTAATTCAAATCGCTGTGTTGCAGTCAGGGGCGGATTCAAGGGGCTGTTGGGGCGATCGCCCCCCGAAAACTTACGAAAGTAACTTTGTTCACCATGATTTTTAACAAATCGGAAATCAGCATTCGCGATGTAAGGTCATTTCGTCGTCCATTATTTTGTCACAGCAGATTTGTTAAGAATACTTCATCTCTCTTGCTGTAGCAAAGACGTTATGAGACTGGAATACCGAATATTGCTGAAATCGCTCCCCCTTTAACATCACTGACTAGATCCGCCCCTGCTTGGAGTAGTGGACTAGGGTGATGATCTTTTGATTCTTGCATATTCCAGGCTTTCGATGTGCTGCTAAAATGCAGAGGCAGATTTATGTCTGACACTTCCGCTTTGGACTATCTTTTGTGTCATGGTTTTGATTTTAACAAACAACTGAAGTCCGGTCTGGAATACTTCAAGGTAAGCAAATCATGCGCTTATACTTCCCTTATCTGGTAAAAATGTTGCAAGAAGTCAATGTAGTGCAATATCCAAGGCATTGTAAGATGCCGAAGTGGCGATAATGCCACTGAAGGCAGAATTACGTCAACAGTTTTTACATAATGATAGGAAGTTCGTCGTTCTTTCTGCAATGACAAGGTTTATGTCATAAAATAAGGTTGGAAGATTGAAAAAATTATAATAACATGCCAGAAAATTGTCACCTGACATTAAAACCTGAATGAATAGTATTCAAGGAGAGTTATATTTCATGAACAGGGAGATCAACGGGAAACCGATAGCATTTTAAAGAAGTTCCCCGGAAGAGAGGTCTTTATGCGAATGCTTTCCGCAAGCAAACCGGTGATTGTTCATAATGGATTGTTTGATTTGATGTACTTGCATCACTGTCTGTATGCAAGTATCCCCGACACTATCGGTGGTTTCTTTGCCAACCTATCTGAGATGTTTACTGAAGGAATTTATGACACTAAGTACATGTCAGAAAGAGACAGGCCTTCCTCTCAAACAGTACTGTCTACTCTTTTTGAGGAATGTGCAGTAGCAACAATAGACAAAGAACGGCTCGTTGGAACCAGATTTCCGGTTGATAGTCGATGGTGTGAAGAGGTTACAACACCAAAACCAACTCCATGGGTAGATTTTCCAAGTAATAGTAATGTCACCAAATGCTTTGACGAATTGGACAAGCTGGGAAACTCTGTAATCTGTCCGAAACTCATCAACCGCTTATGCAGAAACGAAGAAACTTGTTTGCGAAGCCACAAACTGGACAACAGAGTGTTAACTCACCGTCGTGGCGGAAGACATGGCGGTCGTGGAAGGCAGCAGCAGTTTTCTCACCGCGAAGTGGCCCATGTTGGACAGGACCAACATAAAGGGTCCGATCAAGAAATCAAATCAATACCGAATCCGCGGATGATCCCCCAAATAAGCAGCGCAGCGGTTGATGCTTTCATGACGGGCTACGTTTTTGCCACCTATGCAGCAAAAAGCCATGGATTTGTGAAAGGAAACTTGTCAGCAAAGAATATGAGCAGCTCCCGTAATCGCGTGTTTCTTCGAGTAAATGATAAACTGATCTACGTGCCCCTTGCAAAGAGCGAATACTGCGCCACCACCGAAGGCCACCGCAAGCAGAAGCTCATTCTTGAGTCACTTGCCGAGGAGTAGACAAGTTCGGATCTTGCCTTTGGTTGTTGGTTTTAATTGCCAAGAAGCTTAGAGAGGAAGACTAACCTTCTATTTTTATTTGTGTATTTTATACAATTAAAATATGGTTTTGGATTTTGTTTTTTCGTTAATGGCAAACGTGAAAAGTGATTAGTTTTGCGCTCGCAGGTTTGATGTAGAACAAACTGGTGTTGATATTATGTGGCTTGACTTTGTATTCAACCAAAAAAATTGTTTGTTGCTTGCAGCGTGTTGTCAACCACCAAGAGTGTAGCTGCCGATAGACTTTAATTTCGCGTCTGTTTCGCTACTAATGCAATCAATGATTTCTGATGCGACCCTTCGTTCGCTATTCTTTTTTCTGGCGTCTTTTAATGATCATTTATTGGGCAAACCGTTTTGCCAACAAATTAATTTATTTTTGTTTTTTCAACCTGTTCAACTTTCATCAGGTTATATAGAATCACCCACTACGGGCCACTAGATAGATAGATAGATAGATAGATAGATTTATTTGGCGGTACTGAATTAATTGCGATAAATGTACTCTCTAAAACAGAAGAAAACGCCGGGGCACCGAAAAAACACAGAGGTTATCTAGTCAGGTGC
>JGI24159J19872_10008776_pt1 | contig 13245 bp, 10 predicted proteins | sample Ectturendosymbi4_FD_19872 | JGI IMG/M metagenome (IMG submission 19872) | reverse complement strand
TATAAACCAGCTCGGTAGTATCTCCACTTCATTCTGACGATATCCCCTGAAGAGTGTCAGACGAAAAGCTTTGGGATGAATCTCCTACTTCACAACATAAATATGTGAACTTTCACAAGAAAACGATTTTACAGGTGGTTTCCAATTAAAATCAAGTCTGTATCAGGGTTCGCACATGGTATTGAAAAAGTATTGAATTGTGAAAGTGGTTTTCAAGACCTTGAAAAAGTATTAAATTTGGCCAACATGTGCATAAATTATTGAAAAAGTGTCAAGAATTTCAAATTTAACCATTTGTTTATTAAAATTTTGTTCTTTACTGGTGATAACAGGTTTGCAGATGTTTTTTGCATTGTGTTCCATAAATAAAATTTTAAAAAAATGAAGATAAGCGATAAAGTTTTCTAAGTTAGTAATGGAAAATATGGAAAACTGATGAAAATGTGTGGGAACCATGATTTATACATAGACCGGCATCTGCTCAGAAATTTCGGTTGCGTAAAGACATGCACACCAGTAGTAAAAGTGCTGATCAGAGACTTATGAATATGTGAATATTTCATCATGCCTAAAGATCATCAGCTGTCTAAATTGATTCCTCTAAAGCCTATAGAAAACCTTCTAGAGCTTTTAATTGCTGTCTAAATTGCTAAAAGGCATTACTGATTATTGTTTTTGACTTTACAGAGGGATTAGATTTCTGCTTAGATCTTATTTTAGTGTAATGAAAACCGCAGGAAAAAATTCAGTTTGACAGTACCTTTTCAAATAATGTGGAACGTGGACGATGATGAAGATTTTTCAGCCACATCTTCAAGTAGTTTGGATTTGGACGAACTGATCAAATGTGTTACATTAGGAAAATCATGTGTTGACAAGGTATGTTGAAGGACTCTTATCAGATCAACTTACATCAAACATTTTTGACCTTCTCTTGTGATGTTGCTGTTGGATAGGTCCCAGTATGGTAGGCCTGATAAGAACTACTTGGTGAGTGTAAATTGCAACTAATTGGGAGCATTCTGGTCAGCAGATGGGAATGTATATGTTTTATCAACAAACCAGCTTCTGCCAGCATCAACAAACCAGCCAGTGATGTAATCAGTTGTTTCATGGCCAGCAAACAAACTTCCCTGCTGCATCATCTCCAATTCAAATTGCTCTGATGACCAAATAGAGTGTTTTAAAAGTAACCTAAGATCTGCATATTGAGAACTTTTTCGAGAAAACAACAATGGCAGCAGCTAATGAAAAGACATTCCAAGCTTATTTCCTGCAAAGGGAATCGTAAACTATAGTTTACTTAATGCCCTGCATTTCTTTCTGCCAAGACGAATCAAAGGTCTGCCATAAAATTATTATTTTCTTACCAAAACAACTGAAGAAAGAGATGAGCTTTTGCCGTACTTGACACAGGTGTTGTCCTGTCCTTTTTACGTGCGAAATTTTAAACTGGCAATTTTGCATTTTCAAGGTGTCAGGTGCGGTGCAGAGGAGTTCGCCAATTGCCTCAAGGGTCCCGCAGCCACCTTTCCAAAAGCAACATGGCGGCATCGGAACTTTGACGTGGGCCTTTTCATCACTGAGTGCTTATTCTGAAGTCTCGGGAATAACTAAAGCTTGCAAGAGATTAAAAATGTCGGACCCTGATACGACAGAGACATCTGACGGGGCTGTTGAGCGATGTCCCGGTGACAGCGGCCAACCAGAAAGGACTGAACACTCAAAGTTCAGATACTCGCTGAACACGAAGCGGAAGCGTGTGTTGAATGACGAAGAGTCGAACATGATGGTTATTTTGGAAACAAGCGAACCTAAAGTAATGAGGCGTCTCTGTGACGATTTGACCGATGCCCTTCCGGTTAATGACGAGCCAGTGCCTGGCACAGCCATTCCTGCGACAGACCCAGCGCTTTGCGGCAATGGTAGGTCTTTTTGTGTCAAGCATCTTATACCCGCAGCAGCAGTCAGCATCGTGCTGTTTGCATTCCAGATGAACCACCTGCAGGAAGTTGGCTCCCACCGACACCCGACAGCTCTGAAGAGGAAAAGGTGGACAAGTGCGAGGAAGCATCGGCGCGGGATTCGAACCCGCAACCTTGCTGCGGGGAAGCGCTCAACTGTGGCCGCGAGCGGGTGGCTGAGGAAAACCGATCACCTACTGTGTCAATCCTAGTCGATGTTTCTGTTGAGGAAAGGCCGAGCATTATCGAAGCTGCCGGCCAAGGTAACCTGTTTGCTTAGCGTCACAAATGCCATGTGCTCGTGAGGTTTTTTAAACTGACCAAAAACCACCAAAACTTCCTGTCGCCCGCCTGCAAACGCATGTGAACACCATGAAGTTGGTGCGTGACTCATTCACTGCCCAACCCTCACCGTACTACGACATAAAGCAAGAGTTGATGTCATTGCTTTCGCTTAAAATAAATGAAGTGAAGCGAATAAGGTGCAACAATAGCTCGTTAAAGTTAAGGCAAAAAGTTTCCGTATGCAATCCAAACACTTGGATTACTGTCTCAGAATGTATTTGCATGTAGTTCATAGTGGGTTTCAACTAAAGTTAACTTCTCAACCCAGACAGCAGCTTCTGTAGTATTGAACCTCATTGTTTCAGAACGACTGTTGTAACTTGTAAACAGGCATTTTCAAGGCGAGTGCAACCACNGACTGCTTCTNCGCGNAAANATCATATGAGATTGTAACGTGGCGTTAAAGACGTATAAGCAGTGGGCAATGCACGTCGCTGCTTGCTTTGGCAAAGAATCGTACTCCTGTGTCCTACAATTGCGGGTGTATGTGCAGCGACGAAGTGAGCTGTGCTCACCTGGCCTCTGAATAGAACGTGTGCTCCCTCTAGGTTCAAAGGAGTTTATTTCATTTTAGTGCCATCCTAAGATCGACTTTTATCCATCAGAGCAGTTCGTTACCTGGTTACGGCGATTGCGTAATCTCGCCCACGGTTCCGGCGAAACAATCCGTTTTTCTGTTTTCGCCAAAGCGCACAATGAAACTGCCGCGCGATCTAATTCCCGATTAATGATGTTATCGGCTCTATTACGTATTGCCCAAATTTCTGCCATTATTTGAAACATTATTTGAAACAATAAACTTGAAGACCTAATGTCTGAGCTGTGGAAGTTATATTGTTTTGGTATGTAGGATTTATTAACTATTATGGTTGAATGCTTTGCGCACAGTTGGAGTTTTCAGAACGGTTAGCTGTCGTGTCTTGAAGCTAGTGTGTAACTAACTGATAAATGGTCGCATTTGCGTACTTTTCTCATTGTAAATTGTTGTAACTGATAGCAAACCGCAGCTGCATGTATTCAGCGATCAATCGCTGTTGAAGTTTGCTGCTTGGACTTGTGACAAGTTTGCGTTGATTAATTATCTTCCACTCCTGTTGCAATTGCTGTAGGAGATAAGAGCAACTGTAGAGTCCGATTATTGTGTGGATTGCGTGGTAAGGTCTCAGGTCATAGGGGGAAGTCGTTAGAGCACGGGTTCGAACCTTCTTCTGTGTGTGTCGGCTCAACCACAACTTGCTGTTAAGGCTGGTGCAGCAGCAATAAGCAAGATGTGCAGTATAAGAAAAGTGGCAATAAAGAGAGCGACAGACTCCGCCGGTTTGGACGGATTCCTAAAAACTTATTGTACGTTGGTGCGCCAGAAAAGTTTGATGTTTTGTTCATCACGCGCATATTTTTCGATGTTGATATGGAGCAAATATTTTTAGTGGATGTTTGATACAGAGCCAAAGTTAAAGACTTTGCCCCTCACTCCAAGTCTTATGCAAAGCGATTAACACTGCAGTGCAAATCACTGACTACTATCTGACCTGTCTCTTCGTGAAATAGTCGCGATTTACTTCGCAGCGTTTAAATACAGTGCATGAGCTGAATCGGCAAATCAGCGCTTTCGCGACGATCGGCGTTCTGTGTAACGTAGACTCGGGTGCTATCGCGATACCTTTTGCACATCGGGCGCGATCCATTGTCGATCACTGTCCGTTGTCGATTGTTAATTTATCTGCAGCGATGTTTCGCAGTTTTCTCTTCACCAACATAAAAAAAAGAATAAAATATGAAGTTGTTGATCGCCTTGCCTGGCGTGTTGTTAGATCCTTTTGCATGGGTTGTTCAAAATATACATTTGAAAATGAACTTCATAAAGCACTGAGCCAAACGGAACTTTGCGCGTATGATTGCCATCCTACCCGATCTTTTTTTTACCTTAGAGCAGTGGTTCCCAAACTTTTTTTTGTCCGCGGAACACTGCAGGGTATTTTAAGTGGACAAGGAATCCCCGCCAGAACTGCCAAGTAAACATAAACGCTTTTTTTCACCGAAATTGCCGTTATTAAGGTTTCGTGCTGTAAACAAAATTATGCACAACAAAATTAACCATAAAGCATAAACAATTCAACAAGAAGCACGTCACGTCAACAAGAAGCATTGTATTCGTTGGTTTATGAATGAAACATTATATTCGTTGGTTCTAGATTCGGTTTTGAAACTAAACCAATCAGGAAAATAGCGTTGAAGTTGTTTCAGTCGCTACAGTTCTCTTCGCATCAACATGTGCGTGGAAATGATTTGCTTTTTTTCTTGCTGGGGGGGGTAAACGTAATACAACTTGTTTTTATACATCTTTATGAGGTAATATAACTTGGCTAATGTCAGTAAAAGCCATAAAAACCAGATCGTTTGAGATAACAGTTGTTGTTTAGCTTTGGAGTAATCTGCCTGCTATCCTCAGCTTTCATGTCTTCATGATGATTCTACTGCGCGTATCCGCATCTCAGTGACAAGTTACCACAACGGCAAAGCAGCTGATCATATCTGATCATGAAGCATTTTACTGGGAAATCGATTTCGCGTTAATTGTACATCTTCATTCCTGTAACTTGCAAGCTTTTTGCTTGCGGGTGAATTGATGAAAGAAGAAAACAAGTCTTTGAGAAAGCACGCGACCTGTAGTTTCAAACAAACGCTATTACCATCGTACGTAAAGACATACACGCTATGATCAAATGCTGTTATCGCCGAAGCTGAAGAGCTACAACTAGCGCGAACTGGCGAGCGGCTGATTTCTGGAAGTCGCTATGAATGAGTCATACACGCGACAGAAACCGCTGCTATTCACCACGACTGGGCTGCTGGTGAATGCCACGAAGTTAATTTTAATTTAATTTATTGTTTATGAGCAGACACGAAGTCCATAGCATGAACACAGACATTCTGCATAACGCTGGTCGATGCAAACAGACAAAACAGAACGTTTTTCAAGGCATTGAAGCCGACGGAATCACAGAGTTCCAGACACTTCTTGCAACCGCATTGAAAACAGAATCATAAGGTTACAGACACATTCTTAACACTAAAGTTAGCTAAAACGTAACACTTGGTACAACACTACTGCGGAATACAGCGCCAATTCATAAATTGGTCTAGTTCAGGTAAAATACGAGTGCGTGGTGAGAGTTAAAAAGTCTGTTAATTCATCTTCCAAGCGTTTTTCTTGCGCAGTCGGTTTTTAAAGTTTTTTCTCTTGGTTCAGTACATTTCCAACATTTCTTGAAAGCTGAGGAAATGCTTTCATTTCTTGACAGCGTCTGAGATAAAAATACTCACCTTTTCTAGGTAGAACGCCACCCACATACTGTTTATCTGTGTCACGCAGCGTTGAGAGCCCGCTTATGAGTTACATCATGATTCAATCACCTGTGAACCCAAGGTTATTGTGTTCATTGATGTTAAAAAATGTCGTGTTTGATCTCAGAATCAAGCTGTTTTTATTAAACCTGACCGAAGCGAGGACGATATATATTTACGTTGGCCAATGTAACTTGCTGATGAAGATGGCCACAAAGTTGTAAAACGGAGAGCAAACAACACGCTAGGATAGGTGCGTGCATAATAGATCATATAGAAGTTTGAATGCTTTAAACTTAGTGCATAAGATGTTGTGTAATTTCAGCTACCGTGCTGGTTCAAGTAAACTGCGTGAACAAAAGCCCTGTTTTCTTTATAAAACGTGGACAACTGATGTTTGTCGAAGGAGGAAAAACGAGAGGTTTGCCGTATCGCGGAGATCTTTTTTTTATTCTTAGCAGATCATTCTTGATAGGATCTTGATTGTTACGAAAAGACAATTATTGAATGGTACTAAAAGTGTATCAAGCAGAGGTTGCTTGGGGGGGATTGTTTGCAGCCAACACCAGGCCCTGAGATTACGCGCCACCTCGTTACGTTGTGTTTTATGATGTAACAATGTGTTGCTCAGCAGCAGTTCAAAAATGTATAAGTGAACTCAACAACAAACGTGTCATACATAGCTGGACGTTTGAATGGACGAGCAAGTTTGAATCACAGCAAAAAAATGAAAGCAAAGCCCAGTCGGCTGATTCCTCGAAAGCCTATATACAACCTAGCACTTTTATTTGACAGAGTTGGACGTTGACTCTTCGAACCATAAATCAGCAGAAAGAAATTTAGAGATTTCTTCAACGTTGTCTGATCAGTCAGAGAGCACTTTCGCAAACAGGTAAGGACCAGCAGAGATAGTGTTTTTTTTACTATCTGATCTTATCCTGTTTTAAAAAAATGATATCCGCTCTGTGGAGCAAATCAGTCGGTGGCTGTGACAGCAACTGTGTACATTCTGCTCTAAACTGCTTCTTAGAAAATGTGTTGGTAGGTGGATATGTCTCTTACAAGTTCTTCAATCATTATTTAAATCTTCATGATTTGTTCCACGATCCAAGTCTTAATTCTACCTGCTATGGACGCTTTAACAGATTTGTCTCGGAGCAGTCATCTTTAGCATTCACCCCTTCCTTGAAACCTTCGGTGTTGAATAAGTTTTGAACAGACTGCAATTACGTCTTCTTGTAAAAGGAGCTGAGATTGTTTTTTGGATAAATTTTGTTAGAACTTATTAATGTTTGAACGGCAAGTTGAACAGTTCATTAGAATTTCTATATTTCTGCCTTTGTATACACGTCGTTATGGAAACTCATCCATCATTTATGAAAATATTTGTACTGTGCAAGAGTGTTTGAAGTTTAATTAGTTTCTAAGCCTTATTAACTACACGTCGATCAAGGTCAAGCTGCAAACGAATGTAGACTGGCTTGGATTAAAGCTGACAGTGATGGATGCTTTTACAGTATATGCCGTTGGATGAACTGCATTAAATTTGTAGCCACAGCAACTGTTAGAGTTTAGATCACAACGTGATAATTTGTCAAGTTGCAACCATAAAATAAACCATCTGTCGTTTTTCAATCGATTCCACCGCCCCACTCCCTCAGCGCGACGAATGCTGAAGACTTGTTGCAAATGAGAACATGTTCCTGCTGGTGACTGTGTTTGTGCTTCTTTGCAGTTGCCAATCACTTCAAGAAGAAACGTGTGCGAAACGGTTACGCAAACGGATACGCAGAACACTTCCTAAACAGCAGGTTGGGCTCAATATTTGCATATATATGATCAATGTTTGCATAGGATCGATATTTGCATACATATGATCAATGTTTGCATATGATCGATATTTGCATACATATGATCAATGTTTGCATATGATCGATATTTGCATATATATGATCAATGTTTGCATATGATCGATATTTGCATACATATGATCAATGTTTGCATATGATCGATATTTGCATATGCTCGTGAAGACTTTCGTTTCATTGTATTCCGTGCATGTCAGGTCGAAATTAAATAAAAAATTATTGGCCTCTAGTTGCAAAACCCAGACGTGACGTGAACCATTCCGTTTCTTCCCCACCTCAGACCCGCCAAACACCCATGGGTTTGCCGAAGCCACTGAGATTAAAGAAAGAATCGTTTTCACTGGAGGAGATTTACACGAACCAGAACTACAGCACTCCTATCCCTAAAACCTGGGAAACGATATTCGAATACCCGAAGCAGGAAAAGGACGGATCTCTCAGGTGCGCTGTTCATGTTCAAAGCTTTTTTTCTGGAACTGTCGCCAGATTTTCTGCATTTCGCTTCAACACTTTTGTCGTCAGTTGCAAGAAATAGTGAAATTTATCGTATGTTTTGTAAAACCTTCATTTGAACCATAAAAGAGTGACGAAGATTCGTTGAAGTTTGTGTCGTGTATCTGCGCTGCTGGTAAATCTTGATCGAAGCACGAAAAAAGTTTTCTTCAGTGACGTTAACGCAACTTTGTTCAGTGACGTTGACGTAGCTTTGTTCAGTGACGTTGACGTAGCTTTGTTCAGTGGCGTTGACGCAACATCAGTGACGTTGACGCAGCTTCAGTGACGTTGACGCAGCTTTGTTCAGTGACGTTGACGCAGCAAACATTACGCAGGAAATTAGGGTTCAGATTGTGTCTCAAGATATCATTGATCTCCGTAAAGTTCCCAACAAAACCCGGCAATCATGTTCTTCCCCCCTGATATTGTTGACCCCTCTGATATTGCGGATAGCTGTTTAATGCATACTTTCATTCCACAGATATGTTGAACGGAGGAAGAAACAGAGAGTCATGCATTTTTACACCAACCCGGCTGAGAGACCAAAGAAAAAGGTAAAGTCGTTCACATATAAGATGGTCGCGGTTTCTGGCTTCCAACAAAATCTGCGTCGGGTTTCCGGGAAAGTACCTTTTTAACGAGCTCTTAGGTTTCATGAAAAGCTGTTTGCTACGTTCTTGCCATCATTGGCTATGATGACGTTTCCATACCGCGTCATTCCCGTTTAGCATTCCACTCAACGCCAGGCATGAGGTCACAAGCACGTAGGTGGTTTGTCGTGACGTCACTCAGCAAATGCTAAACAGGCTCTTGAAGACTTGGCAACTGTTCTGTTTCTATTCGTTTGTCAACCATCGTTTTTAAAATCCCTGAAAGCAGTTTGTAGCAGAACACGGGCCACGTTGAGGACAGATTTGCGGGCCACAGCCCGGTGCCGACGCTGTACAAGGGCCAGACATGGGACAGACTTCAACTCAACTACCTGTGCTTGTTGCCAGACTCTGACCTGACATCGGCTTCATGTTCAGCGACAATAAAGTCACTGCCGCAGTTGGATTGTTGACTGATGCGCTGGGTTTTTGGACAGAGAGTTGAGATTTATTGGCCCAAAGATTAAACAATTTCATGCAAATTAAAGTTGAAGCGCAGGGACGCCGAAAACAACCTGTTAAGCAGGTTGTCTCGCCTGGTACCCCTCGACAGTTTCATAAATTCCTATCGTGGCTTGAAGTAAATGGCCGAAATATTGCGGTAAGGTTATATTTTTTGAAGAGGTTGCTGGATGAGCAACACAATTGCACAGGAGTGCTGGGTCAAATACTTGAAACAGGCGGCAAAAGCTTTTTTAACCACAGATAAACAAGTTAACACCGGTTGCTAGTTTCTCGTTTAGAGTAAAATAAACGTAAACGGTGATTGTATTGTAAGAGATTCAAGTATCTCGGTGTTTGGGGGGGTTGAACGGGTTTTGTAGTGGGGGTCAGTGGTCTTGGCATACAATCTACGTCATAATTGATGGAATGTGCGACGTCATCAGTTAGCATTCAACGCTTGAAAGACATTTTTGCGTAATTTGTAGTAAGATGAATGAAAATTTGAAAATGCACCAAAAGCTGCTGCGATCTTCTCATAAGTTCTTCAGCACCACGAGATGCAAAAGATAGTTTTGCATCAACAACTAGATTGATAACAATTTTAAAGTAACGCCAGTTTTTACAAACTACCAAAATAACATTCTGTAAACGTCTTCGTCATGTTTGTTTGTGGGACTTCGTATTCTTAAACCCCTCACAGCAACAAGTTCTGGGGTTCCACATTATCTGTAACCTTCGACTAATGCAGGTGCAATTATTCAATTCGCGATCTGCAAATTTACAAACCAATTAACGCTCTCGTCATATCCGTTCAAAAGACATTGTATGCTTACACTCTGGGCAGTAACCTCTGTGAGAGTAATATGTATTTGGAACTACGCAACATTGTTAAGGATCAATGGCGCGCGACCATCGCGAGCTTTCTTACCGCACAAAGACTGTTCCGGTTCATTGATTGCTGACAGAGATGTTTTGTATCAAGAAGAACCTCACTCATCGACAAGGTCAGGCATTTTAAGCAAAATTTTGAAGATTATGTTCTTTATAACGAAAAAGTAAAACTGCAGCAAAATAGGGGGACCCTTATCTCCCGGAGCCCCTTGAAAATTAGTGGGGAGGCCCACCCCCCCAAACCCACTGTTCCTCCGCCATGCTCGGTATAACTCCAGGCAAGAAACTAACGTGGAAGAGAACTGTGAATGTGGTGTCGTACATTGTGCAAGTGTGTTGTGCAATGTGCAAGTGTGTCGTACATTGTGCAAGTGTGTTGGCCTAATTTATAAAACTAAAACATTACGTGGGAAAGCAAGCACTCCGGATATGATGTCAATTCACGTCATCTATGGCCAGTATCGGTGGTCCACAATCGTGCGATGAGATGTTTGGATACATCTGGAATTGCGACTTCTAACTTATAAGCATTTACGAAACGCAGAAAATTCTTTAACTGGAAGATATTTGCAGCGGCCAACTAGGAAAGTTCATCAACTGCAAATCCAGCCACATACAACGATTATTTACGAAGCAAAATGAAACTCGGGAATTTGAATTTCCACAATTAATTTTAAGCTGAGGAAGAAACTACTAAGGTGCAGTGCAAACTCAGACACAAGCTCGTTTAGATTTAAAAAATAAACAGTACGTTGAACTGCACAGAGCTGAAAGGAAAAAAAACAATCGTCTTCTCGTTGTTTGCGTGCGTTGACCAAGTGTGTTGCTTCTCTGTGTTGCTGTCATTACTTGTTCAGTTTTTATTTGTGGAAATGTTGTAGTCATTTCTGCTGCACCCTATATCGGTTGAATGTGATTTTTTGCACAAGACTTCAGTATAACACGTTGGGTACCTTTAGCCGTAGACCATACTGCGTTCATTGCAAATCGTGTGTTGACCGAGCAGCAAGCGGATTTCCCTTCCCATGTATGAATCATCGCATGGATTGAAAATACATTTCCAAACCTACCGTATGATTGGACGCCTTGCTCTCAGCTTATATGTAACACACATTACAGCGCTGGACTAGCCCGTAACTGTCATGACAAATTTCCATCTTAAGCTATCACCATATATTTATAATATGCAAAAAAAAATCTAAAAAATTTATGAAGAAAAATTAAACCGATTTCTTTTGACGGCTTGACCTTGCCTGCAACGCACTTTGCTTCCATTGTTCCTATAAACGCCTTGCGCATATTAAACCTTATACTCATGGGAACAGACGTTTGCTTCCTGTTTTTTTTGGTCATTGACCGAATTTTTTTTAAATGGCCGAAAAAAATTAAGTCAGCTCGGTCACGTGTCCGAAAATATAGGCTGCTAGTGAATACTGTTACGACGAGTATTAATATTGTTTTGGAACAAACAACCGAAATGTCTGAGCGAAGAAAAACAGCTCACTGATACAAACCGTTCGCACTACTCTATACCGAGGTTTGTCACAGAGAGGTATGCAACCTGAATGACCGCCCTCAAGCAGTCATCGTAGCTTTCCAAACCTGAACCAATTTTAGGTTAACCGGTAGTCGTAAACTCGTAACCAGGGAAATTCCCTGCTATAGACGCATGATGTAACCACAGACATTCCAGAATAATTTTTAAAGGAAACGATATTTAAGCGCCGAAGACTTTTTCCACTTTCTCCGTTTTTTGATCATTTTGAATGTGAAGACTTGCGGAGGGAGAGTCCTGAAGCCTGGGGTAGCCCTCGGCTCGTGATGACGTATTCATAAAACGTGGTTTTGCCTGAACATTGCTCTCTTTAGCGCTGCGCAACAACTTGTCGTCTCCTCGTTGAACTGGTATTACCCGGGAGGTCAAACGAGGACATTTCTTCCACACGAAATCATTTCGTGTGCAACACACCCGTCCCCCCCTTTTGCCCCGATCTCTGTGACTTGCTGTTCAGCCCATGGGCGTCGGAACGGAATGGATTTTGAAAATTTCAGCAAATGAAGTTGTTTGCTCAGTTTCGAGTGGGAAAAAACAAATTTCACCACTTTTGGACGTCCGTAGAAAATTATTGGAAAAATCCCCTAGTTCCCCCCTCCTCAGAAAAAAAACATCCGATGCCCACGTTTCGACCAACACGGGTCTATTTTTTCGACGCCATCACTCTCTCAACCCCGGCTTCCCGCGCATGACACGAGGCTAGCGACAAATAACCCGGATGTGCTTTCCGTCGACAGAGACGCGGGCGCGTGAAGCGGATCTCGACTCGGAGGAACAAGCCCTGTGGCGACAGCGAATCTCACGCGAAGTTGATTGATGTTTTGTCAGAACTGGACGAGCATTTGAAAAAACACAATCTGTCTCCTTGACGACCGCGTGACGTCATCGGTGCAAAAAACGTTGCTGCTTGACCTCTGACTCTTCGCTTCAACTGACACTGCCTTTTAAGTGAATGTGCAGTTGCGTGAACGAACCGCGGTGAATATAAAGCCCTGGTTGGAAGTTATCCATTTCGATGGATACGAGCGGCGTATTATTTTCTGGATGTTCCCATAAAGTCCTTGATTTCAAGGATGAAGGAGAGGCTCGATTCAACTCCGAATATTACGTTTTTCGAAGAGAAATGTTAACCAAGACGCGAATATTGCATCCTGCTTTACGTGGTGCTGGCTGTGAACATGTATGACCCACTGGCAGTTGTTCTTTTGTGTGATTTCGTTTTGTGTCCGTTGCATTTACCTTTGAGTGAGTTGAAGACCGCCGTCCTCAAAGGTGATGATGATTGTTGCGAACCAGAAAGTTGGCGTCACTTTAAGTGCTTGCTTCAAATTGTGGAGTAATCGAACTGAAGCAACCCGCTCTCATGTGAGGAGGTTCAACAATGTTAACGCCCGCGTTCAATCATGAAGTTCACATCCAAATATTTGGATTACAAACTATAATACGTGCCATGATGACAGCGTACGTCTTCGATGCTTTGTGTCTCATAATTGCGATTAATTGGATTATTAGTGAGAACGGTAATGGCGTCGAATTTCGATGTCAACGTTTCTAGCGGGACGATTTTGGTTAAGTAAGAAGAATATAAGTATTTTTTTCGTTAAGCGGGAATTTTTATTTTTCGCCTTTTTCAAAAATAAACAATATTGCTTCTTTTCCTTATTCTTTGTGAAATGCAAGAACACTGT